>Ga0326727_10010219_pt1 | contig 22487 bp, 21 predicted proteins | sample MB2enrmetagenome_FD_207643 | JGI IMG/M metagenome (GOLD analysis project Ga0326727, IMG submission 207643) | Lab enriched peat soil microbial communities from McLean, Ithaca, NY, United States - MB29MY | ecosystem: Environmental > Terrestrial > Soil > Wetlands > Peat | place: USA: New York...
CGAGTGTTTACTTGCAGTTGTCGTTACGTTGAGATAGGATAACGCTACGAATGTGTAACTCCAGGGAGCGGTGGAGGCAGCGATGAGTCCCCGGGCCAACATAGCACCGGCCCATTTCAAGACGATGACGCAAGCCAGCGTCCCGCAAGGACGCAAGGGTAAGCACCAGAAAATCGTATTCACCATCCTCAGTGACCTCGACAAATTGCAGGAGGGTTCTGCCATCAAAGTGCCCCTGGCAGAATTGGCGGAAAGCAAAGAGAAGGTGCGTTCCGCCCTGAATCGCGCCACCCGCAAAGCTGGGCGCACGGTGGCCACCGCCAGTGACGCCAACTTCCTGTATGTCTGGAACGTCAGCGAACGCCCTAAGAGCCCGCAAGGTTCAATCCCAACAAGATAGGACATCTCAGATTTGACGCCCTGTTAATAAACCGCGGATAGTGAGGCAATCCCTCATCCAGGCCCCCCCGCCGCCTCTTGCTCCCACACGTTCTCTAACGATCCTTTCGTAATCTCAGGTGCCCCTGCCCTGCAAGCAGCTTTTCCCCTCAAAAACGGGGCTGAGCAATTGTGACCAGCCCAGTGAGCAGTAGAGGGCTGACACGGGAATCACGCCAAGTTATAACAGGTGTGCCTTGAACTCCCATCCGGGATCTGCCTGGAGACGTGGGTTAGGGCGGAGGATCAACATGCTTTGGACAATTTTCGTGGTTCTTCTGCTCATGTGGATGCTGGGGTTTAGCTTTCACGTGGGTGGAGGCTTCATCCACATATTGCTTGTGGTCGCAGTGGTTTGGTTGCTGTGGAACCTGCTCACCGGTCGCAGATCTTATTCTTGAGGCGGCCGAACTGGCAAATCATAGAGGCCGGCAGGAATTAACCCTGCTGTTGTTCTCCTTCTGAGCGTGCTGGCCGTCGCAGCAGCTTTGATTGGGATTGTTCAAGGCCGGAGACCCAGCGAGCGATCGCGAGGGGGCGCCTTTGCAACAAAACTCGTGGTTCAAAATCCGTGAAGCGGAACGAAGGCCTTTCTGCGTGGTGGCGCGGCAACAGGCTGGGTGGTTGCTTCTTCTCTATCTGCTCGCAGGGATGGCATCCGCATCGCCGCAGACAGGAGATTCGGTCCCCACCGCGGAAACCATCATCGCCCGCATGGCGCAGGCCCGGGCGGAGAACCGAGCCCGCCTGCGGCCTTACATCGTCACGCGGAACTACAAGCTGTTTGGCAAGGACGAGAGCAAGGCCAAGTCCGAGGTGGTTGCCGACGTCGCCTTCGTTCCTCCGGACTCCAAGAAGTACACCATTGAGGAGACCAACGGGAGCGGACTGGGACAAATCCTGGTTCGCCGCATGTTGGCCAACGAAGCAGAGGTGACCAAAGATCACGTCGCCACCGACATCTCGGCGGACAATTATGATTTCCGCTTTCTCCGCGAGGCAGACCTAAGTGGGCAGCGCTGCTACGTGCTGGAGTTGCTTCCCCGGCGCATAGAAAGACATCTCCTCCATGGCAACATTTGGGTTGATGCGGATACCTACTTGCTTCGCCGCTTCGAGGGCGAGCTTGCCAAGCCCCCGTCCTGGTGGGTGCGAGACGCGAGCGTCACGTTTGTTTACGGCGACGTGGGCGGAATGTGGCTGCAGACAGGCTCGGAAGCCGCCGCCGACGTCCGGATCCTCGGGCGCACCACTATGGTTTCGCGCGACGTGAAATATAAGATCACCGAACTCGTTGCTAACGCGTCTTCGGTGCAAACAGACTTCCTGGAATTGATGGCGGGCGGACCTTTTCGCGATGGTGTGTTTCCAACGCCAGCGAAGTGATTCGTGCGTAAAGGAGAATCAACATGGAATTGGACAAGGTACTGGGGTTTGCAGTGATTCTAGGCTGGGATGACTTGAAAAAAGTCGGCGACCCACGTTCAGCCCGGGTGGAATACCGTAGTGCGGTGGGAACGGCGGTGGATTACCTGAGCATTTGGTCGGTTAATGCCGAGGGTAAACAGAACAAGGTTTGCGACTACTGGACGTGGACTTCTTCCGCTCACTCCAGTGGTATGTGTTTCATCGACAAATTCCATTCTCAGCCGTTGGGTCGGGCCCTTGACTTCATCCTCATGAACCAGGATCAGTTCACGCGCCCAGCCGATGCCTGCCCTGAGGGCCTGGCTCTGGTCTACCCGCCCACCGGCGATGAACTTACCGAAGCCACCACATGGATGGGCGGGGTCCATGGCGCCGCGACTAATGTCAGTCGTGCTGGGATTGAAAAGGCAGCAGCTCTTTAGAAGGAGCCGAATCTTGTTGGGTCTTGATCGCAACGCCGCTCGTTACACTTGGACCGCGGTTTTTGTCCTCCTCCTGGTGGGATTGCTGTATCTCATTCGAGAGACTTTGTTCATCTTTGTGGTGGCCCTGCTGTTTGCCTACCTGCTCTGGCCGCTGGTGAAGCTTCTCGATCGGCGGCTACCGGGGCGATCGAAGGTGCTGGCGCTCACTCTCGTCTACCTCGCGATCGTCGGGTTTTTGATTGTCATAGGAATTGCGCTGGGCTCCCGAGTAGTCCAACAGGCGAACGCCCTGGCCACCCGGCTTCCCGAGCTCCTTGCGAAATTTGCCCCTCCGGCCGCGCCCACCGTCTCGCCCTCCCCTTTGCCGCTGAAGATCACGGTCGTTTCAACTCTGCAAAAGCAAGTGGCCAATCATTCGCGAGATATCCTGGCACTGCTTTCGAATGCCGCCTTGGGGGTCATCGCGCGCGCCGGAAGCCTCATCTTTGTCATCCTGGTCCCGATCCTGAGCTTTTTCTTCTTGAAAGATGGACAGGAGATGCGCGATTCCGTGCTGGGCATTCTGGCCGCCGGAGCCCGCCGCGACATGGTGGAGAGAATTGCCACTGACCTGCACGTGCTGCTGGCCCAATACATGCGAGCGTTGGTGTTGTTGGGGGTCGTGGCCTCTTTGGCATATGGACTCTTCTTTTCGATGGTCGGCGTTCCGTATGGGATTCTGTTGGCAGCGGTGGCTTTTCCCCTGGAATTTATTCCCATGGTGGGTCCTCTGGCCGGAGCCACCATCGTCTTGCTCGTGGCGGGCTTGAGCGGCTCCCACCACCTGCTCGCGATCTTCGTGTTCCTTCTCGCCTTCCGCTTTTTGCAGGATTATGTGGTGTCACCGCAGTTGCTGAGCGCCGGCATGAAACTCCATCCTTTGCTGGTCATCTTCGGAGTGCTGGCGGGTGGCTCGATCGCCGGCGTAGCTGGCTGTTTCCTTTCGGTGCCGGTGCTCGCCACGTTGCGGATCATTTACCGGCAGTTGTTACCCAAGGCCCCTCCCGCGGTGGTAGCGCCGGACGGTGCTGTCCCTCGGTGAGGAACTACATCCGCGAACCGCGTTGGCGAGAGTAGACGTGCGTGAGTTCCGCGCCAAAAAGGACAATCTGTGCTGAGTAATAAACCCAAGTGAGAATAATGACGAGGGACGACGCTGCTCCGTAGGCTGACGCAACAGTGGACCTGGCGAGATACAACCCAATCAGCGCCTTGCCTATCGTCAAGAGTAGTGATGCAACGGCCGCGCCGAGCCACACCTCACTCCAGGCAATATCCGCGTCGGGTAGATACTTAAAAATCATCGCGAGGACCAGCGCAATCACAACCAAGGAAAGGAAAAAGTTAACCGCCTCCAACATGAATACGGGCCAGGGAAGCAGCGGCGTTATGAAATTTCCCACGGCCCCCAGCGCAGCGCTCACCACCAGTGACACGATTAACAGGAAGCCCAGACCCAGGACCAGGCCGAACGACAAAAAGCGCTCTCGAATCACCTGCAACCAGACACTTCCTGCTCTCCTCTGAACTTTCCATATCTTATTGAGCGCGTCTTGGAGCTCAACAAACGCGCCCGAGGCGCCAACCAGCAGGGTCCCGATGCCAATGAGGCTCGCAATGATGCCCAGCGCGGGCCGATTCGCGTTCTGGAGGATCGCTTGAATGGCTTTTGCACCCGTCTCACCCAACAAACTCTGGAGCTGCCGCGCGAATTCGCCCTCCGCCGCTTTTTGCCCGAACGCCAGACCGGCGACCGATATCGCGATGATCAGAACCGGGGCGAGCGAAAAGACGGTGTAAAACGCCAGCGCGGCGCCCATGCTCGGGGCATTGTCTTCTACCCATGCCGAGCATGCCTCTTTGATCAGCACGTAAGCGGCTTGCAGATTCCCGAATACCTTGGTTGGTCGCATAAGGTCCAGCTTCATCCCGCGAATTTCCCTCGGGGGCTCCTACGAGGCTCCCGAAGATCTTGCCTCATTTTATAGTGCAACAAATTCTTCCTTGGAAGTCTGCTCAAAATTGCTCATCCCCACGGTGTCGCATTGGCCCCAAATTACCCCTTTCCCGGCTGCCCAAAGATTGCCCTCGTGCTTGTATCCATGTCGAAATATCGGTGATTTCCACTGCCCCCAGACGGTGGTTCCCCCTCCCAAGGGGGGTGTGCAATTTTGAACACCCCCATGTGCGTTTTTGAACAGACAGGCCAAAACCCGACTTGTTAAGTTATTGTACTTGAATAGTCTTAGTAGAAGATTTGATACGTTTTTCCGGCCTGAGGTCCAACAATGTCGACGCAGCCGGTTCGGTCCGTGCAATCTGAGCCTGTCAAGAAGCAGGGGTCTGAGCCCGCCAGCCCACACGGTAGTTCCCTCTCAAAAAAAGGGATGTGTGCAATATTGAACAGACAGGCCAAAACCCGGTTTGTTAATGTATCGCGATTGTAAGGTATTTGTTATTACCCAACGGCCACTGCGCCGGGAAGGAAACGCCATGTCACTAAAAAATGAGAGGCCACGAATGGGCACAGGGAAAGCGTGCATGATGTTGATTATGGCACTCCTAGTGGTCGGATTTATGGCCGGATGCGGTGAAGAGCGGGGAGTTGTTACCCCCACGCTGACCTCGATCAGTCCGAATAGGGGCACCCAGGGACAGACTGTGAACGTCACCCTGACGGGCACGAGTTTCACAACGGGAGCCACGATCAACGTGGGCGGGGCGCTGATCACCGTCACCAACGCCACGGTGGTGAGCAGCACCGAGATCACCGCGACGTTTGCCATCGCCACCAACGCGGTGCTCGGCGCGGTGAACATCAGCGTGACCAGTTCGGGCATGACCACCAATACGGTGACGTATACCATCGGGCCCCCATTTACCGTGACTTCCACCGTCCCCATTAATGGCGCAGACGGTGTGCCGATCACTCAGGTGGTCTCGGCCACCTTCAGTCAGGCGGTGGGCTGTGCAACCGTCACCACATCGAGTTATACCTTGAAGGGACCCTCGGGAGCCGTAACCGGAACGGTGACGTGCTCAGGCTCAACGGCCACGTTTACGCCGACCGCCGTTCTCGCCTCCAATGCCGCTTATACTGCCACGCTGACCACGGCGGTGCAGGACTCTCTGGGCGACCCGCTGCTGAGCAACTATACGTGGAGCTTTGCCACCGCGGCTGCTCCTGCCGTGACTTCCACCATCCCCGCCAACGGCGCAACTTTGGTGCCGATCAATCAGGTCCTCACGGTCGTCTTCAATGAGTTGGTGCAATGTTCAACGGTCACGGGGACATCCTTTACTCTGACCGGACCGGGTGGCGCCGTACCAGGAACGGTCATCTGCCTCGGCACGAGCGCTTCGAGCGCGACCTTTACCCCAACAACCAATCTCGCCATCAACTCCAACTTTACCGCCACGATTACCACCGCGGTGAAGAATTCGGGAGGAGCCGGACTGGCGAGCAACTATGTGTGGAGCTTCCAGACCGGTGCGACCCCGGACACCATACCCCCCACGGTAACCGCCGTGACCCCTCTCAATCTCGCTACTGGTGTGGGGTTCAACACGGCAGTCACCGCCATGTTTGATGAGGCGATGGCCCCGGGGACGATGAATGTCGCAAACTTTACGCTGGCCACGGGATGCGCACCTGCGGGAACCCTCGTAGGCGCGGCAGTAACCTATAATCCGCTCAACAACATTATAACGCTTACGCCCACGAGCAGTCTGGCGCCCCTTACCTGCTATACGGCCACCGTTACCACCGGGGTCACCAACATTGCAGGCTATGCCATGGCGGCTAATTTTGTATGGACGTTTACCACGGGTGCAGCCCCAGACCTCATCCCACCCACGGTGATTTCCACGGTTCCTTTGAATCTTGCCACCAATGTGCCCCTCAACCAGGCGGTCACCGCAACCTTCAGCAAGGCGATGCTCGATACGACCATCAACACCACAACCTTTACCCTGGCGCAAGGGGCAACGCCTGTTGCCGGCGTGGTGTCCTACGTTGCGGGTAGCGACACCGCGATCTTTACCCCCAACAGCAATCTCACAACCAGTACGCTTTACACGGCAACGATTACAACCGGGACAACCGACCTGGCGGGCAATCATCTGGTAACGAACTATGTTTGGACCTTTACCACTGCGGCCCCACTCCTCGCCCCGCCCACCGTGCTTTCCACGAACCCCGTGAATAATGCCACAGGGGTGTGTACCAACGGCATCAACGCAACCTTCAGTACGCCCATGAACGCTGCCACGATTAACGCCGCGACGTTCCTGGTGACCGCCGCCGGTTTGCCGGTGACCGGAACAGTCACCATGGACGTAACCAATACCATCGCCACCTTCACACCCTTGAACCCTCTCACCGCCAGTACCACCTATGTGGTCACGATCACCACCGGGGTCGAGGACCTGGCACTCACTCCCCTGGCAGTTGCCGATATCTGGAGCTTCACCACCGGGACGGCGATTGCATGTGCACCGCCTCCACCCCCCTCTCCTCTGGGAGCGGCCGCGCCTTTCGGAGCTTTTGGCGGGGGCGCCGGGGTGACCAACCAGGGGGTTAATACGGTGATCAATGGGGATATTGGGACCACCGGTGCTTCGACGACGACGACGGGATTCCACGACCACTTCGTCACGTACCTCCCGCCCGCAGGATGTATTTACACGGAAACTCCGCTGAATATAGGAAACGTCACGGGACAGATATTTACGGCTGCCCCGCCGCCCACGGTTACGTGTCCTAATGAAGGAACGGGTCCTGCGACTCTCGCGGGCACCACCGCCTATGTCGCACTCCAGGCTTATAACGCCGCGCTTGCCGAATATAACACCCTCGCGGGAATGGCAACAACAGGTCCAGATCCAGGGGCCGCCACCTCCGAGAATCTCGGCGGGTTAACCATCCCTCCTGGCGTCTATAAATCCGCCTCGGGCGCGTACGATATAGCCGGATCGGATCTCACGCTCGACGCCCAAGGGAACGCGAATGCGGTCTGGGTCTTCCAGATGGCGACCTCACTCACCGTGGGCGCCGCGGGGGCCCCTCGCAACATAATCCTGATCAATGGCGCCTCGGCGGCGAACGTCTATTGGCAGGTCGGCAGCGCCGCGACGATCAATGCGGCGGGCGGCGATACCTTTGTGGGAACCGTCATCTCCTCGGCAGGAATTTCGGTCTCCACAGCCGGCGTTGCCGCAATTACGACCATAAATGGCAGATTGATAGCATTGGGCGCATCAACAACCCTGGTGAACACCGTCATTAACGTGCCGGGGTTCTAGTATGAGGGGTAAGACCCACGGGTGCGACCGCCTCTTCTCGGCGGGCGGTCTCGCCCGTGGCAAGAACCTGCAGTGTTGAGTTGGAAGCAAGTTGAGTTGAGTAGTGCTTTCATGGCTGAGAAGCGAGACTCTTTATACCCCGCTTCGGATTGAGTAGGCACAATTCAGGAGGCAACAATGAGATTAGGAGCTCGGATTATTACCACCATGGCGGTTGCTTTCTTACTGGCGCCTACCCTCTTACTCTGTGCGGACGACACAGCAAAGTCGGCAGCCACAGCGAAGAAGGATGGAGCTGTCAAATCCCAGGGCGCATCCGGCGCCGTGGTCAAAGCCAAGCCCGCGGGTGCGCCGTCAAAGTCCGTGCCGGGGACGTCCAAGCCGAAAAGCGCGGACAGCGATATTCCCCGATTTGACCTTTTTCTGGGCTACTCGAATTTCCGTGAGGCGAGCAGCGCCGGAAACCGCCTCGGGTGGCTTTCGGGCGGCAGCACGTCCCTGGCCATCAACGCCAATCGTTACTTTGGGATCGTCGCCGACTTTGGTGCCTACCATGCCAATAGCTTCGGCCCAGGCGCGCCTCCCACGGGCGCCCAGGTCAACGCCTATGGGGACATGTACACCTACATGTTTGGACCGCGCATTTCCTTCCGGCACGAAAGGGTCACTCCCTTTGTCCAGGCGCTGTTTGGCGGAGTGCATGCCAGTGATGTGACGATCAATGGCTGTACCGGGATTGGTTGCACGCCCCTCCCCTTCGCGAACTCGTTTACCATGGCCGTCGGAGGCGGACTGGACATCAACCTGACCCGCCACTTCGCCCTGCGTCTGCCGCAAGTCGAATACGTGATGACCGATTTCGCGAATCCGTACTCCAGCACGGGAGGATCGCAGAGACAGAACGACCTGCGCCTGTCGGCGGGAATCGTCTTCCGCTTCGGTGGGGGACGCCGCACTCCACCCCCACCGCCTCCTCCGCCCCCTCCTCCCCCCCAGCCGCCGGCGGCCACCTGTTCGGCTGACCGGGGCATGGTCTATGCCGAATCGGGAGACGTCGTCGCCGTGACCGCGCAGGGCAGCAACCCGGACAACAATCCCCTCACCTACACTTGGACGGCAACCGGCGGCGCCGTGGCGGGCACCGGCTCGGCAGTCCAATGGAACTCTTCCGGCGTGGCCACGGGAAGCTATACGGTGAAAGTGCGCGTGGACGATGGCCGGGGCGGCACGGCAAATTGTGCGGTGGGTATTCGCGTCGACCCGCGGCCCGTTCGCCCGCCGACGCTGAGCTGCTCGGCGGATCACAACGCGATCATGGTCGGCGAACACGCGGCGATCACGGCGACGGCCGGCAATCCGGACAACGCCGCGCTGACCTACTCCTGGCGCGCCAACGGCGGCCAGATCATCGGCTCAGGGTCGTCGGTGAGTTTCGATAGTTCCGGCCTGGCCCCGAACCGGTACACGGTCCAAGGGCGCGTGGACGATGGTCGAGGTAACACCGCCGATTGCTTGGTGAACGTTGACGTGCAGATGCCTCAGGCCGCGGCGCTGCCGGCGGAATTGGAAGCGCGGCTGGCCCTTCACTCCATTTACTTTCCCACGTCACAGCCCACGGAGGCGGATTCCCAAGGCGGCCTGACGGAGAGCCAGAAAACCATCCTCAGGACTCTGGCTTCCGACTTCAAGACGTACCTCTCATTCAAGCCGGATGCCCACTTGATCCTGGAGGGACATGCCGACCCACGCGGATCGGTTGAATACAACGACGCCCTTACGGAGCGGCGCGTGGCACGCAGCAAGAGCTTCCTCATCGAGCAGGGCATTCCCGCGGGCAGCATTGAGACGCGGTCGCTGGGTAAACAGCACCTGCTAACTTCCGCCCAAGTAAAGCAACAGATGGAAAACAATCCCGACGTGACACCGGAGGAACGGCAGAGATTCCTGAGCGCTGATTGGAACGGGATTGTCTTGGCCCAGAACCGCCGCGTCGATATCATCTTGAGTAGTACGGGGCAAAAGTCCGTTCGCCGGTACCCGTTCAATGCCAAAGACGCCGCAACCCTGCTGGATGACAAGCAGTTGGTGCATTGATCAGCGTCTGAGGCGGCGGCCAAGATACCACCCAGGAAGCAGAGGGGCCGAGAAGTTAAAGGAGTAGTATCCTCCGCCGGGTTAAGAAGCGTCAGTTCCCAAACCCGGCGGAGGAGACCCATCGACTAAGCGCCATGCCTGCCGTTAAAGACCGTCCTTTTCCCATTCGATTGTTTCTCTGGTCCGTGATTTTCGCTTTCAGGGCGTCTCCCTGCGCCGGGCCTCTATTTTCACGCAAAGCAGCACCGTTATGTTAAATCGCATCCAAAAGATGTTGGAATATGAAAGCAATTTCTCATCGCCGGTCGGCCGTTGTTTTCGCGGGGTTCATGTGGGCTGCGACCATGGCCGGCGCGAGGCCAGACCAGGTTCAAACATACACCCCGCCGGTCGCTCCTCCGCCCCCGCAGGCTAAGGTCCAGGCAACGCAAAACACCCCACAGAAGAAACCCGTCAAAATGGGTGTGTGGCATCACTTCGGCGAGGGCGATAACGCCTCCGTGGCGGGGCAGAGTAATCCGGGCGCCTGGCTACCCTCTGGTCCGAATCCCGGCACACCCAGGGTTGTTCCCGCTGGAACAGTTCCCCGGCAAACATTCATCACGAACCGCTTGGGGGGCTTGGAACGGCAGATGTGGGCGCTCGTCAATCGCGAACGCCTGGACCCCGCGACCTCCGCCGAGACGGGCGGCCGGGCGCAGCCCCTCAAGTGGAACGAGAAACTGGCCGCGGTGGCGCGAGCGCATTCCCGCGACATGCTCGAGCAACGATACTTTGACCACGTTGACCCACAGGGCAGAACCCTGGTGGAGCGAATAAACGCCGCCGGAATTCCCTGGCGGGCTTTGGGAGAGAATATTGCCCTGAACGGAACCGTCCCGGGCGCGGAAGCCGCTTTTATGAACGAGCCCCGTTTCCAGAGCAATCATCGGGGCAACATCTTGAATGCGAATTTCACGGAAGTGGGAATTGGGATCGTGCAAGGGCCGAACGGGAGCCTTTACATCACGCAAGACTTCGCCGCCATTCCAGCTAAGTGAACATGGATGAACAGAATGGGCAGGATACGGAATGGAGGCAATAGCCGATCACCAAGGGTGTGGTCGGTTGCCCCTTTGAAGTCATCAACTGACTTGGCGCAGCTTTTCTTGAATCGGTCTTCGTACTTCGTCTTCTTATCCTGTCTATCCTGTCCATCCATGTGAATAACGGACCGCCCTCACCCTACGCGATTCATGTGAAAATTGGTGACGTAATGCATGAGCCCAAAGATGTTCAGGAGCCACACAACCACCACAATGATGACAACCGCATTCAGGATGGACTTGATGGAACCCGCCATCGGAATGAAGGTGTTGACGAGCCAGAGAAGAACGCCCACCACAATCAGGGCGAGTAGGACTTGCACTAAAGGTATCTGCAGTACAGTCATAAATTCAAATCCTCCTTATTTTCGAGGGCAGACGCCTCCGCGTCCGCTCCCCGCTACCCATTATTGAAAATCGCCTGCGGCTTCGATGTCATGGCGGAAACGACGGTGTCCACCAAGTCGAGGGGGAAGCCCACGCGCTTGGCCTGGTCAGCCATGATCTGAGCGAAGATGGTATCGGCCTGGAGGTAAATCCACAGGTCAACCTGCTCGGTCGGCAGTTTTGACAAATCATAGTCAGGCGCCATTCTCCCGCTCCGATTATTCCGCCCGGGTCAACGGGGCATCAACTCATTGTCCGGGAGTGGCCGCTTTCTTGACGTCCTTGCCGACATCATTGCCACCTTTGCCGACGTTTTTGCCAACGCCCTTGCCTGCTTTACCTACGTCTTTGCCGACATCCTTGCCACCTTTGCCTACACCCTTGCCGACGTCCTTGCCTCCTTGACCTACACCCTCGCCCAGATCCTTTCCTGCCGCGACGGGTTTACCTTGCTTCATCTCGTGACCAAATCCCTGGCCACCCGCTCCCACGTCACGGCCGGCACCCTTAAATTCGCCGCCTGCCGATTCCGGCCCCACGCCGAGTTTGCCCGCCGTGGCGCCATCCAGATGTCCGGTAACGGGTAGATTTTCCGACTGCTGATACTGGCGAATAGCTGCCCGGGTTTGAGGACCCATGAGGCCATCAACCGGCGCCGTGTAGTAACCTTTGTCGCGCAGAGTCTCCTGCACCTTCTTAATATCGCCACGATCCTGTGCGGAAGCGCGCGGCATCAGGCATAGTCCTAACACCAACGTCATCAGAAGGGTGAAGATAACCCTTGCCCATACTGCTTTGCTGTTTGGATTCATATGTTCCTCCCTTTCCAAGGGTGCTTGCTGCGGGGCATTCATAACCCCGCCGGGTTAAACAGAGATGATATTTCCTGCCCGGTGCGCGATCCGCGTTACGCTTAATGGCTCCTGGCGCGCCCGGTAAGCATCAGAGCCCCACCTGTCACAGCCAAAAGCGCTCCCGCCAGCGGCGAATAGGGGATGCGATGCTGCTGGGGATACTCGATGGCGATTGGCCCTATTTTGGTTTTGTCCTGGGTTGTATAAGAAATCCCGCCGACCAGGAGTAGACCCCCACCGAAAATCAACAGAATAAGCCCCAAGCTGAATCTGCTCATCAGTGTTCTCCTTATCCCTTCACCGTCAAACGGGAATCTCGGCCTTGGAAAATAGGCAGCTCAATACGCCCCGGCGCCGCCTCGAAATCCATTGCACTCGCATGGTCCATTTTCCTTTTCCCTGCGACCTTGCTGGCGCCGATGGCAATCAGCCGGAGCCCTCGAAACACATTCCTTATATACCGGAGCGAATCGTGTTTCAGTCCTCAACTGCTCACCTGTTTGGTCAAAATTGCTCATCCCGGCTATTGACCACCGAGGGTTGCCGCGTCGGGGTACAATAGGGCGTGCGGGGCACAGGAGGTGGGCATGTCTGAAATGATCATTCGTCCGACGATGAAATTCATATACATGGGATACGTGGTGGTGATGGTGATCGTGGTGGCTTCGGTCGTGGCGATGGAGCGCATGCAACTACCGCCCGAGGTCCCGGCGTCTTGGCGACCGTGGATCCCCTTCTTGCCCGTGCTCCTTCTTTTGTGGCCCGTGAAACGCCATCTCCTGAATCGCCTAACTAAGATGACAATCCTCGATGACAAGCTGCGGTACGAAAGGGGCCTTTTGAGCCGCACCACACGCACCATCCTGATCTCGCGAGTGCAGGATGTGACGGTGCATCAGCGCGTCGGCCAGAGGATTTTCGGATTGGGCGACCTTTCCATTGAGACCGCGGGCGAGGCGAGCCGGGAGACAATTGTCAATATCGACCGGCCAAAGGAAATCGCCGACCACATCAACGCACTCTCCCAGCGGGGACACTCCAAAGACCAACTCACCTGACGACGCGCAAATCGGAAAAAGAAGTTCAAAAGGCAAAATGCCAAAGGCCAAGCCAGGCGTGACTTGCGGCGGGGGGCGCAAGAACAAGCCCAAAGGCAAAAGATTAAAGCAGGGCCCGCCTTCGATTAATGGCGTCCGCCGCCGCGCGATCCTCCCCCGCCAGATGGCTGTTGTCTCTGTTGCATCCGCTGGGTCTGCTGCGTGTGGGTTTGCTGCAAACGCTGCGTCTGTTGCTGGTGTTGCTGCTCCACCTGCTGCGTTCTTTGGGGACTAGCCTGCTGTTTCGCCAACTGCTGATGCTCATTGTCCTGCTTCTGCTGGAGTTTCTGCCGGTCCTGGGTCTGCCGGGCGACGAGCTGATTCTGTTGCTTCTGGTATTTCTGGTCCACCTTCGCGTTCCCCGTGTTAGGAGCGGCGGGGCGTTCGACGGGCGGCAGCTCCTTCGGATGGGTGGCAAGGTTGGGGCGAGGAGTCGCCGCAACCGCCGGCCTGCCCTGGTTCGCAGAAAACTTTTGCTGGGGGTTATTGCGGGCAGCATACGCGTGTTGAGTTTGAGCGGCGACGGGTCCGCGATGTGTCCCACGAGCAGCAGACTCTTCTTCCGCGGTGGCGTGGGCGTTAATTCCGCCGTTACCGCCGTTGAAGCTGGCGCGGTTCCTCTCGCCCTCGTTCACCCTGGTGTTGTAAACGTTGTGGAAGCTGTTCGTGTCCACGCGATTATACGCCGTGTTGTAGAAAAAATGCCCGTTGTCCCAACGTCCGCCTTCATAGCCATGACCGAAGTAACCGAAGCCATAGTTGATCCCACCATAGAAACCCACGGACAGGCCCCAGTAACCTTCATTGAAAAAATATCCGCCGTCGCCCCAACCCCAATACCCCGGAGTCCAGAGGTACCCGGGTTCCGGAGCCTCCACCCATGTGCCCGGCACCCAATAGTACTCGTTGCCGTCCCAATCCCAGTATCCCGGCGTCCAGATATACCCGTCGCCCGGGCAGATCGGTTGCTCATACTCTGGCAGCGGCGGCGGAGCGATGCCCACCCTCACTCCCACGGAAATTTGCGCGGAAGAAGGCGCCGGCATCGCCAGGAACACCGCGAACACGAAAAATAGCGGCAGAATTACACGCATCATCTTGGTCGTTCGCATTTTGGTTCACCCCCTGAGATTTTTGTTCGCGCGTCATTCGTACGCGCTTGAGCAGGGACTCCACGTCGGACTTGCAGAGTCCCAGCATCCAGATCGTCGTGCCTGATGTCAGCCAGGAATCCCCTTTGGATTCCAAGGCGGATGAAGATCACGGAGATTCAGGACCACGACCAGAGTAATGGGAAGGAGATGAAGGTGTCTGTGCAAGAGGGAACAGGGGCCTGTATAAGAGTGACCAGGCGGACGCGTCTGCGTACCAGGCCGGAATTTGGATCAGACCAAACCCATTTGTCGCTTCGTGTGCGATCGCATCGCCCGCTTGGCTAACCATGCCCAAACACCGCTTCTTTTGATGATATCGTCTGTTGAAACAAAGCTTGCAAACGAGTCTGGTCCTATAAAACCCTCGGCGCTTATCAAACGTTTTGCTTTCTCAAGTCTTATCGTGACAAGTCTGTAAATCCACTGGATCATGGCAGGAACTCCCTTCGCGACGAACCACGCTAGCATCCCAGCGGCAACCGGGAGTGGATTTGACGACTGGCTAACCGATCATTACCGTTGCGGCTCTATTGAGGTCGTGGCCTTTGCCATCGGTCATCATAAAAGGAACAAGCCCCGCGGAAACTTCCTGTTGGGCAATGACGATGAACTTTTTGCCTCCACTCTGAACACGTGCTTTGGCCCCGGCAATCAATTGGTGGGATCGTTTGGCCGACACCAGGATAAATCGAAACTTGCTGTCAATACCTTGTGGAAGTCCCATTTTTGATCTCCCTCTGTCATCCTTCCAGGTTTGTTGATCGGGTCCAACCTGAATCGAATGTCGAAATCCTCTGGTTCTGCTGCCCATGGATGAATCATGATGAGTCCATCGCCCAAAACGGCAAAGGGGCGGAGAAGAACGGGTGGATGGTTTTAATCGGGATCTCCATTTTTGTGTCCAAGGGCTGACCGTTCGCCACAACCTCCCCTTGCGGACTCCCCCCATACAGTAGACCGTGCTTGCGGCCTCTTGTCTGGTCAATACAGCTCTCTTGGGCAGGAAAATCGCTACAGGGGTGGTGAATGCATGGCCGATCCGTAGGATTTGGCGAATGATGACGGTGGCGGGTAAAATGCTCTATGCGGGTTGAAAATCAGACTACCGCACTCCAAATAGGGTGGCATGAATGACAGACGGAAACGATAAGCAACACCGCACGATCCTGCAACGAATTGCCCATCAGGCGATGGTGGCAAAGGGACTGGTTCCAGATTTTCCGGCCCAGGCGCTCACCGAGCTCGCTGCAATCCACGGGCCGGCGACGGGAACGGATGGCTCGACGCGCGATCTCCGCAACCTGCTCTGGTGCTCCATTGACAACGATGACTCGCGTGACTTGGACCAGCTTACGGTTGCGGAAGCTTTGCCGGGCGGAGCCGTAAAAATTCTGGTGGCCATTGCCGACGTCGACGCGTTGGTGAAGAAGCGATCGGCACTGGACGATCATGCGCGGCAGAACACCACCTCGGTCTACACGGTGGCGGAGACGTTTCCCATGCTGCCGGAGAAACTCTCCACGGACCTCACCTCGCTCAACCCCGCGTCTGACCGCTTGGCCATCGTCATGGAGATGGTCTTCACCGGGGACGGAACGCTGCAGAGTTCGGACATTTATGAAGCGACGGTGCGAAACTTTGCCAAACTGGCATACAACAGCGTGGCCGCCTGGCTGGAGGGTAGCGGGCCGATGCCACCGGCCATTGGCGCGGTCAGCGGTCTGGATGAAAACCTCCGACTCCAGGACCGTGTGGCCCAGAAGCTGAGGGCGCTCCGGCACCAGCAGGGTGCGCTGGATCTGGAAACCCTCGAAGCGCGCCCCGTCTTTGACGGAGATGAACTCCAGGACCTGGCAGCCGATAAAAGGAACCGCGCCAAAGACATTATTGAGGACTTCATGATTGTCTCGAACGGAGTGGCCGCGCGCTACCTTGTGTCAAAGAAGTTTCCTGTGCTGCGGCGCGTGGTTCGCGTACCGAAACGCTGGGACCGGATCGTCGAGCTGGCTGCAGAACGGGGCTCAAAGCTGCCGCCGGAACCTGACGCCAAGGCGCTGGAGCAATTCCTGGTGTCGGCGAAAGCCGCGGATCCCCTCCGCTTTCCCGATCTGTCCACCAGCGTGGTTAAGCTTCTGGGGTCGGGTGAATACGTCGTGCAACTCCCGGGAGGCGATGCCGCCGGGCACTTCGGCTTGGCGGTGAAGGATTATGCTCACTCCACCGCCCCCAATCGCCGATTCCCCGATCTGATCACCCATCGCTTGCTGAAAGCAGCCATGGCGGGCAGCGCCTGCCCTTACGAAAATAGCGAATTGGCCGGCCTCGCCCAGCACTGCACCCAAGAAGAAGACACGGCAAAAAAAGTGGAACGGCAGGTCACCAAGTCTGCGGCGGCCATCCTGCTGCAATCAAGAATCGGAGAACAGTTCGACGCCCTGGTCACCGGCGCATCGGCGAAAGGCACCTGGGTCCGCCTTCTGCATCCGCCTGTGGAGGGAAGATTGGCGAGCGGTTTTGAGGGCGTGGACGTGGGCCACCAGCTCCGCGTGCAACTGGTCCACACCGATGTGGAGCGCGGATTTATTGACTTTAAGCGAGTGCCGTGAGGTGTACGTGTAGCGCAGAACTCCGCCTTTGAGGTCTACGGCTCTTCCCTAGACTCGCGCTCCTGAACTTCAGGGTGGGCGTCCATCTTTGGGATTCCCTGTTTTGGCAATGGAAGAACCGCGGACCCCAAAACCGGGGGTCCGCGCTACTCCGCAGACGAGATTTACCGGTGTCCCGCGGCCGGAGGATCAGAAAGAATTTCGGCAGGTAATGTAATCTCCGCTCCCCCTTGCAACAGCTTTATCACCGTGTGGTTCAATCGGTAGCGCACGTCCGTTCGTTCCGCGGCCCTCACAATATAGCGTACGATTAAATCCACTCCGTGATCCGTAGGTTTCAGGTTCACCGCAGGCCCATCGGGAAACGACCTCGCCCCGTAGCGAGGGCTGAGGCTTTGCCATTCTTTTTCCGCAAGTTGCGCATTGTCTTTAGTTTCATCCGCCACGACGTCGCGGATCTTTTCAATGAGGGGATAGGGATCCTGACCCGGCGGAACGCACACGTGTAACTCGTCCCAGAGCCACTGCCCGGAGGTTGAGAAATTAAAGTAGTAGCCTTCTACGGCAAAGCTGTTGAGGAAGGCCACCTGCCGGCCGGTTGGCTGTCCAGCATCGGCCCAGTTCCCGGTCTCGAGTAAGATGGTGCGTAGGAGTCCAATCTCCACCACTTCGCCACGCACGCCCTTGATTTCCACCCGTTCGCCCACGCGAATTCCATTGCGGCCCATCAGCACGAACCATCCCACGAATGACACGATGAAATCTTTCAGCGCCACCGTGAGGCCCGCGGTGGCGAGACCGATGATGGTTGACAACTGACTGGGCGCGCCAAATATCACGAAGAGAATCAGCAATACGGCCAGCGCCTGCAAGCTGAACCGAACCACCGCGTGGAGCATTGCCTGTTGCTTCTGCTCCAGAGTCATCCGAACCAAATAGCGGTCGATCAACCGGTTGATGAGAAACGGGACGAGCAGCAGGAGAAAAATCCAGAGGGCGGACAGGATGATGTCGTGAAGCGCCGAGCGCCAATCCGCATTCACCAGAACAATCCATTGGCCGTAATTTGAGCCCATCTCCTGGAAATCCTGGATTCGCTTAGCCAGGATCGAGACGCTCTTCTGTTCCGCGGAAAGATGCTGAAGCAAGGCGAGCGCGGCGGCCGCCGTCTCTCTCGAATCCGGCGCGACGGGCGGGGTGGGGCTTTGATTGCCTCGCGGGTACGTGTTGGTAACTTGTTCGGTCAGTCCGTTGCTTTGCGCTCTTTCTTTTTCGAGTTGCTGCGCCAGGGCGTCATGGTCGCGCGCGAGCGCGTCCGCCGCACTGAAGGCCTCCTGTTGGGCCTGGCGTAGTTGGTCCTGCTTCCGGCGGATCGCACTCCATCGGGACCATTTTGCCAGAAGGCTACCTGCGGAAAATCTCGATGTTGGCTGGTTGGCGGAAACGGACTGGACTGATTCCGCACTGTTGGCTGCCGCCTTGTGTTCCTCCACAAGTTGCTGGACCTGGCTGTGTGGGTCGCCTCCGGCCCGAATCAGATCCTCTTTGGCGTCTGCCAAACCCTCGATGTAAAGATCCAGTTCGGCCTGACCGACGTCAAGCTGCTGCTGCCAGACCTCCTGTTTATTGCCTCTGGAATTCTTAACCGCTTCCGCGAGCTGCCTTACTTTCTCCTGGCGCGCCAGAATTGCCGTTTGCATTCTTTCGATCCGTTGTTGAATGCCGCGCGCTTCCGGGCTCAGGGAAACAGACTGGTTGCCGGTTGCTTCGAGAGCGGCAGCCAACTCCAGGTCCAACTCGCGATCCGTGAAGCGCAGCGCCGCTTGTGCCAGTTGCTGTTCCGCGGGGGTTATCGCCAGACCCGACAACTGGCGGGCGGTTTCCAGGTAGTGCTGGTCAATCTGTACGCCGCCTGCCGTTGCCGGTTTCGCGCTTTGGTTTCGGCCCGGAAGGTTGGCCGCGCCAGACGTCAGGAACAGCCCCGCCGCGGCTGCTACGACGAGCCCCAGCAATCCGATCAGGGTCCATTTCTGTGATATTTTCATAAAGACTGAATCAGCTCTATGGAGAAGCTAACAGGTCGAGCCCTGAGCTGTCTGTTCAAAAAGAACCACTGCAACCAATCCGATACCCCAGCCCCAAAGGGGCGATTTAACGAAGGGCAACGCCCTGGGTCAACGGGATCCAAACCGATACCCCAGCCCTGAAAGGGCGGAACAATCCTCTTCAATCCCACTCGAATACGTGGTCGTAGGCGATTCCGTGCGCGTCGAAGATGCATGTAGAGTTGCGAAAGCGATTGCGGCATGGGGGAACACCTATCTCGCCCTTTCAGGGCTTGATCATGGAAAGAGGGGGTTGGGAGGGCCTTTGACCGGCCGTTGGCCTGGGCTTTGTTATTTCGCCCGTTTAGGGCTAAATCAACTTCTAAAACGCAACGGTCGACATCGAGTGCTGTCGGCCGCGAGAACTTCGAGTTGATGATGGAATCTACCGGCGCCCACCACCATGACCATCTCTGCCTCCGCCGCCATGTTCACTCCCACGGGAGGAGCGACCGCGCTGAAGGCATGCCCACCCCCAATTGCTGATTCCCCCTCGAAAAGCGGTGTCGCAGCCCAGTAGACGTAAGTCCAGACCCCGTCCAAAGTGGACGAAATGTCCTTTATTTGCAAGATGAGCACTTTTGAACAGACAGTCAACATTCCCCCCGGTAAATTGTCAGAATCATACGAGCGGAGGCATCCGAGTTGGGCGATACGAACCTTTTAATCAATAAGATACGGGTGATCCTCCGCGATTGCCCTCCTACGCTTCATGCCTTGAAGTGCAGTTTTCCAATCAAAATGGGCATTTCGATTACGGTCGACGTGCCCCCCCTCCTTACCGGACGATCAGGAAATAGATTTGTGGAATCCCCTTTGGGACGTGACCGGGGCACTCCGGTGGTAGTGCAAGGAGTTAAAACAATATGCGATTGCTAAATCGTCGAGTTGCTGACATTGCCTTGCTGGGCGTCTTCCTGGCGGCATTTGCCGGCCCGGCCTCGGCCCAGACGCTAGTTCAAAATGGCCAGATTAACGGCCAACTTTCCGGTTGGACGCTGAACTCCGTGTATGGCGTGGCTGATTCCTTCATTCTCGCGGGAAGTTCCACCCTGGATGGAGTGGAATTTGGCGCTTGGAATTATTCTGGCGAATCGACGACTGACATCGATTGGGCGATTGTGACCACCCCCTTTAGCGCGCCGCAGACGGTGGTGGCTTCCGGCACGGCCACCGTCAGCGACAGCTTTCTCTATTCCAACGATTCTGCGTTTGATGTGTCTTTGGACAGCTTTTCGCTGCCCAGCGTCGACTTGGGAGCTGGGACCTATTACCTTGAATTGCAGAACGCGGAGACGTCCGGTGATAATTATGCGTACTGGGACATCAACAACGGCCCTTCCGTCGCCTATGTCAACACCCTCGGCAATGTGAACGGATACCTCTTTCCCGGATCGAATTCTGATGCGTTCCTGATTTCAGGCCCAGGTGGTGCAAGCACTGTGCTTACCCCGGAGCCCGGGACGCTGGCCCTGCTGGTTACCGGCCTGCTCGGTCTGGCGGGTTTGCGCCGTCGCTGGAGCTTTTCCTGACGGCGCAAGCAATTGGTGGGTCGCCAGTGAAACTGCTGGCCTTCAAGGCCGCGCGGGGCGCGAACTTTTCCCTTGTGAACCTACCTGGCCCACCAGTGGCGCGGCAAGCAGAACCGTGGGGGTGCAGACGTCGCCGGCCAGAGATGTGTAGGTCACGTTGGCCGCCGGGTTCACGGCTGGAAACGTATTGCCCGTCCCGCTTCCCAGCAGGAGTCCGGCGCACGCCTCAATCACGGAATTGTTGCTGACGGTATTGTAGTTTCCCGTTGCCCCGCAACTACTATCCAGGTGAATTCCCGCTTCGCCGCTGCTGTACACTGTGTTCGAGATGACAGAATTGTGGTTGCTGCAAACGTCGATTCCATCCCAAATGTGGGTGTCTGACACCACGTTGTTGGAGATCGTGTTATCGTCGGCGGTTAAGGCGCCATCCGTCTCGATGGCTATCCCGTTCTGGGTATTGGCTACGGAATTTCCCGTGATGGTCATGTTGCCGGATCCGTAGAGGAGAATGCCGGAGCCACCGCCCTCGGAGGGAGCCTCGCTGGAGATATCATCGGCCACGCGATTATTCACCACACTTCCCGTTGCTCCATAGCCCACTTGAATGCCGTTCTGGGCAGCGGCGATGGGCCCTGACCCCACCACCGAGTTGCCATTCACCGTAACCGTTGTTCCCGTCTCGTTGGCGGTAATCCCATTCTCCTGGTAGCCGTGGATGCTACAGTTCTCGATCGTGACGGTGGAGGTTAAGGGGCTGGCGCTCTGGACAAAGATGCCGAGGCCCGCCGACTCACCACAACCAATGTTCGCTGCATCCTGAGCCTGGTTTCGGGCGACGATATGGTCGAGCGTTCCCGAGGCATTCTGGAAGTAAATTCCTATGAGTCGCGTATCGCCGCAGCCACTATTCAAATTATTGCCGGCGCCATCGACAGCGAGATTGTTGATGGTAACGGCGGTAGCGGGGCTTTCCACCACGATCTGTGCGGCAATCGGGTGACCGCTGGTAAGACTCGTGGTGTTGGCCGCGAAACCGCTCCCGGGTACGACCAGCACAGGATTAAAGGCGGTTCCGGAGTTTACTCCCAGCAAAGACAGCTTCTTGTTGATGACCACTTGCTCGGGATAGTTCCCGGAGCAAACCTCGATGGTTGATCCGGCGCTGACCGCGTTGACGGCGGCCTGAATGGTGATGAAGTTAACCACGTTGGGTACGCAACCGCCTACCGCCACGGTGGACGCCCACAATGGCTGTCCACTGAGGCCCGCCAGAATGGCGAGGGCAGCGGCGAGCGCAGTTCCTGTCCCGATTCCGAAAGTCTTGGTCATGGTGCTCCTTGTATCTCCTTTTCCCATGTCGACCTGGCTGGCCGGAGATGAACCACGCCATTTATAGGCCCAAACTGATGCCTTGTCTGTGCTGTTTGATACACCTACATGGTCAATGGCGCTTCCCTCTGCTTACCTCCCCCATTAAAAGCCCTTTCTCGAAAAGCGGGGCCTGCAAACACGTTAAGCGCGCACAACGCGTATTTCAGCAAGGCGTCAGGGCTGGTTCCTTTTGAAGAGGCCGCCGAGTCCACCGAGCGGATTGTTGGTGTTCGCCTGTTGTTGCGGCGTGGCGCCAGGAGCTGCGAGGGTGCCGAGTTGTGCTTTGAGCATTTCCGCGGCGAGGCCGCCGACCTCAGGGACGAATTTGGGATCCGAACCGGTGCCCTGAATCAGGAAGGGAATGCGCTGGCCGTTACTTGCCATCGAGCCGCCACTGCCGCCTGGTATTCTTCCCAGCAAACCGCCCAGTGCGCCCGCGGCAGCCCCCGCCGTACCCGTCGCTCCACCCGGAAGAAACGGTGTCAGGAACGTGTGAAGAAATGTGTTTTGAGAAGCGGTGAGTGGAGATGATAGTCGCACAAATGGTCAGACTTTCTGCGTGGTA
>Ga0326727_10010220_pt1 | contig 22487 bp, 13 predicted proteins | sample MB2enrmetagenome_FD_207643 | JGI IMG/M metagenome (GOLD analysis project Ga0326727, IMG submission 207643) | Lab enriched peat soil microbial communities from McLean, Ithaca, NY, United States - MB29MY | ecosystem: Environmental > Terrestrial > Soil > Wetlands > Peat | place: USA: New York...
GATTCAGGCTAAAGCTGTTCTGGTTGACAAACTCGGCTTCCGCTTCCTCGCGGACCAAGGCCTGCAGGTAGTTCCGGGCGATGAACGCGTCCAACACCTTCGGTTTGACGCGCACAAAATAGCGGCTGACCGCCGGCGGCATCACCTCGAGCCCCGGCACGGACTTCCAGTCTTCGAGTTGGTCGAGTTGGCCGGTCGCGGCGATGTCGAAGTGAGGGGTGATGAACTGCGCCTCGATTTCGGGCCGTACTTTGGGGTCGATGAACGCCAGGTGCAGCAGGTAATGGCTATCGAGGACTTCGCGGCTGACCCCAAGCTGCTCGGGGACCAACCCCACTGCCGCGATACCGCCTCCCTTTCCATTGCCCCGGTTGTGCATCTGGCGGGACGGTTCATAGATGTGCTTGCCCTGCACGGGCTCGCTGCAACAGAAGCCCACGACCCCGCAGCCCCCTTCCTCGGCTTCCTTCTTCAAGTTCGAGGAGTAGTTGAGAGACTGGGCCAGCCGTCTTCTGGAATCGGCCAGGCGCTTTATCAATTCAGCGCTCATGAGGTTTTTGCCACGTCGTTGGTGTAATCCAGGTGCATCATCAGGTCGGTGCGTCCGCGCAACTCGCTCACGCTGCGCAGGCCGAGGCGTTGCAGAATCGAGACGAGCACGTTGCGCCAGGCGTTGTAAAGGTTGATGAGTCGCTGGGTGCCCCAATCGATCTGCATCTTCTCGGAAAGCTCGGGGTCGGTCGTGGCGATGCCGCGCGGACAACCGCGTCCGCTCTCACACCGGCCGCATCGCACGCAACCCAGCGCCACCAATTCCGCCGTGCCGATGACCGCTCCATCCGCGCCCAGGGCGATCGCCTTGGCCACATCGAAGGCCGAGCGCATGCCCCCGCTGGCAATGAGGACCACCTTGTCCCGGACTCCTTCATCAGTGAGAAAACGGTGGACCTTGCCAATGGCGTATTCGATGGGCATGGCGATGTTCTTCTTGGCGATGTCCGGCGCCGCGCCGGTCCCGCCGTAGCCGCCGTCGATGTGGACGATATGAGAGCCCGCGGAATAACTGCCCACCGCGACCATATCCACGTCCGTCGGCGTGGAGACCTTCGTCGAGATCAAGGCGCGCCGGTTCACGTGCTTGACCCAGTCGATGTGCTTCATGTGGTCTTCGATGGAATAGACGCTGTGAAAGGGAAACGGGGAGAACAGCGAAAAGCCCACTACCGCCTCGCGCATGCGGGCCACACTAAGTGTCACCTTGTCGCCCAACAGGTGCCCGCCCAATCCTGGCTTGGCGCCTTGGGCGTACTTGAACTCCACAATCGGCACACGCTGGATGGTTTCTTCGCGGACGCCGAACAGGCCCGTCGCCACCTGCGTAATGACATGATCGTCATAGGGCCGCATCCGCTCCATAGAGCCGCCTTCGCCGGTGCAGGTGAAGGTATTGAACGCTACCGCCGCCCGGGCTTTGGACAATTGGGTGACATTGCTCACTGACCCGAAGGACATGCCGCCGCCATACCAAGGCACGTCAATCGTGAGCTTGGGCCGGCCATCGTCGCGCTTGTTGAGCAGGAGGCTGGTGTCAATTTGCTCCGGGCGCAGGGCCGCCGGCGGTCGAGCGGGAAATCTGAAGCGGAGCCGGTCGAAACCTCCGCCGGAAAGGCCGCACTCATAATCGTAGTCGTAGTCTGCCGACGGCACTTCGCCGGTTTCCGCCATTTTCCAGGTCGCCAGGATCAGATCGCTCGACCATCGACGATCACCCAAGGCCTGGCACATCGGGTTTTCCGCCACCTGCAGCGCTCCCTGGGGGCAAAGCGATACGCAACAGTGCCCGGTCTTCTCACAGGCCGGTCCGATGCACAAGTGATGGAGCGGTTCGCCGAAATATTTGTAGCCGGGGTGGCGCGCGTGGACCTGGTAGGAACAAACCTCCGCGCACTTCCCGCAACGTCGGCAATCCGGGCTGCGGTGGACAATGTATTTGGCTATCTCGTTGCGGAAGCGCGACGGTGCCAGGCGAGTTACTCGCTCGACCTGTTCCTGCGGCACGCGGGTCTTGAGCGTGTTCGCAGGCAGTAATTCTTTAATGCTTCTTTCTGGTGCCATAAAGCTTGCCGAACGTTTCCTCCTCAAGTTGCTCAAAGAACATGGCCCGGCCGACATCGCCACGCAGCCGGCGCGCCTCGCGCATGCCCATAGCCCCCATCATCTCGATCAACTGGTCGTGCCAGGCGGCGATTAGATTGGTCATGCGGCCTACCGCGAAATCGCGATCGAGGGACTCGAGCTTGCCTGGACACGGCTGGCCCGGTTTGCAGTTCTCGCATAGATGACATTCCAGCGCGATGAGCAGCGGCAGACTAATGGTCACCAGGTCCGCGCCACATATAATGGCTTTGGCCATGTGTTCCGGCAGCCCAATGCCGCCCCCGGCGATGAGGGTAATCTCGTCCCGGATCCCTTTTTCGACGAGAGCCGTATGGATCTGGCGAAGCATGTCTTTTACAAAGCGCGGCGATTGCGCACCGATTTCATTGCCGTTGGCGTCGGCCACGACATGGATCGCCTCCACTTCCCGCAATTCGGCCAACTCGATGGCGCGTGCGAGGCCCTTGGCGGTCAACTCGACCCGGATCGCGGCGACCATCTGAGGGTGTATCTTCTTGATCGCCTTGACGCGATCGATCACCGCGGGGCCGTCCGCGATTTCCACCAGCCGGGTCTTTCGCAGCACCTCGTCCGGTACCGGGGGACTGTCCGGACCCAGATAAAACGCGATATGACGCAGGTGCTGCTCGGTGGCAGGCTGGTGCCGAGCATCCAGGATCGCGATCAAGTCGGTCGCTGCGGCGGTCTGTTCGATCACAGAATCGAGCTGCGGCAAAGTATGCGCCGGTGAACTCAGATCGAGGATCAGCGGCATCGGGATTGACACCAGTGGAGGCAAGTCGGTCGTGACGCGCCTGCCATCCAGAGCCAGGAACGGAGGCTTGCGCCCGATGTCAACGGCCGTGCTGATGTATTCCCGGCCATGAATCCCGTCGCGCGTCGGACGAACAATTTCGGACATGTCCGTCCACATCGAGTCGAAACCTGGGCCGGAAAACGCTCCCCGGTAGCCAGCGCCGGAGACCGGGATCTTCCCGGCTTCGGCTTGGAGCCATGTGGTTTTGATGAGGTCCGGTTTCCAGTAGTCGTTCCCGAGGCCTTCATAGACGGGATTGATGGACAGGCACAGGAGGCCTTTGGTGCAATCCTGCACGCACGAGAAGCAGCCCATGCACTCGAAAAACAGCGCCTCAACCGCGCTCAGGTTGCGAATATACTCCGCCTCCTGCCGGTAGCGGTCATAGACGCAGGCTTTCTTGACGCAGTTATGGCACCGGGCGCAGTCCTCGCGCCAGTCCACCACGCCATGTTTGCCGATGCGCGGGCCGCGCGGCGGCACCGGACGTGTTTTGATGTGATATTTCTCCGGCATGCATTCTTTCGGTCAGAAGAGCCCGGCGGAAGCCAGCAACTCCGGCACCTCGGCTTCTTTGCCACCCGAGAGAATGTGAATTCCTCGCACACCTTTCATCGTCTTCAGTTTCCTGATGGTCTCCACACACATTGCCCGGCCGATCTTCCCGGCACCGTTGCCAGCGGCGGGGAGTTCTTTCATCACTTTGTCAGGCACGTAAAAATCGGGATGGGTCTCGCGCAGCTTCCGGGCCTCCGCCGCGCTTTCCAGGGGGAACACGCCGGCCAAAATCGCGACCTTCTCGGTGAACCCTGCCCGGTTAACGGCCTCGAGCCATTGGCTGAACGCGTCGAGGTCGAAGACCGCGTGGGTTTGAATGAACCGGGCGCCCGCCTCGATTTTGCTGTGGAGTCTGAGCAGGTTGAGTTCGAGCGGCTTCAGGAAAGGGTTGGCCACCGCTCCCACCAGCATCGAGAACGAACCATCAATCTTTGTCCCGTCGGCCAGCAAGCCCTGCTCGCACATCCGGGTGGTTATCGCGACAAACTGCGTAGAATCGATGTCAAAAACATTGGCGGCCTCCGGACAGCCGATCAGCGTCTGGTGATAGCCGGACAAACAAAGCACATTCTTGATCCCGAGGCTGGCGGCTCCCAGCAAATCCGACTGGAGGGCGATACGGTTCCGGTCGCGGGTAACCATTTGGAGGACCGGCTCGAGGCCCGTTTTGAGCGCGGCGACCGAGGCGGCCAGGGAAGACATCGCCACCCCGTGCTGATTGTCGCCCAGGTTGACCGCGGTGAGCGTGCCGCCCAAGGATTTCAATGCCGCTTCCGTGGCGGATTGAGTCGCCGTGGTCCGCGGCGCGTGCTCGGCGGTGAGAATGAACTCTCCGTTGTCGATTTTTCTGGCCAGTTGGCTATCCACTTTCATGCAACTGTCGGTTCCGATGCATTCATCACACTGCTGGGGGCGAGATTTAGCGGCAATCTTCTGACCTGTTCGATGAACTGCTTGATTTCGTTATAGGCCTGCTGAGCGCCCCCGGCCGCGCACTCGATGACGGCCATTCGTCCCGGCCTGAATCCGATTTCCTCGAGCAACGATCCGACTGCCTGGACGCGTTTGTGGGCGCGCAGGCTGCCCTCGAAGTGACGGCACTCCTTCTTCTTGCAAGCTACAATCACCACGCCGTCCATGCCCGTTTCCAGGGCTTTGAGCAGGTAGGGCACATCCACCTTTCCAGAGCAGGGCAGACCGATAGTCGTGACCGTGTCTCCGCCCGGTTCTCCCCAGAAACCGGCCACCCGGCCCGCGTCCAAATTGTTCGAGCAGTAAAAGACGCACGTCCTTAGCTGACGCTTGTTCTCCGCTGACCTGTCAGGCCGGGCGGGTCGGTCTTTGGCATCTCCCGCTCCTCCCTTGGCAGAGAGGGCTGCGGAGATCTGGCCTTCTTCAGCCAGCGGATGCCGCAACCGGTTCATGCAACACTGCAGGGCCGACACGTCCTGCCGACACGCGGCCAATTCCGCGGGGCCCATGAGCCCGTCTTTAGCCATTTCGCAACGCAGGGCCTCGACGAGGGTGATGATTTCGCGAACCGCTGCTGATTCGTCATCGACCTCGGCTCCGGCGTTCTCTAAACCCCCGCAGGCCAATTCCATTTTCATGATCTCGCCCCACACCGCTTCCAGCGTTGCGTGTAAGGCGTAGAGCAAACGCGGACAACTCGCTTCAATAGCCCTCAAGTGCTCATCGACGGTTTGGTCAAGCTTGCGCATAATGCGTTTCGTAGCGTTGCTTGCTTTTATCATCTTGCCTAATACATGTCAAAGTAAAACAAAGCTTTATTTATATCACCTTTCAGAGAGCCACTTGGGATGAAGGGTTTGCCCCAAAGCAGGCCATCTTCATTTCATAAAATGCCTGTCGTTGGCAAAAACTCCATCCCGTCTGAAAACGCTGGGCTTCCCAAACATTTCCCGGAATCCTCTGCCGCATGATCTGTTGGCTGATCGTCCTGATCGGTCTGGGGGTGGCCGGATTGAAAACCCGTCGGAAGTTGCTGCTGGAGAACCTGGCTCTGTGCCACCAACTTCTGGTCCTGCGCCGCAGTTCCAACCGGCTGCGGCTGACTCCAATCAACCGCGCTCTGTAGGCGTGGCTTTCCCAGTTCCGGCAGGCCGACGGCGTCCACCAAGTCGCCCGCCGATAGTCGGGGTGGACTTTTAGGGATGACGCGCAAGCTGTTTGTGCTGTCGGTGAGGTACACCAAATTGTCAGCCACATGCAAAACCCGGCCGCGCACTCTGTTCATTTGGTGATAGTTCGGATTGGAATCGAACGAGGATAACTCGGTGATTTGCATTAATGGCGCGACAAATGGATCGGCCTGCGGGGCTTGATCTACGGCGAGGCAGGCCAACGAAGGCCCCCAGAGATAAACCTCCCCGGTCGATTGACGGGACTGGTTTCTTCCGGGAATGACGCAGCCGCGAACCCGCACAAAGGCATTGGACAGACCCTCAATCAATTAAAAGTAAAGTTGACTACAATTAAGGCCGAAACCTCGCCGCCCTTGACGGTCGGGTGAACCGCCCGCTCCTCCGGCGCTACCCGGCTGACCATGCCCCGCAACTCCACCCATTGACAATCCATGCTGCCGTCGAGCAATTGCGCATAGTCGGGATGCAGCGGTGTCGGGAATTGTCTGGCCCCGAGTTTGATTGCCTGGCTGGCGACCACCGGCGCCGCAAACCCTCCGGGTGCCGTCACCCCGGTCAGTTTGCAATAACTTCCGACGGATGGTTGCTGGCTCTCGGGTAAATAAAAACGCACATAAACGCATTAAGGTTTTTGTAACGCATTTTTTTATTTCTCACAAACTATATACGACAGAACCTATGGCAGAACTCCGGCCCGCCAAATCCAGCCCCCAAAACGACAATGTGGGCGGATGCCCGCATGACAACAACGTCGCTCCACAACTTCGCCTGATGGCTGATTTCGTCAGCCATTAAAACGGCGAATCGGCCTGCCTGACGATGCGCGATTACCCGCCGCCACCGGAAACATCTCATCCGCAACGAACCCCGCGCCGACGAAGTGCAAACTTAAATTGCGCCCCGGCTGCCCTCGCAACACTGTGGCCAATCCTGGCCCCCAATGCCTCAGGGCGAGCTGATGCGGTAGTAGCGGCCAGGGTAGTTCGTCCACTGAGAATCGCGGAAATGGAACAAGCCGTTGGTGAGCGCGAGGGTCTGGATAGGAGTCCAGACTGGGCTGGCCAGATCGGTGCAGGCTTCCACCACGATAGGGATGTTGGTTGTGCCGGTGATGTTGAACCCAAATTCATTGTTGCTGAGGCCAAAGCTCCCGTCGCCGGTTTGGATCAGCGGATTCCACAGCACGGTTGGAAGACCGGTGTTGGTGGAGAAGGCACCCCAGCCGGTGGTGCCAGGCAAATAATAGACCGTCACGTTGTCCAGGCTGAACACAGTCAAATCAGCGGTGGGAGCGTTACCCGCGAAATAGGCGCTGGTCAGGCTGTAGCAGTGTTCGAACGCCCAGTCTTCGAGGGTGGTGACGCTGGCGGGAATCGTAATGCTGGGCAGGCTGTAGCAGTCACCAAACGCATTCACTTCGATGTTGGTGACGGTGCCGGGAATCGTAACGCTGGTCAGACTCTCGCAGTCAATGAACGCGGTGACTCCGATGCTCGTGAGGCCGCTGTCGATAGCAAGGCTGGTCAGGCCGGAGCCAAAGAACGCATTCCCCCCGATGTTGGTGACGCTGCCAGAAATCGTGATGTTGGTTATATCCCAGGAGTTGGCGAACGCATAACCTCCGATGCTGGCGACGCCCTCGGGGATCGTGACACTGGCAAGCGTAATGCAGAAACCGAACGCATGCACGCCAAGGGTGGTGACGCTGCCGGGGATTGTGACATTGGTCAGGCCGATGCAGGCCTGGAACGCATAATCTCCAATGTTGGTCACGCTGGCGGGGATCGTGATGCTGGTCAAGTTGGTGGCGCCATCGAACGCGTTGGTTCCGATGTTGATGACGCTTAGGCCGTCGATGTTGGTTGGAATGGCCACAGCGCCGCCCATCCCCGTGTAGCCGGTGATGGTGATGCTGACGCCATCGGCGTTTGTCGTGTAAGTGAATTGGGCTTGCACCGCTGCCGGCGCGGCCAGCAGCAGCAAAACCAAAAGTCCGTGGATTATAGCTTTAATGTCCGAAAGGCTGCACGAGTCTGCGCGCAGGTTCAAACACCCGCCTTCGACATTGTTGTTGTCGGGGTGACAGGACGGCGTTACCTTGCGCACCTCGTATGAAATACTGCATTACGCCGGTTGTTCTGGCGGTCGGACTGTGGTCGTGCGCCGCTTTGGCACAGTCTGACACTGCGCCCGCCAATCCGGGCGCCAACGCCGCCACGCGCGCGGTGCTTGCGTATTTCCAGGGCCTCAGCGCCGCACCCGCCCGGCATGTCGTCTCCGGGCAATTCTCCAACTTTGGCAAAGGGGCGAGTTTGCGCCTGATGACCAATGTTTACGAGAAAACCGGCCATTGGCCCGCTATTATCGGTGTCGATTACGCTGATTTGGGCCGGGGCGGATTGGAGACCGCCAGACCGAATCAGACGGCGATCGAGTATTGGAAGCAAGGGGGATTGGTCACCGTCAGCGCCCACCTTTATGACCCCGCCAATACCAACGGCGGCGGCTTGCGCGATAAAGGGGTGGACCTTTCCAGCCTGCTGGCCGCCGAGGGTGACGCACACACGCGCTGGATGGGGGAACTGGACCGGCTGGCCGGCGGTTTGCAGGAACTGCGCGCCGCGGGCGTGGTCGTTTTGTGGCGGCCTTTCCACGAGATGAATGGGGGTTGGTTCTGGTGGGGCGGCAAGGACCCGCAGACATTCATCAATGTCTGGCGCCAGATGTTTGATTATTTCACCAACGTCAAAGGGCTGGATAATCTGCTGTGGGTTTACAGCCCCAATCACGGCAGCAACACCGCCAGTTACTATGCCGGCGGACGATACGTCGATTTGGTGGGGCTGGATGCTTACACCGATTTCATCGATCCAGACCACATCAAGGGTTATCCCGAGGTGGCGGCGTTGCCCAAGCCGTTTGGCTTTACGGAGTTCGGGCCGCACGGTCCGCAAAACCCTCCCGGCGATTACGACTACACGCGGTTTTTGGCCGGCGTCGAGCGGGATTTTCCCAAAACCTGCTTCTTCATGTCGTGGAATGGGAGATGGAGTTTGGCGAGCAACCAAAAAACCAAGGAATTGCTGGACGACCCCGTGATCGTCAACCGCGAAAACCTTCCCGCCCTCACACACTGACCTCAAAATGGTTGCGCTGAATCGTTGAACGGGCCAAGGTGAAACAATGGCCCGCCTGGTCCTCGATAATGTGTCCAAGCTCTTCGCCGGCCCGCGACGTCAAACTATCGCGGCGCTGCGAGACTTGAACCTGACGGTGGCCGACGGCGAGTTTGTCGTCATGGTCGGGCCGTCCGGTTGCGGAAAAACCACGACGCTGCGATTGATCGCCGGATTGGAGATGCCCGACGCCGGCACTATCTCGCTGGATGGGAAATCGCTGGCCGCGGTCGCGCCGCGCGACCGGGACGTGGCGATGGTCTTTCAGCACCACGCGCTCCTGCCCAACCTGACCGTGGCGGAAAACCTCGGCTTCGGCCTGATGCTCCGGCGCTGTCCGCGCGATGAAATTACGCGACGGGTGCGGGCCGCCGCCCTTATCCTCAATCTGACCGCGTTTCTGGAAAGAAAACCGCCTGCCCTTTCCGGGGGCGAATGCCAGCGGGTCGCCCTTGGCCGCGCCCTGGCCCGCCAGCCGCAACTCTTCCTGCTGGACGAGCCGCTGTCCAATCTCGACGCCCCCCTCCGCCTCCAAGTGCGCGACGCTATCGCCGCCGTGCGCCGCCGCGCCGGCGCGATGATGCTCTATGTCACCCACGATCAGGCCGAAGCGATGGCCCTGGCCGACCGGGTCGCGGTGATGAAGGACGGCGCGTTGCAGCAGGCCGCGTCGCCGATGGAACTTTACCGCCGTCCGATCAATCGTTTTGTCGCGGGCTTCATCGGATCGCCGCCGATGAATTTCTTTCCGGGCGTCCTCGTGCGCGAAAATGGGTCGCTGCTTTTCCGCGCCGCGCAGGGCGACGGATGGACCGTTGCGCTGGCGGCCCGCCACGCCCAATCGTTGCCGGCGTGCGTCAACCAGAGCGTCATTATGGGCCTGCGGCCGGAGCACATCTCCCCGGCGGACCGGGCAAGCCGCGCGAGCCTTGCGGCCTTGCTGGAGCGGGTGGAGCCGGCGGGCGCGGAAGTTCTTCTTTACTTTTCTCGCGCCTGCCTCCCGTTTGTTGCCAGGGTCCGGGCCGACGGCACGCCAAGGGATGGCGAAAGCGTGCCGGTGTGGTTCGACATGGAGCAGGCGCATTTTTTTGATCCGGCCACAGGGCAGGCGCTGGCGTAGAAAACGGGCTTGGGAGATTTCGGACATCTCGATTGAGAATTTGGTCATTGAGAATTTGTCATTTGTTATTTCAATGCATGGAGCAGGCGCATTTTTTTGATCCGGGCACCGTGCAGGCGCTGGGCCCTGTTTTGCCTTGAAACCGGGCGGCCCGTTCCGACATTCTGGAGGGGATGAACGCCGCCGCGCCTTCCGCAACGCTGCCATGAGCAAGTGGCCCAAACAACTTCCGCCCCTTTCACCCGAAGACAAACGCATCTGCGATGATTTCATGGAGTACTGGCACGATGTCCTGCCCAATCGCTACTCGATCGCCGACCGCTTCAGCCATCAGTATGTGGCACGCCATCGGCCGGAGGGGTTTGTGCGCACGCTGGAGATCGGGGCCGGCTTGGGGGAACACCTCAAATATGAGACGCTCTCTGATGAACAGCTCCGCGATTACGTCGCGCTGGAGACCCGCGACAACATGGCCCAACGCCTCCGCGCGAACTGCCCCAAAATCCAAACATACGTCGGCGATTGCCAGTCCCGGCTGGATTTCCCAGACCATCACTTCGACCGTGTCATCGCCATCAACGTGCTGGAACATTTGCCCAATCTCCCCGCCGCCGCGCGCGAAATGCACCGTTTGTGCAACAAGCAGCGGGGCGTTTTCTCCATCGTCATCCCGTGCGAAGGCGGTCTGGCCTACTCGCTAGCGCGCGAGATTTCGGCCAAACGCATTTTTCAAAAGCGATACCACCGGCCCTACCACATTTTCATCGGCCGCGAGCACATCAATCTGCCGCGCGAGATTTTTGACGAACTGGCGCCCTGGTTCGATATTATTCAATCCACCTACTTCCCGATTCCGCTCCATCTCCAGTTTTGCAATCTGTTCATCGGCGCCAACTTGAAACCAAAAGTTCCGCCGAACAGTGAGCGCGCCTAATCGTTCCAAAGCCAGCCGCCCGCCGTCACCACCGCGCACGGATTGGAGCGCACCGGCCACCCGGCTGGAAATGGCAGCCGCCATTGTGGCCAGCCTCTGGGTCGCCGCCTTACATGTCATGTATATGTTTTCCGCCGGCCCGCTCTGGCGCGATGAAGCCGGCAGCATCGGCTTCGCATCCATGCCCTCCCTGGCGGCGATCTGGCGCAATCTGCAATATGACAATTTTCCGCCGCTCTTCGTTTTGGTGGCGCGCGCGTGGGCGCTCGGCGGCGGGACCAGCGATTTGAGCTATCGTTTCCTCGGCGCGCTCATCGGCCTGGCCACGCTGGCCGTTCTCTGGTTTGCCTCCCGCCAGTTGGGCGCGCGCGTCCCCCTGCTGGTCCTCGCCCTCTATGCCTCTAATCCGCTGGCCGTGCGCGTGGGGGATGCCATGCGGCCTTACGGCTTGGGCATCGCCATGACGCTACTGGCGTTGGCGTGTGTATGGAACCTGGCCCGACGCGAAGGCAGCCGCCCGGTGCTTTGGGCCGCCGTCGCCGCCGTCTTGTCCGTGCAATGTCTTTATCAAAGCGCCTTTTTCCTGGCCGCCTTTTGCGCGGGCGCCTGGGCCGTGACTCTGCGGCGGCGGGACTGGCGGGCGTCCGGGCAAATCGCGTTCGCCGGCGTGGCGGCCGCCCTGTCGCTGCTGCCGCACGCGGCGAATATCCGCAAGTCCCAGGAATGGTTTGGCATTTCGCGGCTGACAATTCATCTTGACGCCATCGGCCGGCCGCTGATGGACGCGCTCGACTCCCAGGGACGCTGCATGACGGCGGTCTGGCTGGGACTGCTGCCGGCGGCGCTGGCCGCCGCCGTCATCCTGGGATGGCGCCGGCGCGAATCCCCCTTTCTGTTCTGCGGGACCACGATGGCCGCCAGCGTGGTGCTCTATCTCCTGTTCGTGCGAGCGGCGGGCTTGCAGCCGCGCCCGTGGTATTTCCTGCTGCTCATGGCCCCGGTGGCGCTGGGGGTGGACGCCGTTTTTGGCGGGATGGAAATGCCCTGGGCGCGAATGGCGCGAACCGCCCTGACCGTTGTTCTCGCGCTGGCCTGCGCCCCCGCTTGCTACCGCGGCGCGCGTCTGCGCCAATCCAACGTCGATCTGGTCGCCGCTCAATTGAAACAGTCCGTCCAGCCGGGCGATTTCATCCTCGTTTCCCCGTGGTATTTCGGAGTCTCCCTCCAGCGCTACCTTGACCGCGCGCGCTTCGCCACGCTGCCGCCCATGAGCGAACTACGCATTCACCGGTACGATTTGATGAAGAAGCAGATGGAGGCCGAAAACCCCGTCGGCCCCTTGCTGGACGACATCCGCGAGACCCTGCAGTCGGGCCACGCGCTCTGGGTGGTCGGCGTTTTCCAGACACCTCCGCGCGGGGCTCCGCAACCCATCCTCCCCCCGTATCGCGGCGGCATGGACATGGCCGACTCCCGTTACTTTTCCAGTTGGCTCTTCCAGGTATCGGGATTGATCCAAGCCCACGCCATCAGCGGCGGGCCTGTGCCCGTTCCTGTGCCGGGTGGCCAGCCCGTCAATCCGGTCGAAGATCTTGCGTTGCTCGTCATTCGCGGCTGGCGGCAATAGTCTTTCGTCGGATTCTCTTACACGCTACAGTCTGCCTTCATGCCAGCGGTCATAAACTTCCTATGTTACTGAGATGCAATTACTTGCAATCATGTCAATCCATCGGCGAGAGCGGAAAAGCCAAACAGTTTCCGTCCTGCTCGTCGGCTTTCTTGCCACTCTGGACTTTTTGGAATCGAACCACTTCAATCGCTAACCGGGTGCGTTGCAAATGATTACGCAGAGTGTGGCGGATCGATATTGATCTGGCACGAAACTTTCTTTGGTTCGTAGCGATTGGACTTACTTATGCGAATGTTCAAATGCGTTTTGTTGAGTGCGGCCCTTGCCGAAGGAGTATCTTCACTAAAAACCCCAATATCGGCCGCTGTTTTGGTGTCCTTGGTTATTTTGGCTTTCGTAGGCGCTGGGTGCGCGCGCCGTTGCCAACTTCAGTTATGCCGCGTCAGGCGGCGTTAGCTTGGTTGGCTGCGGAATTCCCCTGCGGGGCACCTCCCTTGCAAAACCATCAGACGCCCGTCCGCGCGGGCGTCTTTTTTTATCTTCGTTCTCGCAGCGGCCGCGGTTGGTACCCGTCCGTGAATGTTGAGCGCACCCATGTTGGTTGTCGTTTTTACGTTTGACGCGAAACCGGCCCTCAGTTACGATAGGGCGAAGTCGGTGAGAATGCACCTGATGGACAGACCCGAAACAACCACCTTCGCGCAATAATCTCCGCCGGAAAACCTCGAACCCTTTCAAAAAGCCAGAATCGTACTTTTCATGAAACCCAAAATGCACTCCCTGTTCATCGGGCTGGTCTTGGTTGCCGGCCTCGCCCAAACTCAAACCGCGCGGGCGGCAACGACGTTTTCCATCACGCCCGCCGCCGTCAGCAATTCCTACAGCGGTTTCATCACGCTGCAAATTGACGGCTTGACGAATGGGGAGACGGTGGTGGTCCAGAAGTTTCTCGACATCAACGCCAATGGAGTTATTGACAGCACCGACGCGCTGGTGCAGCAGTTTGATTTGACGGACGGCCAGGCGGGCATGGTGATTGGAGGGGTGACCAATTTCAATGTTCCGGGGGACACGGACGGCATGAGCAACGGACAAATCACCGCCGTGTTGAATTATCAGAACGGGGATCTTTCGCAGAACATCATCGGCAACTATTTGTTCAAACTCTCCAGTCCCGCGGGCCGTTTCGCGCCGATCACCAAACAGTTTTCGGTCACGAATTATCCCTTCTCGCAAAAGATCACCGGCAATGTGGACAGCAGCGGCACCGGTGCCCCGGTGCCCAATGCCATTGTGCTGCTCTTTACGATCGGTCCAACCGGAGAAATTCGGCGGATGGAGGGAGGATGCGTGGCGAATAATGAGGGCGGCTATGTAATCCAGATGCCGCCGGGAACGTACGTGCCGATGGTTTACAGTAGTAATTATGTCTTCAATTACATCTCTTCGCACGCATTCACGCTGGCCGCCGGCCAGACCGTCACCACCAATCTGACGCTCACCCCTGCCACAGCCAGCATCTCTGGCCAAGTGGTGGATGCCAGCAATCCCGGCATTGGACTGCCCGGCGTTCTCCAGGTGGCTAAGTCCGCCAATGGCCCAATCGCGTTCACTTTTACCGACACCAACGGGAATTTCATCATGCCGGTCACCGCTGGCGAGTGGCCTTTGGGTTCGCTTGATAGTGGATTGATTGTTCACGGCTATGTGGGTTGGGACTACGACACATACGCCAACGCGGGTGCCACGGGGATCACCCTGGCCTACCCAAAGGCCACGGCGTTGTTATATGGCAGTGTCAACGACAACATGGGAAATCCCTTGGCGGACATCGACATACGTGCTTACGACGACAACGGAATATATCAAACAGACGGCTACACGGACATAAACGGGAACTACCGCATTGGCGTATTGGGCGATACAAACGACGAGCCGTGGGAGGTGGAAGCCAAAACACAAACCAATCCCACGAATTATGTTTATTCCGCGGAAACCAATTACGGCTACATCACTCCCAGCCAGGCCCTGCTTCAGAATTTCACTGCCCTTCTGGCAACCAATCAAATCACTGGCTGGCTCAAGGATAACTACGGCGACCCCATTGCCGGCTACGCCATTGTGGCCTACGCAACGATTGACGGGTTGTGGTACAATACTTCTTACGTCGATACCGACGTCAACGGAGATTATTCACTGAATGCAGCCAACGGAACATGGTCGGTTGGGCTTGACGACGTTTTGCCTGGCAACTATCTCACGCCTCCGGATCAAACGGTGGTGATTTCCAATAACAATATCGTGGCTGATTTCACGGCCCAGATCGTATTCATGATTAAGACCCATAAGGGCACGATCACATACACGACCAATAACGGCGCGATTACCATCGCCGGTTACCAAGGTTCAGACACCTCGTTGACCATCCCTGGAACGATTGATAGATTGCCGGTGACGAGCATCGGCGACGCAGCGTTCGAATACGACGCCAGCCTGACCAGCGTCACCATTCCCTTCGGCATCACCAGTATCGGGGACTATGCGTTCAGTGGTTGCGGCCTGGCCGACGTCATCATTCCCAACAGCGTCACCAACATCGGAGAGTATGCGTTCAGTGGTAACGGGCTGGTTGGCGTGACCATTCCCAACAGCATTACAAGCATCGGGGTGTATGCGTTCAGTGATTGCGGCCTGCCCAGCGTCATCATCCCCGACAGCGTCACCAATATCGGAGATTATGCGTTTCAATACTGCTACAGTCTGACCAATGTCACCATACCCAACAGCGTCACCAGCATTGGGGATTATGCTTTCTTTTGGTGCTACGGCCTGACCAACGTCGTGATCCCCGACAGTATCACCAGCATCGGAGAAGAGGCGTTCGCGAATTGCGGCAGCTTGACCAGGGCCTTGTTCCAAGGCGCCGCCCCAATCGCTGATTCGACTGTTTTCCTTAACGACACCTTCGCGACGGCTTATTATTTGCCTGGCGCGGCCGGGTGGGGTTCCGCTTTTGGCGGCATTCAGGCGGAAGACGAATACGGCTACTTGACAAATGCCGGCGCCATCACCATCACAAGGTACTCCGGGCCTGGCGGGGCTTTGACCATCCTCCCGACCATCACCGGACTGCCCGTGACCAGCATCGGGGATTATGCATTCCAATACACAGGACTGACCAGCGTCACGATCCCCGACGGCGTCACGAGCATCGGAACTAATGCGTTCTATGACTGCACCAGCCTGACCAACGTAATAATCCCCAACAGCGTCACCACCATCGACGATGGTGCATTCGAGAACTGTACCAAGCTGCCTGGCGTCACGATCCCCAACAGCCTCACCGACATCGGGAATAATGCGTTCGCCGGTTGCGGCCTCACCAACCTGATAATTCCCGACAGCGTCACCAATATCGGGGTTTATGCGTTCCTTTACTGCACGAGCCTGACCGAACTCACGATTCCCAGTAGTGTGACCAGCATCGGAAATTACGCATTCGAAGATTGCTACAGCCTGAGAAGCGTCTTTTTCCTTGGCAACGCTCCGGCGGTTGGATTCGACGCTCTTTCTGGCGAGCTTGTGGCGGTCTATTATCTGGCTGGCACCACTGGCTGGAGCTCCACTTTTGCCGACGTCCCGGCCTTGCAGTGGGACCCTCCGGTTCCATTCGGTTACACGATTGCCAATGGCACGGTCAGCATCGACTCTTATATCGGTCCCGGGGGTACAGTGACCATCCCCAGTGAGATCGAGCACCTGCCGGTTACCAGCATCGGATCTAATGCGTTTCAAAACTGCGCCGGCCTGACCAATGTCACGATTCCCAACAGCGTGAGCAACATTGGAAACTATGCGTTTCAAAACTGCGCCAGCCTCGCCGGCGCCACGATTGGCGACAGTGTCACCAACATCGGAGATTACGCGTTCGATAGCTGCTTCAGCCTGACCAGCGTTACGATCGGCAACAGCGTTACCAGGATTGGAGATTATGCGTTCCTATGGTGCTCCATGACCAATGTCACGATTCCCAACAGCGTGAGCAACATCGGAGACTATGCGTTCTGGCAATGCACCAGCCTGACCAAGGCCACGATCGGCACCAACGTCACCAGCATCGGGGTCGGTGCATTCGACGAATGCTCCATTCTGTCCAGCGTCTCAATTCCCGACAGCGTCACCAGCATTGGGGATTATGCATTCTTTTGGTGCTACGGCCTGACCAACGTCACGATTGGCGCCGGTGTCACGAACATCGGCGCCTATGCCTTCTCTGGCGATACCTCTGGGGACCCCCTGACCAGCATTGTTTTCCCTCCCGGCGTCATCAGCATCGGGGACTATGCGTTCCAATACTGCGCCAGCCTGACCGATGTATCGATCGGCACCGGCGTCACCACCATCGGGGAGTATGCTTTCTCCTGGTGCAGCGCTCTGATGATGGTCACAATTCCGCCTAGCGTCACGAGCATCGGAGATTATGCGTTCGGGGGCTGCTCCAGCCTGACAGCGATAAAGGTGAAATCAGCAAATCCACACTATAGCAGTCTGAATGGCGTGTTATTCGACCCGAGCCACACGACCCTTCTTTTATTTCCAAGCGGGTTAGGTGGAACCTACACGATTCCCACGGGGGTCACCGGTATCGAGTCGAACGCGTTCGCTTACTGTGACAATGTGACCAACGTGATAATCCCCGGCACCGTTACCAGCATTGGAGACGGTGCATTTCAGTTGTGCTACAGCTTGGCCAGCGTCACCATCCCCAATACCGTCACCAGCATCGGGGATTATGCGTTCTATGGCTGCGACAACCTCACCAGCGTCGATATTCCCGGCAGCGTGATCAACATCGGAGATTATGCGTTCGAAAGCTGCTCGAGCCTGACCAGTGTTACCGTCCCCAATAGCGTCACCAATATCGGAGATTATGCGTTCCAATACTGCGACAGCCTGGTTAGCGTCACAATCGGCGCCAACATCGCCAGCATCGGGGGGAATGTATTCTTCGAATGCACCAGCCTGTCTGGAATCTATTTTCAAGGGGATCCTCCCGCTACGTCCATGTTCGATTGGTCTTTCTATGGAGACACCAATGCGACGGCGTATTATTTGCCTGGTTCCATTGGATGGAGTTCTCCGTTTGACGGTCTTCCGGCCGTGCAGTGGACGCCCGGGTCATTGCAGGTGATTATCAGCCCGCCGGCAGCGAGAATTGCGGGGGCGCAGTGGCAGGTTGATGGCGGAACATTGCAGAACAGCGGGGTGACTGTTAGCAATTTGTCGGTGGGCACTCATGCAGTGAGCTTCAGCACGATCGACGACTGGGCGACTCCGGCGAGTCAGACCGTTTCCGTCAGCGCTAATTCGTTCGCTACAGCCATTGGCACCTACGTGCCGCTGGAATTCGATTACACGAACACCAACGGCACAATCACCATCACGGGCTACACCGGTCCGGGCGGTGCGGTGATTATCCCCAGTAAGATCAGTGGCCTGCCGGTCACCGGCATCGGCGACGGTGCGTTTTATAATGTCTTCCTGACAAGCGTTACCATCCCCGACAGCGTCACCGGCATCGGAGATTATGCATTCAATTACTGCGCCAGCCTGACCAACGTCACAATTCCAGCCAGTGTCACGAACATCGGGCAGGTTCCGTTTTATGGCTGCACCAGTCTGCCGGCGATAATGGTGGATCCGGAGAATATGTTTTATAGCAGCTTGAATGGCGTGCTGTTCAATCAAAACGAAACTGCGCTTTTTGAATTCCCGTGCGGCTTTGACGGGAGTTACACGATTCCCGCGGGGGTCACTACTATCGAGTCGAGCGCATTCGCCGACTGCGGTAACCTGACCGGTCTCACCATTCCCGACAGCGTCACCAACATCGGGGATTATGCGTTCAACGGCTGCGGTTTGACCAACGTGATAATTCCGAACAGCCTCATCAATGTCGGTGATAATGCGTTCTTTGGCTGCTCCGGCCTGACCAGCGTTACAATTCCCAACACCGTCACCAATATCGGGGTTTATGCGTTCCTGGACTGCTACAGTCTGACCAGCGTCACGATTCCGGGCAGTGTCATTAGCGTCGGAGACGGGGCGTTCGAGTACTGCTACGACGTGACGAACGCCACGATATCCATGGGGGTCACCAGTATCGAGTCGAACGCGTTCGTTTCCTGCTACAGCTTGGGTTCCGTCACCATTCCCGGCAGCGTCACCAATATCGGGGATTATGCGTTCCTGGACTGCTACAGTCTGACCAACGTCACGATTCCCAACAGCGTCACCAGCATTGGAAATTGGGCGTTTTCGGACGCCGGATTGACCAGTGTCACGATTCCCAACAGCGTCACCAACATCGGAAGCTATGCCTTCGCTTATTCTGCCTTGACCAATGTCATGATCGGCACAAACGTCACCAGCATCGAGGCGGGTGCATTCTATGATTGCGCCGGCCTGACCAGCGTTACAATACCCAGCAGCGTCACCAGCATCGGAGATTGGGCGTTTGCGGACACCAGCCTGGAAATCGCGAAATTCCTGGGCAATGCTCCCACTGCTGACTCAACCGTGTTCTACGGTGACACCACGACGGCTTGTTATTTGCCTGGCGCCACCGGATGGGGTTTTGCCTTTGGCGGCGTGCCGGCTGTGATGTTGAACATGCCATTGTATTCGGGCCTCGTTCTGAACGGTGGGTTTGAAACGGGAGAATTGTTTGGTTGGACTTTGTCCGGAGACACCAGTTGCACGTTTGTGGACGACGGTTTCGAATCGGGAATCACTCCATATTCAGGGGATTACGCAGCCGCAATGGGAACAACCGGCTCGCTCGGCTATCTTTCCCAAACGCTGGCGACGGTCGCGGGAGCGCGCTATTCGCTTTCCTTCTGGTTGGACAGCCCCTACGGCGAAACTTCCAATGAGTTTCTGGTGTCCTGGAATGGAAACACCCTCTTTGATGAGATGAATATCCCCGCCATCGGGTGGAACAACCTGCAGTTTTTGGTCTCGGCGACCGCAACCAGCACGGTTTTGGAATTTGGATTCCGGGATGACCCCGGCTATCTCGGTCTGGATGACATCAGCGTCGTGCCGGCGCAAGCCGGCATTGCCAGCCTCAGTCTCTCCGGCGCAAATCTGGTGCTCAACGGGATCAGTGGGCAGGCCGGCACATATTACGTCCTGGCGAGCACAAACCTCGCCCTGCCGTTTAGCCAGTGGACGCCCGTTGCGACCAATGTTGTGAGCACAAACGGGAATTTCGTCATCACCGTAACCAATACGGTGACTCGCAACGTCCGGCAACGGTTTTACATCCTCGAAACGCAATGAGCAAAGGCTTGAGCCATGACGCAACACCCAACTTATTGCGCCAGCGCCATTTGCAACAGGGATGACGGCGTTGGATTATGAATGACAACCGCCTGTGCGTCCAAGCCGCCGCGATTCATCCCCATAAAGGACCGCAAATTTCTCCATTGCCTGCCCGGCGCGGGGAACTTAAATTAGGCGTTGATGAAATATCAGCTTGATTTTGAGAAGCCGATCCTGGAGTTGCAACGCAAGCTGGAAGAATTGAAAAAACATCCTGAAAGCCACTCCCTGAGCATCAGCTTCGAGGACGAAGTGGCGCTGATGGAGCAGAAAATCCAGGACACCAAACGCCAGATTTTTGCCCAACTTAGCGCGTGGGACCGCGTGAAAATCGCGCGCCACCCCAAGCGGCCCTTCACGCTGGACTACGTGGCGGCGATCTTTAGCGACTTCGCCGAATTGCACGGCGACCGGCTCTTTGCTGACGATCGCGCCGTCGTGGGCGGGTTCGCCAAATTGGGCGAACAGAAGCTCATGGTCATCGGCACGCAAAAGGGGCGCGACACCAAGGAAAACATCAAGCGCAATTTCGGCTCGGCCCATCCCGAGGGCTACCGCAAAGCCATCCGTCTGATGAAACTGGCGGACAAATACAGTTTGCCCATCGTTACGCTCATTGACACCGCCGGGGCGTATCCCGGGATCGGCGCCGAGGAACGGCACATTGCCGAGGCAATAGCCGTCAACTTGCGCGAGATGATGCTGCTGGAAGTGCCGATCATTGCCGTTGTCATTGGCGAAGGCGGCTCGGGCGGCGCACTGGGCATCGGCGTGGCCGACCGCGTTCTCATCCTGGAGAACGCATATTATTCGGTCATCAGTCCCGAGGGATGCGCGGCGATTCTGTGGAAAGACCGGTCCGCTGCTCCGAAGGCCGCCGAGGCTCTTCGCATCACCGCCAAGGATTTGAGCGAATTAGGGCTGGTGGACGAAATCGTGCCCGAACCTCTCGGCGGCGCCCACAATAACTGGGCAGAGATGTCCCAAACGCTCAAAGCCGCGCTTCAATCCAACCTCGCCGCTCTCAAGAAATTCCCGACCAGCGACCGCCTCAAAGCCCGCTACCAGAAATACCGGGCCTACGGGCAGTTCAAGGAAACCCAGCACAAGGCGGCTGTGGGAGAAAACGGGGCGGCTGCCGGCAACGGAGAAGCCACATCGCCCGCGCCCTGATCCCTCCCTTGCGCCTCGTCGTTTATGCCGGAGCTTTATCCCCTGAGTTTTGAGCCTATTTTCAAGGAGCGCATCTGGGGCGGACGCAACCTCCTGACCCTTTACGGCAAGCCGCTCCCGCCGCATCTGCGGGTGGGTGAATCCTGGGAAGTGAGCGACCGGCCTGGGGACGAAAGCGTTATTGCCCGCGGGCCGTTGCGCGGCAAGACGCTGCATTGGCTGATGGAGCAATGCCCCGCCGCGCTGCTCGGACAGAGGCAGCCGATGCCGTCGCGCTTTCCGCTGCTCCTCAAGATCATCGATGCCCACGAGACGTTGTCATTGCAAGTTCACCCGCCGGCGGCCCTGGCCGCGCGATGGGGAGTCGAACCGAAAAGCGAGATGTGGTATGTCGCTCATGCCGGGCCGGCCACCGAGTTGTTCGTCGGATTAAAAAGGGGAATCACCCGCGCGGACTTCGAGAGCAAGCTGGCCGCGCAATCCGTGGCGGATTGTTTCCATCGCATACCTGTCAAAAGCGGCGACGCGATGTTTTTGCCCAGCGGGCGCGTTCACGCCTTGGGAGCGGAGACGGTCGTGTTCGAGATTCAACAGAATTCGGACACCACCTACCGTGTTTTTGACTGGAACCGCGTGGATGCGCAAGGCAAGGGCCGCGAGTTGCATGTCGCCCAGTCGCTGGCCAGCATCGATTTTGCCGACTTCGAGCCTGCCTTGCTGCCGGCGACGGTTTTCCCAGGCACTCCGGGGACCATCCGGCCGCTGGTGAAGAACGAGATGTTTGCCGTCAGTCTCAGGCGATTGGCAACCGGGGATGTCCTTGAGGGGGCGGAGGGCCGAATGCGCATTTTCGCGGTGGTGGAAGGCGGCTTGCGCATTGAGGCGGCGGGAGAAAGCTTTCCCTTGGGCGCCGGCCAATTCTGCCTGCTGCCCGCGCAAGGCCCCAAGACCGCGGCGCGCGCCGAAACCGCGGCCGCATTGCTGGAGATCACGGTTTGAGCCGGCCGTGGAAAAAGTCGTCCTCGTACTTCGCCAGTTTCAGGTTGAGTTTCTTGACATCAACATATTGGGGAAGGATATAAGCCGTCCACTGGGGACGATGGGGCATTTTGTCGATCGCCTCGAAAAGTGCCCTGGGGCCGTCGGTCGCCAGGGCGCAGTTGAGCGCGTTGACCACGCCGGCCTTGATTGTCACATCCCATTCGGCTTCTGTCAGGAAGGTGTTGATGGGAGTGGTCTTGTTGCCCGCACCGATCATCCTGGGGGCGTATTTGGCGAAATGGCCCAGATAATGATGGGACAAATTGACCGCGACGATCATCCCTATCATTTGGTTGAAGTAGCTCAATTGGTCATTCATGACATCGTCGG
>Ga0326727_10010222_pt1 | contig 22484 bp, 16 predicted proteins | sample MB2enrmetagenome_FD_207643 | JGI IMG/M metagenome (GOLD analysis project Ga0326727, IMG submission 207643) | Lab enriched peat soil microbial communities from McLean, Ithaca, NY, United States - MB29MY | ecosystem: Environmental > Terrestrial > Soil > Wetlands > Peat | place: USA: New York...
ATAGCCGATGGCGTTCCTGACCAGCGCCGCCATCTGCTCCATTTCCTTGTCGCTGCGCGGCTGATAGGTCAGCTTCTTCTGACCTTCCGCCGGCGGGCCGTAACGGCCGTCGACCAGCACGGCGGCGGTGATCCGTTTCACCGTGCCCATCTCCTTGACCTGGTTCTTGGTGGTCTTGGAGATCTCGTAATTGACGGTTTCCTGGGTGCGGTTCTGTTTGCTGAGGCTTTTCGCTCCGGCATTGTTGGCCCCCGCATCCGGCAGGTTCTGCTGCACGCTGACTGACGAGCTTTCGGCGTCCTGGGTCTGCTCGCCTTCTTCCACGGTCACCTGGGACCGCACCACTTTGCTGTCCGGATCATAGGTTTCCTGCGTGGTGGCGACGCGATCGAGGTCCAGGTCGACCGAAACCTCGGCACGCACCCGGTCGGCGCCGATCGAGCGTTCCAGCAGGTCCTCGATGGTGCGCTGCAGGCGCTGCTCGGTGGCGAGCTTCAGTTCATCGGCGGTTTCGGCGGCGGCCTGCTGGTCGTCTTCGCTGCCGCGGGCCAGCAGCGTGCCCTTGTCATCGACAATGGAAATACGGCTGGGCTTCAGTTTCGGGACGGCTGCGGCGACCAGATGCTGAATGGCTTGGACCTGCGACTTGGACAGGCGTCCGCCGCCTTCCATCTTCAGCACGATGGAAGCCGACGGCTCCTGGACTTCGCGGGTGAAGACCTCGCGGCGCGGCAGCACCAGATGGACGCGCGCCGACTTCACATGTTCGATGGAATGGATCGTGCGGGCCAGCTCGCCTTCCAGGGCCCGAACCAGGTTGACGTTCTGCATGAAGCTGGTGGAGCCCAGCATGTCGCCCTTGTCGAAGATCTCGTAGCCATTGGCCACCGAGCCGCCGCTGGGCAGCTGCTGCTCGGCCATCTTGACGCGCAGGTCCAGCTTGCGGTCCTTGGGAACCCAAACCTCGCTGCCCTCGTGGCGCAGCTCGTAGGGGACCTTTTCGGTCTGCAGGCGGTTGACGATCTGATTGGCGTCCGCAAGGTCCAGGCCGCCATAAAGCATCTCCATGGGCGGAGAGGACATCCGCGCGATCATGTAGATGACGAATGCCAGGACCGCCACGCCACCGCCGGCGATGGCCGTGAGCCGGACCGTTCCAAGGTTCTTGAGAGACTGAAGGAATGAGTTCACGGCTGGCTTCCCCAAAGCGCCTGCGCATGGCTGCGCGCAGCGTTCTCCACCTAGCCGACGCTATACCCTGAAAGTGAATCCGAGGTTAACGACCGGGCAAAACTTGCCGGGTCAGCTTGCCCTGGGGCAAGTCGGAAGCAGACCAAAGAGAGGACCTAAGTCCTTGATGACGAAGGTATCAAACGTTGATGTCGACACCTCCGTTGGTGGCGATCCCCCCGCTACGAGCGGTTGGATTGGCCGTGGCCGCGGTGTCGCCGTCGTCGCTCTCCCCATAGTCCGGGCCGCTGTTCGATCGGGCGCCACGACCGCCGTCGTCGCCGGTCTGGTTGTATTGCTGGGCCAGCTGTTGCTGTTGCTGCTGCTGGTCGCCGCGCAGCTGGAAGTTCAAGGAATTGTGGTCTGCCGACAGGCCGGCGCTGTTCAACGCCTGTTGCAGCGTTCCGGCATCGCTTTTCAGCATCTGCAGCGTTTCCGGACGGTCGGCGGTGATGGTTGCCTTGACCTGGCCATCCTGCATTTCAAGCTTGATGTCGACCCGGCCCATGTCCTCGGGGTGCAGTTGCACGCTCAAGGTATCTGCGCCGTCCTTCAGGCCTTTGCCCAACTGGATCTTGATCTGGTCGACGGGACTGGCCGTGACCGGCGGCCTGGTCTGGGTGGTGCTGCCGGTCGCTTCGGTGTCCGACACGGAAAAGCCTGGTGTCGATGCCAGCGAGCCCGGCATTCCGGTGGTGGCATCGGGCTGCTCGGCCGTTCGCGCCGGCGCTGCACCGTCCTGGCCCACGGGGGCCACCGCCGGAGAGGTCGCGGTGCCGGCCGGTGCCGTGTTGGCGATTCCGGTGGCCGCGGCGGGGACGGCCGCGGCCGCGGCGGCAAGAGCGCCGTTCTGGCTGTCGGACGCCCCATCGCCTTGGTTGGTGCCGGTACCGCTGCCATTGCCGTCGGCGGTCTGGTCGGCGGCATCGCTGGACGCGGCGCCCGACTGCGGTTGTGTGGTGGCGGGCGTGGCGACGGAGACGGGCGACCCGTCCGACGCCGTCGGCGCCGTCGGGCTTTGCGACGCGGCGGCCGTCGTCATGGCCAGCACCGTTTGCGGCGCGGCCAATTGGCTGGCGCTTGGGGCCGGCGGCGTGGCCGGGGCCTGACTCTTGACCGACATCCTGGTCGAGGGGGCCAGGGCCGCCAGGGCCGCCGCCTGCAGGGTGGCGCCCGCAGTACCATTGACCGCGCCGCCCGCCGCCGTTCCGGCTTGGACGGACGCGGCGGGGGAGGCCGCTGTCGTCGATGCCGCGGCTGCGGCTGCAGCCGCTCCGACGGTGGGTCCGGTGGTGGCCGCGCCCGCGGGTGTCCCGCTGGTCGAGGCTGCGGATCCCGTCGATCCGGTGGCGGCGCCGTTCGTTGTGGAGGCTGCGGCCGGGGTCCCCTGGGCGGCCGCCGTCGGCGCCGACAGGCCGGCTGCCGCTTGCGGGGTGTTCGCGGCTTGTGCCGGCGATGCCGGCTCGTCCGTTCCGGTCGGATCGTCGGTGGCGTTGGGTGCGGATGCTCCGCCGGCCGTCGCGGCGGCCGTCTGGACTGTCGCCAAAGGCACGGGCGCGAGGGCGGCGCCCGCCGTGCCGTCGGCTGCCGTGGCATTGGTCGCCGTCGCACCGGCCGCACCATCTTCGGTGTCTGCGGCGTCTGTCGTGGCGGCGTTCCGGCTGTGGCGATGGGCGAGACGACCGGCGACCAGCGGAGCCTGGCTCGGGGGCGGTGACGTCGTGCCGGCCGGCTGGGCGGCGGTGGTCTGCTGGCCCGTCGCGGTGGGATCGGGGGCCTGGGTGGTCACCTCGGTCCGGCCGTCATCCGCGGCGGTTGACCCCGTGTCGGCACCTGCCTTGGTGGTGGCCGTGGCTTGGCTGCTCTTGGTCGGGGCGACATCGGAGGGAGGCGAAAACAAGGGGCCGGCGACCAGCGCCAGGCTATCCGTGCGGCCCGACTGCTGGGCGGCGGCCTGACCCAGCATCGCCGCAAAGTCGGCCCCGGCCCAGCCGCGCGCTCCAGTGGCGGAGGAGGCGGTGGTACGGGCCGTTTGCAGTGTCAATCCCTCTACAGCCATGATCTTTCTCTGTCCCAAGCGGGATGCCGTTTCCGGCTGTCCAAGCAAGGGGCGGACCATGTCCGCCGCCTGCCGGAATTTTTATGTTTTTTCGCTGCCGTGATCTGCAATCCGGGCTGTCTGGACCAAAAAGACCCAGCAATTCTTGCCGGTCGGCGAAAATTGCCTGTCATCAGATTGGTCCCGACTGGGCTCCCAGGCTGCCGAAAAAGTGCTTCAGGGTCGATGCCACCAGCGAGGCATCCTGATAGGCCTGCTGGAAGGTTGCCAAAGTCGATACGGTCTCGTTCATGTCCATGCCTGCCAGGACCGTCTTCTGCCGCGAAAGGCCGCTGACGTAGGTCTGCTGGAAGGTGACCCGGGCTCCGGTCTCCCGTCGCCGGGCCGCCACCTGGGCGACGATCGTTTCAGCATACTGGGGTAGGCTCATGGCGCTGCGTGGCAGGCCGCCGGCGGCGGCGATGTTCAGGGTTCCGCACAGCAGATCGGTCATCGCCGACGCCAGGCCACGGTCGGGTTGCGACGGGTCTTGGAACCGGGGATTAAATGACAGGCTGCCGGCGATACCGGCGGCGGCCGTGCTGGTGAAGATGCCGGTCGGCGCCTTGGGATCGAACCCCGGGTCGGTCAGGAACACGTCCGAAAGTCCCAGGAAGTTGGCAAAGCCCGAGATCACCTGATGGCAAGGGGGGTAAAGCCCCAGCCGGTCCCGAACGTTGAGGGCCAGGTCAAGGCGCCCGGCGCCGCGCCCGATCGCCGACCCTTCGAACCGCAAGGGTGTTCCCCAGCGATGGGCGATTTCCAGATATTGGCGGTTTTCGACGGCTGGCGCCTGGGCAACGATGCCAAGGTCGACGAAGGGGCCCTGTGGGGCATTGATCGCTTCGGCGATGGCGTCCAGGTCGGCGCCGGCCTTGACCGACAGCCGGCCGGCCGGCCGGTGCCCGATGGCGATGCCCAGGTCGCCGCCGGCGGCGGAGAATCCGGCCTGCGGGGAGGTCTGCCAGGCCAGGGGGCGCGCCGCCAGCCCGATCTGGTGGCCCATCGGCGGGGTGATCTTGAGGACGCAGCGATTGCCGGCGGCCACCACCGACGCCGTGATCGCGCAGGTGGTCCCGGCACTCGAGATGGCCTTCGCCAACTGGCTCAAGGACCAGGCCGGATCCAGGTCCAGGGTGAGGACGCTGGCGTCCGAGCCGTCGCGCAGCAGGAAGGGGCCGGACAGGCCAAGCGGGACAAGGGCGCTGGGCTGCGGGGCCGAGGTCAGGGCGACCCCGAAATGGTCCAGCAGATGGTTGACCACGACGTCCTCGGCCGTGTCCGAGGCCAGGGGAAGCAGGCGCAGCCCGCGCACCACCGAGGCGCCGTCGCGGTCGGGGACCAGGGTCATGTCGCTGCCGGTGCGGCTGGAAACCTCCAGCCGGCATCCGTCGGGGCGGTCCGTCACCGTTGCCGCCAACCCGTTGACGCCATCCAGCAGGCGGGCAATGTCGTCCAGCGAATCGCCGACGGCGACCGCTGTCCGCCCGGTCGACATCAGATTGCCGGCTTCGTCGGTAAAGGCCAGCGGGCCGGCCAGCCCCAAGGGCTTGCGCCGGTTGCCGACCATGGCCGAGCCGAAGGTGACGCTGCGTCCGTCGGCGAAGGTCAGGGTGGCTCCGCCGCCGGGCAAGTCGACACACAGATGGCCCTGCGCGTCGACATGCGACAAGGGCGGGCCGTCACCGCCCAGATGGCGCCCAAGCCATTGGTCCAGGGCGCCGGCGGCCAGTCCGGCGGTCCAACTGCCGGTGTCCGGGATACCCTGGCGTTGCGCGTAGGACATCATGATCTGTCGCAGCGGCTCGACGATCGGCGGTTGGTCGCCGGCGCGGCTCAATGTTGCCACCACGTCGCCGCCGGCCAGGGAAAACCGCTGACTCCGCCAGGGCTGGAAGCGGCGGCTGGACCGGCAGGACTGGGACAAGCCGGTGGTGGCGATGGCCTTGTTGCTGACTCGGTTGATCTGCGACTGCAGGGTCTGCGCCAGGGTATCGAGCTGGTTTTGCACGTTGGGCAGGGTGCTGTCGCGAGCGGTCAGCAAGGCATGCAGGGCGCCCCCGGTAATCTGGCCGCTGATCTCGATGCCGTCGGCGGTGATGCCGGACAGGCTGCCATCGGCCAAGGACATGGCGGCCGTGATTCCGGTGGTGGCACGGTGCCACAGTTTTGCCGCCGTCATGCCGACCAGCGGCGTGCCGGCCTTGGTAAAGACCGCGACGGTTCCGTCCGAGCGGCTGAAGGTGGCGATGTCGAGATTGCCCGACAGGGCGTCGAGCGCCGCATCCCGCTGGGAGTCGATGCCGCCGCGAACCCGTCCGATGGCCGTTTCGATGGCGACGCGGGCATTCAAATCGGCAATCTGGGTCAGCGTACGGTTGGCCGCCGCGACGGTGGCGTTGATGTCGCCGTCGGCTTTGCCGCGCAGGGATTGGATCTTGTCGGTGATGGTCTTCAAGGTGCCGGCGAAGGCGGCGGCGGCGGCGGGCAGACCGCCATCGTCCCGGCCGTCGGCGATCCCGGCGAAGGCCTGACCCAGGCGGTGCAGGACCTGCGTCAGCGAGCCATCGGCCGGCATGGGTCCCAGGATGTCCTCCAGGGCCGCGATGGTCTGTTGGTCCGACAGCAGCCCGTTCAGGGTCCCGATGGCCTCGCGGATGCTGCTCTCCAGTCCGTCTTCGACGCCATCCTGGATGGTGGCCAGATGGAACAGGTCGCCAAGAATGCTGCTTTCGGCGCGCCGCTCCGTGCGGCTTTTGTCGACCCGCCGGGTGGCGGCCGCCTGGGCGCTTTGATGGGCGGCGGCAACCGCGCCGGCATTGGCCTGCTGGGCCCATGTCACGCCGTTCACCGGTGCGGGAGTTTCTCCCAGGATCGCCATCGCCTCGCCGTTCCCTTCCCCTAGGGCCTGTGGATATTCAAGGATTTACCCTCGTCGCCACCGTTTTCCCCCTCGCGGGGGGGGAGACCGAGGTCCCGACTGTCGACGGGCCGTCGTGCTCGGTCTCCGAAAGTCGCGGATCAGATGGTACTGTTGTAGGCCATCGAGACGCTGTTGCGGGTGTAGATGTCGCGCATGGTTCCCGCCTTGGAATAGGCCAGGTCCTGCCGGCGTGCCTTGCGGGCGGCGGTATTGATGACTTCGAACAGTTGCTCGATGGCGCCCATGTTGGCCTTCAGCAGAATGCTGTTCTCCTTGGTCCGCTCCTCCAGGCAGCGCACCATGGCGATGACCGTGTTGCGCTGGTCGGGGGGCAGGCTGCGGGTGTTCTGCGGGTCCGACAGCAGCGAACGCAGGCGTTCCTGGTACAGCCGGGTGGCGGCGGTCTTGCGCTCCAGCAGGGCCTCGACCGTCTTCGCGTCGCTGGCCTTGAGGGCGGCGTTTTCCTCGATCAGCAGATCGTCGTAAAGACGGATCGCCTCGACCATGGCCGCCACCGTCGGCGGCAAGCTACGCGCATCGACCTGGGGCATGGTTGCCGCCGGCCGTGCCACGGGCGAAGCGGCTTTGGCCGATGCCGATGCCGGTGCCGCGGCGGCGGGGGCCGTGGTTGCCAGCCGCGGGACCGCGGTGGGGATGGTGGGCGTCGCCACCGGAGCCGGAACCACCGGCTTTGCCAGCGTCACCGGACGCGCGGGGGGTGTGGGCAGGCCGCGGGGTACCGGCGGTGCCTTGGGCGGAGGTTTGGGCAGATGGGGATGCTGCGGGAGGCTCATGAGGACTTCTCCTGCTGACTGATCAGCGTGTGCATGACGGAGTCGGCGATGCCGATGCCGCCGCGCTTGGCAACCATTTTTCCGTATTCGTCGATCAGCAACGGACGGAACATCTCTTCGCCGGCACCGCCGCCGAACAGGGTGTCCTTGCCGACGCCGTCGAACATGTGATTGAACATCTGGGTCAGGAACATCGCTTCGAAGCTTTGCGCAGCCTTGCGCGCGGCCACCGGGTCCGAGGCGCCGCCGACGGCGCTTGCCGCCTGCTGGGTCTGGGACGCCGCCAGGTTGGACTGGGCCGACAGCAGCGTGCCCATGGAACTGGGGGCGAAGGAAGCGGTGGCGTCCGTGCCGTACATCACATCACCTGAATTTCAGCTTGCAGGGCGCCGGCCGCCTTGATCGCCTGAAGAATGCTGATCAGGTCGCGCGGTCCGATACCCAAAGCGTTGAGTCCGTTGACCAGTTCCTGCAAGGTGATGCCCTGCTGCATCAGCGCCAGCTTCTTTTCCGCACCCTCGTCGGTCTGAACGTCGGTCCGGGCCACCACGGCCGTCTGGCCGGTCGACGAGAAGGGGGATGGCTGCGACACCTGCGGCGTCTCGGTGATGCGGATGGTCAGGTTGCCTTGGGCGATGGCGACGGTGCTGATGCGGACGTTCTCGCCCATGACGATGGTGCCGGTCCGATCGTCGATCACCACCTTGGCGACCTCGTCCGGCTGGACCCGCAATTGCTCGATGTCGGTCAGCAGGGACACGGTGTTGCCCTGGTAGCGCTGCGGCACGGTCACCTGGACCGTCGAGGGATCGGTCGGACGCGCGGTCTCGGTGCCAAGGTAGGCGTTGACCGCCTGGGCCACCCGTCGCGCGGTGGTGAAGTCGGGATTGCGCAGGGTGATCTGGACCGACTCCATCTTCGACATGTCGGTGCCGACTTCCCGTTCCACCAGGGCCCCGTTGGAGATCCGTCCGGTGGTCGGAATGCCTTTGGTGACCGAAGCGGCGGCCCCGGATGCCGAATATCCGGAAGAAACCTGTCCCTGGCCGACTGCGTAGACTTCGCCGTCGGCGCCGACCAGCGGGGTGACCAGCAGGGTGCCGCCCAGAAGGCTGGTGGAATCGCCGATGGCGCTGGCGGTGACATCGATCCGGGTGCCTTGCCGGGCATAGGCCGGAAGCGTGGCCGTGACGATGACGGCGGCGACATCCTTGGCCTTCAAGCCCGTATTGGACCCCGCCTGCAGGTTGGCGCTTCTGGCGTTGACGCCCAGGCGCTCCAGCATGGCGATCATCGATTGCTTGGTGAATTCCGAATTGTCCAGGCCGTCGCCGGTGCCATTCAGGCCGACCACCAGGCCATAGCCGATCAGGATGTTGTCCCGGATTCCCTCGAAGTCGGCGATGTCCTTGATGCGCGATGTTGCCATGGCGGGAGCGCCGGTCAGAAGGACAGCCATCGTGGCAAGCCCGACGATGGTCCGTCTCAGTCGATCAAGAGTGCGGGCGCTAACCCCTGTCATGGCGCTTTTTCTCCCTCGGGGTCGGTCGAAGACCCGTTGGCATGGTGGACACGAAATTCAGCGACACCACCCATGCGAAGCTCGTGCCATCTGGTTGGGACGGCTGAAAATGGCGGATTTTCAGGAGATGAGGGAGCGGCGCGGCAAGATCGTCCGGGCTGGTGCGGCAATTTCTGCCCGCGGGAACCCGGTCAGATTTTACCTGCTTTAATCCCCGCGCCCCGCAGTGTACACTCTGGCCCGAGAATCCAAGTCTTTGCAGGCAGATATGAAAGTTTCGGGCATCGGAGCAACCGCTGGATCGGGTCCGTCGCGTAAGACGGCGAAGACCGACAAGGCGTCGTCTGGAGCCTTTGCCGACAAGTTGGCCGAGACCTTCGAAGCGGCCGAGGAAAGCAATGCCATCGAGGGTCCCTCGGCGGTGACGGGCATCGAGGCCCTTCTCGTCACCCAGGCCGTCGGGGATGCCACCGATCAGGAGGAGCGCCGACGGCTGGTCCGTTATGGCGAGGATCTCCTCGACCAGCTTGAGGACGTTCGGCTTGGCCTGCTGCTGGGAACCATTCCAAAGGCGAAACTGATCACCCTGGCTCAGATGGTGCGGTCCCGCCGCGGCCATGTGGCCGATCCCAGGCTTTCAGCCCTGTTGGACGAGATCGAACTGAGGGCGGAAGTGGAACTGGCCAAGCTTTCGGTTCGCGGCGGTTGACGCCATCGTTCCGGTTTGCTCCTGAAAATCGTCATTGATCAAGAGGATATGCATTCCTTCCTTGCGGGGACGGAGCCTGATCCTTATATTCCGCGGCGGAATTCGCACTCGAACGTGGGGAAGGCATGACAGTTACGCTTCCGCCGGATTATCGTCCTCGTGACGACGAGCCGTTCATGAACGAATACCAGACGGAGTATTTCCGCCAAAAGCTTCTGCGCTGGCGGGGCGAATTGCTGCGCGACTCCGACGAGACGTTGCAACACCTTCAGGAAGGCGGGATTCAAGAGCCGGACATCGCCGACCGCGCTCAGACCGAGACCGATCGCTCGCTTGAACTGCGCACCCGCGACCGCGCTCGCAAACTGATCGCCAAGATCGACGCGGCTTTGCAACGCATCGAGGATGGATCCTACGGATACTGCGAGGAGACGCAGGAGCCAATCGGGATTCGTCGCCTGGAGGCTCGTCCCATCGCCACCTTGTCCATCGAAGCTCAGGAGCGCCACGAGCGGCTTGAGCGGACTCATCGCGACGAGTAGTCATCCCGAGGGGCAGGCGTCTGTGCCTGCCTCCACTGCAGAGGCCGGCCATTTCGGCTCGGCCGACAGGTCGGCAGGGATGCCGACGTCCTTCTTCTTTGGTTTTATACCGGTCATGCCCGGCCTGTCGCCTTGTGCTCCCACCGACAAGGCGACGCCGGATCAGGACGAACGGCTTGTTACGACTGGATCAGGCGCAACAGTTCCTGCGGCAGCTGAGACGCCTGGGTCAGGGCCGCAACCGAGGCCTGGGTCTTGACGTCGGTCGAAGACAACGACGACTTGACCTGGGCGACGTCGGCGTCCAGCACGACGGACGCGGCGGCACTGATGTTCTGGACGTTGGTGGCGATGTCCTGACCGCTGAAATTGAACTGGGACTCGTAGGCGCCGATCTTGGCGCGGTCCTTGGTGATGGTCTGGATCGCCGAGTTGATCTTGTTGATGGCCGACAGCGCCGTCGTCGCGGTACTGACCGAGGCCGCGCCGGACAGCAGGGTGCCCACCGAGACGCTCGCCACCGACACGGTGATGGAGTTGGACGACAGGGTGCCGACCAGGAACTTCACGTTGGACAGGAACGAACCCGACAGCAGGGTCTGACCGGCATAGGTGGTGCTGGCGACGATGCTGGAGATTTCGCTCTTCAGCTGGGTGTATTCCGTGTTGATGTCCTCGGACCGCTGAATGTTGGTCACCTGGCCCGAGGCCGCTTCGGTGGCCAGCGACATCATGCGCTGCAAGACGTTGCTGATCTGGGCCAGGGCGCCGTCGGCGGTCTGCAGGATCGCCGTGCCCTGCTGCACGTTGGTCTGGTCCTGCTGATAGACCGTCACGTTGGCCTGAAGCTGAGTGCCGATGGCAAGACCGGCGGCGTCGTCGGACGCCTGGACAATACGCGATCCACTGGCCAGCTTGGACAGCTGATTGGTCTCCATGCTGGAGTTCTGGTTCAAATAGTTCAACGCCGCGTTGGCGGCGTTATTGGTTGAAATAACGGGCATGCCAATCTCCAATTCTGCGAAGAACAGTCCTGGAAGGGGGTGCCGTTCTTCTTCTATCGGGTTACGCTCCGAATATGGTACGAGCAATCCAGGGAAGTCTGGCGCAAAAATTTTTGCAATCTATTAACAGAATTGAAAAAACATCCTGCGGTTTCTCGAGTATTTTCGTTTGTGAACCGTGAGTCATTTACACCACAGCGCGGTGTCGTGGGTGCGGTTTTCAAGGGAGCCGGGTCGAGCCTGGAGGGGGGGCTGGTCGCGGCCAACGACGGATTCACTGTTCGGACTGATCTTGGATGACGAAGGTTGTTGAACCCTCTCGGTCAAATCTCGAACCGACGCGGCTGACCCATCTGCAGCATCTGGAAGCGGAGAGTATCTATATCCTGCGGGAGGTGGTGGCGCAGATGCGTCGCCCGGTGCTGCTCTATTCGATTGGAAAGGATTCCTCGGTGCTGCTGCACCTGGCCCGGAAGGCGTTCAGCCCGGGGCCGTTGCCCTTTCCCCTGCTGCACATCGATACCACCTGGAAGTTTCGCGAGATGATCGCCTTCCGCGACCGGATCGCCCGGCAATTGACGACACCCCTCCTGGTCCATATCAACGAGGACGGGCGGCGGCGCGAACTGTCGCCGATCGGCCCGGACAGCAGCCTCTACACCGAGACGATGAAGACCGAGGCCCTGAAGCAGGCGTTGACGGAACACGGTTTCGATGCCGCCATCGGTGGCGCCCGGCGCGACGAAGAGGCATCGCGCGCCAAGGAGCGGGTGTTCTCGTTCCGCTCGGCCTTGTACCGGTGGGACCCCCGGCGGCAGCGCCCGGAACTCTGGCGCCTCTACAATGGCCGGGTCGGGCCGGGAGAAAGCGTTCGCGTCTTTCCGCTGTCCAACTGGACCGAACTGGACATCTGGCTTTACATTCGGCAGGAGGCGATTCCGGTGGTGCCGCTCTACTTCGCCGCCCTGCGTCCGGTGGTGCGTCGTGGCGATACGCTGATCATGGTGGACGACGATCGGCTTCCCTTGCGCGAGGGGGAAGTCCCGAACCAACGGATGGTGCGCTTCCGTACGTTGGGCTGCTATCCGTTGAGTGGCGCCGTGGACAGCCGCGCCGCGACCGTGGACGATATCATCGCGGAATTGTTGCGTTCCACCCGGACCGAGCGGCAGGGCCGGCTGATCGATCGTGACGCCGTCGACACCATGGAAATGAAGAAACGCCGGGGCTATTTCTGATGGAAGAGAACGACCTGCCACCCGCATCCCCGTTGGCGGCCCTCGTCGATCGCCAGACGGATGCCGATCTGGTGCGGTTCATCACCTGTGGCAGTGTCGACGACGGCAAGAGCACCCTGATCGGCCGCCTGCTCTACGATGGCGGCCTGCTGCTGACCGACGAGATCGAGGCCCTTGGGGCCAACACCGATGGCGAGACGCCGGACTTCGCCGCCCTGCTGGACGGTTTGGCGGCCGAGCGGGAACAGGGCATCACCATCGATGTGGCCTATCGCTTTTTCGCGACGGCGTCGCGGCGCTTCATCGTCGCCGATACTCCCGGCCATGAGCAATACACCCGCAACATGGTTACGGCGGCATCGACGGCGGACGCCGCGGTGATCCTGGTGGATGTTCGCCAGGGCGTGCTGTCCCAGACCCGGCGGCATGCGATGATCCTGGCGCTCTGCGGCGTGCGCCAGCTGGTTCTGGCGGTCAACAAGATGGATCTGGTCGATTTCGGCGAGTCCCATTTCCGTCGGGTCGCCCAGGATTTCGAAAGATTGGCGGCGCAATTGGCGGGCGCCCGGGTGACGGCCATACCGGTCTCGGCGCGCGACGGCGACAACGTCGTGAGAGTGTCAAGTCGCATGCCATGGTATGACGGGCCGACCCTGTTGTCCTTTCTGGACCGCCTGGACCCGACGGGGACGGCGTCTGCCGCGCCTTTCCGCTTTCCGGTGCAATGGGTGAATCGTGCCGGCCAGGATTTCCGCGGCTATTGCGGCACCATTTGCGCCGGCGCGATCCGGGTTGGCGAGACCGTTACCGTGCTTCCCGGCGGACAGCGTTCCATCGTTGGTGACATCATTGCCCCCAACGGGCCGGTGCCGTCGGCCTGTGCCGGGCAGGCGGTCACCTTATGCCTTGCCGATCAGGTCGACGTCGGTCGCGGCAGCGTCCTGGTCGCCGGCGAGGCGCCGAGCTTCATCGACCAGGTGACGGCCCATCTGGTGTGGATGGCCGAGGAACCGATGGTGCCCGGCCGGTCCTATCTGTTTCGGGTCGCCACCCAGGAGGAGATCGGACGGGTCACCAGCCTGAAATTCCAGGTCAATGTGGCCAGCGGCGAGTCCCTGGCGGCACGGGTGTTGCCGCTGAACGGGATCGGCTGCGTCAACCTGTCCTTCGATCGCCCCATGGTGGTCGAGCCCTATGGCCGTTGCCGGGATCTGGGCGCCTTCATCGTCATCGACCGCACCACCAATGCCACCGTCGGCGCCGGGATGATCGATCACGGCCTGTGGCGTGCCGAGACGGTCGGGTGGCAGCCGGTGAGCGTCGACAAGCAGTCCCGCGCTCGCCAGATGGGTCAGGTCCCGCGGGTGCTGTGGTTTACCGGGCTATCCGGGTCGGGCAAGTCGACCATCGCCAATCGGGTGGAGGCCCGCCTGCAGGACCTGGGGTGCCACACCTATCTGCTGGACGGCGACAATGTCCGCCATGGGTTGAACCGGGACCTTGGCTTCACGGTGGCCGACCGGGTGGAGAATGTCCGGCGCCTGGGCGAAGTCGCCAGGCTGATGGCCGATGCCGGACTGATCGTGCTGGTCTCGGCGATTTCTCCCTTCCGGGCCGATCGGGCGATGGTCCGCGAGATGATGGTGCCGGGCGAGTTCCTGGAGATTTTTGTGGCGACACCGCTGGCCGTTTGCGAAAGCCGGGACCCGAAAGGGCTCTATGCCCGGGCCAGGCGCGGCGAGATCGGCAATTTCACCGGGGTCGATTCGCCGTACGAGGAACCGGAAAACCCGGACCTCAGGGTGGATACGGATATCTGCCCCGTCGATGATGCCGCCGCGCTGGTCCTTGGCGTCCTGGGGTATGGGGCTGTGCCGCGGTCGTAGGGATTTGGCGCCCGGGGCGCGTGGCAGAGGGAGGCAACGGAGCCTTCACCTTGCCAGGAAGCGGCTTCCGGCATCGACCCAGGCGTCGATGCCGGCGGCGATGGTGTCGTTCAGGATTCGGCCAATTTCACCATGACCGCGTGGCCATTGAGGTTGTGAAGTGTCAGCGATCCAGGTTTTCCATAGCGTTCGTTGACAAACCGGGTGACGCCGTCGGTGTAGCGCGCTCCGTAATCATCGAAAACGACGCCGCCGCCGATCAGCAGACGAGGCCAGACCCAGTCGAAGACGCCGCGTGCCGATTCATAAACGTCAACGTCGATATGGCACAGGCTGAAGCGGCGATCGGCCACTTTGTCGCCGGTTTCCTCGGGGAATATCCCCTGCAGAATCAATATATTATCGATGCTTAGCCTGGCGACCAGTTCTTTAACCTGCTCCGGCGAGGCGTCGGAATGCTCACCTCCCACATACTGGGAATCCATGTTCGACGCTTTGACCACTCCGGTGAACGTGTCGCAAAGAATGATCTGAGCAGAGCTTATGGCCATTCTCGCGCTGGCTGCCATCAGACACCCGGTTCCACCACGCCAAACACCGACCTCAAGGACATCGCCACCCAATGCCGTGGTTTGCTGGGTCAGCTTCCAAAGCTCGAAGCATCGGTAGTGGTCCACCATCGTATATGGTTGGGCGATATTGAAAAACCCAAGGAATAAAGGATCCTCCAGCCATGGAGAGTAGGTCGCGTAGGGAAAAACAACGGAATGTCTGGCTTTGGCCTGCGTTGATATTGGAAAATCCCTAATCTGCTGGGCTGCCTGATAAGCTTCATCGGCGTTCATGGTCGAACATATCCCCATTCTGCCGAGACCGATGAAATCGCCACCGCAGGCCGATTCCATCCGCCACCTGAGTCCGATTGAAAGCGCCACCCGTGTCCGATGACGTCGCCACCCCGCGTCCGGAGGCTTCGAACACCGACCGGCGAATGACTGCTTTTGGTTGAATAAACTGTATGGTGGTGTGTATTAAATGGTCAATAGGCAATTTGTCGGGATTTGTGCAATACAAGTCGATTGCCTGGTTGAACAATGATAGTAACACACCAGAGCCGACAGGCGGGTTGACCAGAGAGTGCACAGGAGGGACCGCTCCCTCGGAGCGGAGGGCGGGATCCTGTGGACTCTCTGGTCAACCCGCGGGTGGGATCCAGGGAGGGATTTGGACGGCGTGGGCTGGCGTTATCCCAACCTGCAATGTCAAACCCATCGCAGGTTGGTATTGGAGGCCAGTCAGAGTGGCGACGAACCGCCGCGGCGGGCGGCGTCCTGCGAGGATGGGGCGTATTCCTCCAGGAGAAGCTCTGCCAAGTGTTCATAAGAATTGTGCTGGATGTATAGCTCGGCCTGCTTGCGCAGGTAGTCTGCCAGGAGCGGCTGCCCAAGGACCATGTTGATGGCGTTGGACAAATTCAGTTCCACCGAGGTTTGCAAGGTACAATCCTGCAACGGGATAAAGGCCGGTGTCCCGGTCGTGATCAGTGGACGAAGGTGAGAGAGGGCAAAGGTCCCGGCCAACGACAGCTCGTTTCTGTATTGCAGATAGTTCAGAACGATCGCATCCGACGAGGACAGGAAGCGGCTCACCTCCTCATCGGGAACAAAACCGTAGATGAAATCGACGTTTCGCGCGATTCCGAGGCGCTGGGTCAGCTCCTGGCAATGCTGATAATAGGCGACGTCATCCGGCGCGTCGCGATGTCCGCCGCCGATGAACATAAAGAAAAGCTTTGGGTGGTTCCTGATGACGTCGGGCAACGCCTGGATGATTTCCGCGACTCCTTTGTGCGGTCTGAAAAATCCAAATGACGTCACCAGTTTGATGTCCGCCGGAATACCAGCGTTCATCTTGGCCAGGGCCAACGGCAGGACCTGGCGATTATTCTGAATACCCAGGGGAATGACACGGATGCGCCTGGGATCGGCGCCAAACGCAACCAGTCGTTGGATGGCCTGCGGGAGCAAGACGAATGTTCGATCGATCGTCCGTGCAAGTTGTGCCGCCAACGGCAGATAGGTTTCCATGCTGTGCAAAGTGGCGACCACGCGAATCCCGCGCCGAACCAGTTCCTGGACAAAGGGAATGATATGGGTGGCGGCAAATTGCCCGCCATGAAATTGAATATGAAGCGTGGAAACGCCCTCTTTTATAATATGTGCCAAGGCGTTGTCGAAGTTTTCATTGCGTCGATGCCAGCAACGACGGACGAAAGGCGGGTCATTGGGGAAGGCATCCGCACTATCTTCGGCAAGAATGAGGATGTCGTCGTTTGGTGCGCCGGTCTTCTGTGAAAACTGCTTGAATCCATCCAAGATATATCTTGTGTGGGATGCGATTCCACAAGGCTGATTGAATGTTGAGAGGAAGGCGAGCCGTCGGCCCTTCGGCGCAGGAACCGGGACCGTCGTTTCCTTGGGCGGCGTTGGTGCCGGCTGACTTTCCGGTTTCTTGGTCAGGACGAACCAGCCGAAGGTGTATTGACGGTCATTCCATTCGATCACTTTTTCTTCCGGCTCGAAATCCTGCGCGCCGGGAAGGTTGAGATCGTAGGCTTCCGCCATCCGGAAAAAGTCCTGAAGGTCACCGGCGGAAAAGATCCGCCAGTCCATGCCGTAGGCTTCCTTGCCGACGGTCACAAGCTTCGGATTCCAATAGTCGACAGAGGCGATGAAACAACCACCGGGTTTGAGGAGGCGCGATATTTCGGCAATCAGCCGCGGCCCGTTGAACCCATGCTCGATGACGGAAATGGCCGTTATGACGTCAAACGACGCATCGGGGAATCCCGATGCGTGATAGTCGGCGATGCGGTACCGAATGACATCGGCATGAGGCATCTGACCGACATTGGGGTGGAGATCGACGCCGTGAAGGTTGCGGTATCCCAACCGATACAGGATGCCGAGAATTTCCGATCGGTAGGTTCCCAAATCGAGAATAGCCGCGTCGCGCGAAAAACACCTCTCGATCAGGGAGACGCTTTCCAGTACGTCCCAGCTTTTCCGGATGTCGCCGACGAGGACCTTGCCTCGGCCGGGCACATCAACGACGTCCTGGAGCCCCAGGCCGCGAGATTGCAGGGTCTGCCTCGCGTCCTCTATCTGGGCCTGATTCTTCAACACTTTCATGCCGAAAGGCGTCAGGGAAACAACGGCACTGCCCGTCGAGTCCAGGTTGGAAGAGTCCGGCAGTTTGGGTGTCGTCATGTCCGAGAGTCCTTGAGCGGAGCAACGAAAGGTGGGGTGTCTTGGAAAAATTGGCTGATCGAACGTCGCGAAATGGGCTCATCTTACAGAGACCAGGCCTCAATCTCACAGAGATTTCGCAAAGGCGATGGCCTGGCCCCGACGTCAATGGAACGGGCCAGCGCAGCAATCGACGTACTTTCCAGACGGATTGGAACGTTGGAACCAGTTGGGGAACCTTGCGGCAGGCTGGGTTAAGGAAACGTTACTTCAGCTGTCGTACGATAGATAGGCTGGACGATGACGGTGGATGAAGCATTGTCTGCGATCCGTATGGTGCGAGGGTGGCTTGGCATGCTATCGCTCGTACACTGGCTCATTCAGAAGGCCAATGGTCCGTTTGGGGCAGTTCCCAAGCAAAGCAGATGGGCGAATGCCGGTAAGAGGAGAGGGTGGAATGCTTGCAGGATTGGCGATTTCCTCTTCAGCGGCCCAACGGCAGCAATTCGACTTCGGCTTTTCCCAGGGTGGCTTCCGGGAGGATGAAATATTCGAATCGGCAACCAGCACGCCAAGCCGATACGTACTTGAGGTTGGTCGCCGTCTCGGCAAAGCCGCGCCGCGCGCCGACTATTTCGCCATTGGCAATCCGCTTCTTCCGCTTCGATCGGCGCAACTGGACCTGTGGTCGGCCAACACGGGTGCCGTCCCGACAGTCACCGTCGATGGATCGGGTTTCCCCATCGCCTATGTCCTGCCACGGCGTCTTTTCGAGGAGAAGGAACGCCTTCTGCTGCTGTTGTCTTGCGTTGACGGAAACACTGATATCCGGATCCTCCAATATCTGACCGGGGGTGACGTTGTCCGCCGGGACACGGATCTCAACGACCTGGGGCATTTCCCCGCCATGTCGTGCAACGGTTGGCTGAACCCCGATCAACGCTTGCGGGCGCTGATGCGCCAGGCCGAGAATGCTCTTCGCGTCATGGAGGTGCGACCCGACTGGGACGCGTTGCCGTTCGCGGCCTTTCATCCTTACCATGCCGGCGATGCCCTGTTTGTCGCCCTGGCGTCGAAACAGGCGTCACCCCTTCTCTTCGACAAGCACGTCGTCTGCTCGGCTTTCAAGGATGTTGTCGACGTTTGCGCACCGGCCATAGAACCGGTCGAATTGCCGATGGCGCCGATGGCCCGTGATGGTTCGATCAGCAAATACCGGTACTTCGTCAATGCCTTGAATGTCCTTGGCGAGTCGTTCACGGCGGAGAACCATGTCGTCTTTGCGCGCTTGATGCGCATGCACCACTACACGCCGTTCCACCTTATCGACCATGCCAAGTTCACCCTTGGCGATCCGATGGACGCGATAACCCGGACCATCTATGGCCAACCCACGGTTCCCATCGCGCTGTGCGAGCGTGCAGCGAAACCATTGCGGATCCTCTTCCATCTTAATGGAGGATGGCCGCTCAAGACCTATCCTCTGGACTCGACCCGGGTTCTCTTTCAGGTGCTGCGTGGGCTTGGATGTGAACTGACGGTTCTTGACCGCCCGGATCTGGCATCCGACGGCGTTCATTCCGTTCCCGGCGGGACCACGGCCTCTTTGCAGGCGCTGGTCAACAGCCACCATCTGTTCGTCGGCGCCGATTCATATCCGTTGCATTTTGCGAAGTTGGTGGTCGGCCGACCCACCGTCGCTCTGTTCGGAAGTACCAGGCCCTGCAACCACGATGCCGTTCGCGGACGCGACTACCGCGCGACGGTTGGTTACCTGCCGTGCAATACATGTCTCTCCAAACAGGGATGCCCGATGTTTGGCGGAGACTCTTGCGTAAACTATGTCAAACCGCAGGTCATCGTATCCGAACTCCTGGAAATGGCGTTCGAATATTACGGCTTTTCGGCGGCCTGAGCCTCGCGTCGAGAGGCGCGGATTTATCGGCCGGAGCCTCCGGCGGCGGCGGCGGCGTCGCAGATTTGCGAAATCATGTCGTGTACGGACGAGGGGAGTTGCCGAGCCGGTCGCTCGCCCCTCGTCCTTGTCATATAGCGGCCCTTGTCGATGGCGTTGCGCGTGGCGTTGTAGATGAGATCGCCGTCCAGCACACTCGGTTCGATCTGACTGCCATCCAACCAATGGTTCCAGGATTCGAGAAAGACGAAACGCTCGTCCGGGGCGAAATTCTCATGGGCAAAGGTGATGGCATTCTCAACGAACAAACCATAGATGTAACGGTCGACGCTGCCGGGGCCGTCGCGATCCATCAGCACTGTCGCACCGCCCGTCGTGTGGCTTGGCCAATTCTGGTAAGCCGGAAACACCCGGGGGAAGACTTTCCCGCGTGCCTCTCGGTTGATCATTCGACTGACGGCAAACAAAGAGTAGGAGAAGAACTTGTCGGTCATCTCGACCGAGTCCCGGAGACCGGCCTCGATTTCCAGGATGTTGAGGCCCGACGGCTTGTTCTGCGGTTTGCAGGACGCCCATTCGTCGGGGCCGGGGTCAATGGCGGCGTCAAATCCATATCGGCCAAATTCTGCGGCCACGGCCCGGTTGGCGATCATGTAAAGACCGGGTAACCCGGCATTCCTGGCCTCGTCGCGCAGGATGGCGAGAAACTGGGCTGGATCGGCAAGCTTATCGGGCTGATCGACAATCAGGACGGGGGACCCGCCGGCTGTGATTGGCGTGGCGATTGCCAAAGCCTTCACCAGTCTTGCGGCCCGATGCTGCTGCAACTCCTTGCTGGCCGGGGCTGTCCAAAAGGTGTCGCGGCCCGCCTGCAAACGGAACGCCAGACCGAAAACGTCTGGCTTGCACCAGGCGGCGAGGGGCTCCGCCCCGGTGAGATAGTGGTCGCCATCGGGATGCAGGTCGATGACGAAACCATCAAGGCCGGCTTTTACCGCCATGCCGACGACGTTCGCGGCCTGCGTGGGGTCTGCCAGATCGTAGGCGCCCAGGGACGATGGCCAATTGAGATGGGCATGTTGGCGGCTGACCGGTCGCACCGTCCGCAACCCGGCCCAAGGATCCGGCGAGCCAAAATAGCGGATCAGCTCTGGTGAGGTCTGATAGCGCGTATCGAAGAACGCGAGAACGCGAACCGACATCATCTTCTCCTATGGTGTAAAGCCGTAGAGGTCATGCGCCATATCAAGAATAGCTGAGACCAACTGTGGTGGATTGACGAAATTGGCGCAATCGCTGACACCAAAGAGTGGGCATTGGTCATGCCCGCCGCAGGGGTTGCAGGGAAGATGTCCGACCAATGCTCTGTAATCCGATGCTTCCTTTGCGTCGGAGTTACACGGTTTTGTGTTGGCGAACAAGCCAATGGTCGGCCATCCCAAAACATGCCGGACAAAATGGTGGGGAAAAGAATCAACGCCAATAAAGATATGATTGAGTTGCGCTGCTGTCGTCAGCTGTTGTGTATTATTGCTCGTTATGGATGTTATTCCCAATCTCTCAAGATCAGGTCGATCGATGACCGTGATATCGCAACCGAGTGATTTCAGCGTCATTATCGCTGCTGCGGCATGATCGTCACGGTAGTTTTTTAACTTCCAACCCCCGGCAAGGTGGAACAACAGTTTCAGCGGCCGGGGCGGCAGATCCGGGCGAGCGGACTTGAGCGGTTGCTGGCCGTGGACTGTCCGGCCTTGCTCGGACATCGAATCGCCCAGCGCGAATTTCAGCTGATCCACCAAATGAAACGGCGACGCACTATAGATTCGGGAGTACCGCATGAAGACAATAAAATGATTGTCGATGATATCAGTGCCAAGGCGCTCAAGAGAACGCGCCAGATATTCCAACTCTCCGACGGAGTTGTCGCGTGGCAGCCACGGCAAACGCAGCCAGAGGGGGGCTTGCCGACCCGGGTACGCCTGGTAGATGTCCTTGTAGGACCAACAGACGATCTGTTTGTCAAAAAAGCTGGTCGGAACTTGCCGGGACGCAAGATTAAGAAACAGCAGTGATCCCGCGTGATAAGGCTGGTAGGTGGCAAAAGGCAATGCCTTCCACTCTGGAGTACGTTCGACCGTTTGAATGGCGGCCATGGTCAAGATGGTGAGCATCCGCTGGCGGCCTTCGCCCTGGAACCAATTGGTTGGCGTCGACTGTGGAAAGTCGGAGATGTCCATGCTGTCCACCCGGACGCGGCTTACGTCCGACCCGGTCAACAGGCTCAGCAGGCGCTGGTCGGCGACGGCGTCGACCGTGGACAGCAGCAACAAGAAACGCTCGAATTGATCGAACAATCCCCTTGGCAGGACATATAGAAGCGGGAACTTGCGGGCGTCGGTCACGATGGCGGGGGACGAGGGCACGGCGTCAAGCCAAGTCGTCAGTTTTTCGGCATTGAGAGGCAGGAGAGGGTTGCCGATGACCAGGACGGAGGCGTTTGGGGACGCCAGGACAAGGCGGCGAGCCACTTCCACCAGATAGCGGCTGGGGGGGCAATTGGCCGAATCGAAGATCTCGTGCTCTCGGAAGGCGCCGGCGCCGAAAACAAAGGAAAACCGTTCGATACGGCCGGAAGAGGTGATGGTGAGGCCGGCCAACATGGTCAAATGATTCCGTTCATCATCGGTTGGGGAATGCGCACAGATAACCGGTTCGCTGGAACAATCTGGTTATTCCATGGGTTGGGCCAAGAATATCGTCGACGAAATGAAGATCGCGCAATTGGGGCGGCGCCATCTGCTCGGCCGGACAGGAGCCGTCGCCGTAGGGGCCATCTTCGTAGAGGCGCAGATCATCGATCAGAAACACGTCTTTCGACACATCGCGCAGGCCGGCGATCAGGCGCAGTTCGCGGTCAAGTGGCGAGGACCGGGCGTCGCCCCCAAAGGAGGGGTGGGTGTTCATCCAAAATATCACCGGGGCTTCGGCCGGAATTTCGCCGAGGGCTATTTCCAGTCCGCGTTCAGCGTGATCATGGATGATCGACATCCTCTGATTTGAGGCGTTCCGGAACGCGACCTGGATGGCCAGACCATGGGACTTTTCAATGGAATAGACATGCTCGAAGGGAAAGGTCCCGGCGAAGCTCACGTCGGTCCCCTTGCCTGTTCCGGTTTCAACCAGGAACCGGCTTCCGAAGTCAGCGATGATACGACCGAGATCGAAATCTGAAAGGGTTCCCACGTTAGCGCCCCCTCCGAAACGGAACACGAACCTGATGCCACGGATAACACAGGAGGCCGGCTCTTGCTAGGTCCCGCAGCCATGGTCTCCTGCCACCGGGTGCGTCCCAGCCGCGTCCCGTGAGCCGGT
>Ga0326727_10010223_pt1 | contig 22483 bp, 17 predicted proteins | sample MB2enrmetagenome_FD_207643 | JGI IMG/M metagenome (GOLD analysis project Ga0326727, IMG submission 207643) | Lab enriched peat soil microbial communities from McLean, Ithaca, NY, United States - MB29MY | ecosystem: Environmental > Terrestrial > Soil > Wetlands > Peat | place: USA: New York...
CGCTCCACGCTTCCTCTCCACACTCGGTCGCCCTCATGCAGTTGCGTTTCACTTCGCTCATTGTGACCAACTCGCGACGGGACTTACACCCGTAAGAGTGCGCCCATGCTGGGCGCACAACGCAGAAAAGCCTGCCCCCAGGGCAGGCTTCTTGCATTGAAATCGATTGCCGGCGGCCGGCTTACACGCTGAATGAAGAGCCGCAGCCGCAGGTGGACTTGACCTGGGGGTTGTCGAACTTGAAGCCGGCGGCCTCAAGAGTTTCGACGTAGTCGACGATGCAGCCGTTCAGATACATGAGGGACGTGGCATCGATGAAGACCTTGAGGTCGTCAAAGTTGAAGATCTTGTCCATCATGCCGCCCTGGTTCTCGAAAGCCATGGAGTACTGGAAGCCGGAGCATCCGCCGCCGACAACGCCAATGCGCAGACCGGCGGGAAGCGGGTCCTGCGTTGCCATGATCTCGCGCACCTTGGCGACTGCCTGAGGCGTGAGGGTGAGCGGCGGTTTCTTCTGTGTTTCCTGCTGGGGCGTAGCGGTTGCGGTTGCCATTGTCTCTCCCGGGGATTTGATGTGAGTGCCGTTCCTTCAAGAGTATCTGTGTCGAGACTCGCGATGCAAGCCCCGAAAGGGGGCATTCCTACCCTTCTTGGATGCTCTCAGGCACTCCCTGGTCGCAAAATCGAGACCGGGCAATCCTGTTCCGGAATTATGGAACCGGCGAGTTGATGCACTCAATTCATTGGTTTTATCGCCAATCAGGCCAGAGCCCTGACCTTCCGGATGCACCGTCGGGAGCGCCGCTCACCTGAACAGAGGTTTGAAAAATCAACTTTGACAGGGACAAGAAAATGAAATCGGAGCTATCATATTCAACCGGATGGCTCCCTGCCCACGGGTCCGGGATTCCAGCGGTTCCAGAGTTGCTATACCCAGTAGCCACTACCGCTAAGGGGCGTTTCCCTTAAGAAAACGCCGCCTTTCGCAAATCTGAGTATGGCACGGTTACTCTGGAACCGCTCCAAAAGCCAACCGCGGACCCAGCGGCGCTCGGGGCCTTGGCAAGGTTCCGGGAGGTGGGTTATGACGATTGTTCCCGTTATGTGGACCGTGTGGGCGGTGCTGGTTGCGGCAACGGCCGCGCTTTATATTTACCGGTCGAGCCTGACCCGCGATGAAGAGGACCAGATCTTTCTGGATGACTCGTTCGAACACGAGAAGGCCGAACAGGCCGCGATCGTTGCAAAGGTGCAAAAGGTAGAGCCGCTGCTGAAGCTGGCGCAGGGGCTGGTTGTGGCCATGACCGCCGTGGTGCTCATCTACTACGTGCGCGACATCCTGTTGCACTTGAACATCATCGGCTGAAACAGCCTTTGAGCCGAAGTCCGCCAATGGCAGTTGCCATTGCGCGATAAGGCGTAGACCGGCCCGCGTGCTCCGCGGCCGCTTTGCGTCGAGGAAATATGGCGAATTTACCAGTTACTTGAACTGGCTGATCATGTCGTGGACGTAAAAAACCACCACGACAAGGGTCATCAAGCCGAGCGACCAGGTTGCGGCCGACTGAACCGGCTTGAACTTGTTGAGTTTGCCCATGATGGCATCCTGCTCCGCCTTCAGCTGGCTGAACGATTCATCGAGAATCAGCTGATCGTCTTCGTCGCGGCTGAGGCGCGATACATAAACTTTGGCACAAATGAAAAGCAGAAAGGCGAGCCCCCAGATAGTCCACATAGCCAGAACGAATCCCATTCTCCACCTCGAAACAGTTCTTGGGTCCCAGGTACCGCCAGGTCCGTGAGGAGAACCGCGGGCCGTGAGTAGAGGGGCCTTACGCTTGTAGATCGTAGCCCCGTGGCTGCGACTGAAGAGGTGATGACAGTCACGGTTTCAGACGGGGTTCCATATAGGGATACGTGGCGTGGGCCCGCTGGTCAACTCGAAAGCTGAACTGGCCGAGCGAGCCCGCATTTCTCACAGGCCGCAGAAAACTCGCAGCGCCGGTCCCCACAGGTTGTGGAAAAACTCGCCCCTGGGCAGCTTTGTAACAAGGGCACGAGTTTACTCGTGCCGAAAAAAGCCGCCAAATTGAGCACGGGGCTTTAGCCCCTGCCGCGCTATTCCACTTCCTGCTTGGCGCGATAGCCGTCGCGGGCGATGATGTCGTACTTTATAGGCTTGTGTTTTTCATCCTGCATCCGCAGCGGCTGCCCCTCGTCGTCGACCAGCCTCACCTGCAGCTTGCGGTAGGTGCCGTCCTGTTTGGCGTTGGTGGGACGGTAGATGAGCTCATACTTGGCGCGGATGTTGGCGTTGATGTTGCGCACCATGTCAGGCAATTCGCCCTGGAAGACAGGCCTGGACCACTGGCCTCCGGTGGCCTGGGCAAAGGACCTCATCTCGTTGTCGGCCTGCAGATAGTCCATCTCGCGCATACTGGCGCGCATTCCCCCTCGCCCGCCGCTCATCTCTTCCACCAGGCCGTCGGTTGAAACGGCGTAGATAGTCGTGTCGCGCGCTTCCTTCACGCGCTTGTAGATTTTGTCAAACGTGAGCTTCGACATCGTATCGATGCCGGAGGCGATCAGGATAATGTACTTCTGCCCTTGAACCCGGTCGAGGCGATCCAGTGCGTCGTAAAGCGCATCGAAGATATCGGTCTCGCTGAAGGTGGCCGGCGCGCGGGATTCCATCTCCAACTCCTGGATGGCCTGCTGGATCTCGCGGTGATCCTGGGTAAAGTCCACGTCGATGTGAGACTTCAGATCGAACGTTTCGAGCGCGATGTAATCCTGGGGACGCAACTGCTGCGTAAACTCCCAGGCGGCGTTGAGCATGTCCCGGCGGAAGATCCAGCCGCGCGAGGCATATTCGCACAGCATCAGCGCGGTGATGGGCGCTTCAGTGCGCTTGAAGCCTTCGATCTTCTGCTCCACGCCGTCTTCGTACACGCGAAAGTTCGTCGGCTTCAGGCCGGGAACAAACTGGCCTGTTTTCTCGAGCAATACGCCCACATCGACCGTAACTTCAGGCACATCGACGTGGAGGGTGATGTTGCCCATTCCTTCAGGGTTCTTCACCTTGGGCTCCGGCGGCGCGGGAGGAGCGGGTGGGGGCTCGTCTGTGGTGTTCTTTTTGGGGATCGCAATGACGCCGCTGTCGGCTGCGGGACCGCCGGCATCGGGCGTGGCAGTCTGGTCAGGCTGCTGCGCGGGTTGCTGCGGCTGCTGCTGCGGATTCTGGCTGGGGGGAGCGGGAGACTGACTCCACGAGGGGCTCAGGGGCGCAAGAGCAAAAACAGCTGACCCCAGGAGCGGGAGGCAGGTACGGAGAAGATGGGTTGCCGATGGGGATCGGCGTGCGTTGATCATGACCACCTCAGTGTTGAGAAGAATAGTCCTTCAAGCGGCCCGGTGTCAGCTTCGTGTCGATTCCTCGGCGGCTCGATCCTGACCGGATTGGTCCGCGGCGGCTTGGGATGGGGCTGCCACTGTACTCTAATAGACGTGGAAAGCGGCGTTATGGAAACTCGGGATCGGGCCGGCGGAAAACTCAGGGCAACTTGGATGGCATGGGCCGCGGCAGCCTTGATTCTGAGCGCGATCGCGGTGCCGCTCCGGGGGTTGGGCGCGGCAGCAAAGGACGGCGCCGCTGCAAAGGATATTGACGGACCGCCTCCGAGTACGGGAGGATTCTTCCCCTTGAGCCAGGTGCACCGCGGCCTGATGGCGACGGCGTGGACGGTGTTTGAAGGCATCAGGCCGGAGCCGATGCAGGTGGAGATCCTGGGGATTCTGCGCGGAGCGCGCGGGCCCGGTCAGGACCTGATCCTGGCGCGCTTGCATGGCGCAAAACCGGAGTACACCGGCGTTGTGGAAGGAATGAGCGGCAGCCCGGTGTACGTAGGCGACAGGTTGCTGGGATCGCTGTCGTACCGGATCGGGCAGTTCAGCAAGGAGCCGATTGCCGGCATTACCCCGATCGCGCAGATGCTTGAAGTGAAGGACCTGCCGATACAGGGGTCAGGGGTTAGGGTTCAGGGGTCAGAGGCCAGTGGTGAGGAGCCCACCCCCGGTGCATCGGCGCAGATTGCCGATGCCGGCTTGCAGATGCAACCAATGGAGACTCCGCTGGTGATGAGCGGATTCAGCCCGGCCGCTATTGAACTGTGGCGGAGCCATGTTGTGCATTTTCCGGGGCTCGAGACGGTGGCAGCGGGAGGAATGGGCGAAAGCCAGACTGGCGATGTGCCGGACAAGAATGCCGCGAAGACGCTCGAGCCGGGGTCGGCGATCAGTGCCCTGCTGGTGCGCGGCGACCTGGAGATTTCAGCCACCTGCACGGTCACCTACATTGACCCGAAGCAACTGTTGGCCTGCGGGCATCCGGTGCTGCAGTCGGGGCCGGTTTCACTGCCCATGACAACTGCCGAGGTGGTGGCCACGCTGGCTTCGCCGCTGAACGCCTTCAAGATCGTCAATACGGGCGCGCTGGTGGGCGCCTTCACTGAGGATCGCGAATCGGCGATACGGGGCGTGCTGGGCGCAACCGCGCGCATGATTCCGATGCACATCGCGGTTGAGGGCGCGGGCTCTCCGGGCAAAGTGAACGTGGAGATTCTCGACCAGCCGGAACTGACGCCGCAGGCAGCCGAAGTGGTGTTGTACGAGTCGCTGCTCGAACGCAATGGAAGCACCGCGGAGATGAGCTACCACGTGACCGGAGCCATCGAGCTCGAAGACTTTCCGCCGCTGCCGGTGGATTCGTGGGCCTCGGGGGGCGACGTGAATTCGGCGCAACTGCTGGTGGCCGCCGAGACCGCTGCGCGCTTCAACGCGGTTTACACAAACGTCGAGCGGCGGGGCCTGGTGCGCGCGATCGATCTGCACGTCGAAGCGATTCCCCGGCGGATCTCGGTGGCGCTGCAATCGGCCAGGCTGGTTTCAAACAACCTGGCTCATGCCGGCGACACGGTGGAGGTTGAAGCAACGTTGCGGCCGTGGCAACAGCCGGAGAGAAACGTGCGGATCAGAGTCAAACTGCCGGAACGGCTGGAGAACGGCAATGTGAGGCTGCTGGTTTCAGACGCGGCAACGCTCGACCGGACGCTGAACCAGCCCAGGCTCGCGACCAGGGCGACGACCATGACCAGCGTGCTCGAACGGGCGCGGCGGCAGCACGCGGCAGATCGGATTTATGTTTCGATCTTGACGCCGGACGCGCAGGCGGGCTGGAACGGTGAAACGCTGACCGCGGTGCCGCTCTCGATGGCGAATGCACTGGAGCCGGTGCGAAATGCCGACGAAATCAGCCTGAACGGAGAATCGGCGGAAGAGGCGGGCAATGCGCCGGCTGGTGGATTGTTAAACGGGTTTCAAATTCTGAATGTGCACATCGACCCGGGCGGAGGGTTAAACTAGAAACGGCAGCGGACTCAAACTCCATTTGAATTGAACCCGGCATGGTTGGATCTGGCGCCGGCATTTTTATGGAGATTCGATTTAGGAAAGACGAACTGGGCGAAGAGCAACCGAGCAAACATCCCCTGCAATGAGAGACGGACCCTGACCGGGGGAACAACCGTGGTGGTTTGAGCGCATGGCGTGCCTGCAGCATCGATAAACATGGGAATGCATGCGAACTGACCCCTGCCAATAAGGACTCCAAACGAACATGGCTCAAATTCAAGGACTTGCAGCACATGCAGCGGGCGCTGAACTTGTTCCTTTTCACTACGACCCAGGCAAGCTGGCCGCGCTTGAGGTTGAGATCGCAATCTCCCACTGCGGCATTTGTCACAGCGACCTTCACTTGATCTCGAACGACTGGGGAATCAGCCAGTATCCGTTCATCCCTGGCCACGAGATTGTGGGGACCGTTGCGGCAGTTGGCAGCGACGTAAAGTCTCTTGAAGTCGGCCAGCGCGTGGGGCTTGGCTGGCAGTCGAATTCCTGCGGCACATGCGAGTGGTGCGTGAAGGGAATGGAAAACCTTTGCGCTGAGTCCGAGGCGACCTGCGTGCACCGCAACGGAGGCTACGCCGACCGGGTGAGGGCCAACGCGCGGTTCGTGTTTCCCATTCCCGATGCGTTGAAGAGCGAGAATGCCGCGCCGCTCCTGTGCGGCGGCATTACCGTCTACAATCCGCTGCGGACGCACGGCATCAACCCGACCTCCCGCGTGGGCGTGGTGGGCATCGGCGGACTGGGACACATCGCCATCCAGTTTGCCCGTGTCTTCGGCGCGGAAGTGACGGCGTTTTCATCCTCGGCCGGAAAAGAAGAAGAAGTGCGTGCGTTGGGAGCCCACAACTTTGTGAACTCGCGCGAATCGAAGGCGATGAAGGAAGTGGCTGGCAAGCTGGACTTTATTTTGACCACGGTGAATGCAGACCAGGACTGGGGCCTGTATGTATCGTTGCTCAGGCCCATGGGAACGCTGTGCTTTGTGGGTGTTCCGCCATCTCCGGTTGCGGTGCAGGCATTTCCGCTCATCTCGGGGCTGCGGTCGATCAGCGGCAGCCCAATCGGTCCGCCGCAACGGATACGCGAGATGCTCGACGTGGCCGCGCGGCATGGCGTAAAGGCAACCACTGAACTATTCCCCATGAACAAGGCCAACGAGGCCATTGAGAAGGTGAAGAAGAACAAGGTCCGGTACCGGGCGGTGTTGGCGAACTAGCCGGATTGCCTAGTCGAATCTGATTGCAGGACAGCGCCGGTCTCAAACCGGCGCTTCGTTTTTCTGCGGCTTATTTAGCCCCTTGGGATGTTGACCACGCGCAAACCGAAGGTGCCCCTGGTCCGGGTTTTCGGAACTGGGACGGCACGCGGGTTGCGAACGGGCCTGGGTTTGTCACGCCCGGCTCCTCATTTTCCTTCGCTAGTCGCAAGTCACTCTCGTTTGGATCGATTCTTGCCTCGCGGTCGACCTCAGGATCGGTACAATTATTGAAACTCTGGGTCGAAAAGAGAGATACGGATGAAGACTTCGCCATCGAACGTGTGGTGCGCTCTTATTCCTTTGTTCCTGCTGGCGCCATCTGCAGCCTTTCCGCAGGATAAGCAGGGCACAGTCAAAGTCGATTCTCTTGCGGTGTACTCCAAGATGTCGACAGAGAGCGATGTTGTGACAACATTGGCACGGGGGACCGCTGTTCGCATTCTCCTTGTGGTGACCGGCGCAGAAGGAAACTGGTGCAGCATTGCGAGTCAGGATGGCTCGTCGAGAATTGGATACGTTCCGTGTTCGGGGCTTGATAGGCCGAAGGATATTCCGGCTCCCCCGGGCGGACCACTCCCCCAGATCCTGAATTTCAACTCGTACACTCCGGTCCAGGCCCCAAAGCGGCAGACGCATGCGATGAATGAGGTGGGCCTCGCGGACCGGACTCTTGCCCCGCTTCCGGGATACAGCTGGAGTAGCTATCCAAAGACACTCGTGATCGCTATCCGCACGGGATGCCCTTACTGCGAAGCAAGCCTGCCTTTTTACAGGCAGCTCGGCGAGCAGGAAAAAAGCAACCTGCTCCATGCCCATGTTCTCATCGTCATGCCGAACGACGCGTACTTTGGCAGCAATTTCCTGAAAAAGGACGATGTGGACGTTCAAGTGATCTTCGGTCAAAAACTCGGTGCTCTCAAGGTCTCGGGTACACCTACTGTGCTGCTTCTCGATTCCAGCGGCCGCATCGAGCGGACGTGGATTGGACAACTCTCGTCGAGGGGGGAGAAGGAAGTGATCGACGCTGCGGCGGAGTAAGCTCGAATTCTTGCTGCGCGCGATGCTCCGGTGCCTCGCCGGGAAGATTATCAAGCAGCGGCGCGGACAGGTCTACTGACGCTCGATCTATCCCCGACATGAGCGCAAGGCTCTGCGGTATGCCCTTCCAGATTGCAATTATCGTCGTCTTCGTCGGTGTGTATCGGTTTGCCGCATCTCTCTGACAGGCAGCCTGCGACAGTAGTTGACGCTTGCAAATTGCCCTGGCATGGCGCAACCCCAATCACTCCGCGGCGAATGCCCCGCTCGCAATGTCGCGCTCGGCGGCAGCGATGCTTTCAGGGTTCCCGAGATCTCGCCAGTAATACTCATCTGCGCGGAAGGCCGCAATCTTCTCTCCTTCGGCGGCCAGGCGCAGATACGCGTCGATAATCGAAAATGCGCCGGTCTCGCGCAGCAATGAAAAGATGCGCGGCGAGATCACGTGAATGCCGCTGAACGCCAGCTGCTGCGGTTGAGTTATTGCGCGCACAAACTCCGGCGCCGCATCGCGGCCGGCGCGTCGTCCGCAGAGAAGTCCGTATTCGTCGAAGATCAGCTGGCGTGACGAATCGCGCGCGGCCACGGCAAGCGTTGCCAGCGCGCCGTTCTCAACATGCGTGCGAACCATGCGCGTGAAGTCGATCGTGCTGATGACGTCGACGTTGTGAACGATAAATGACGCGTCGCTTTCCTCACTGGCCCCGAGGAAGAACCATGCAGCCTGTTTGAGTCCGCCGCCGGTGTCCAGCAACTCCGCTTCGCGCGAGATCTCGACGCGCATGCCCAGGTCTTCCCTGCCCTCAATAAAATGCTCGATCTGATCGGCGAAGTGGTGCGCGTTGACGATAACTCCGGTGACGCCGGCGGCGCGCAGACGGGCAAGCGCGATCTCCAGCATGGTTCGGCCGGCGATGGTGACGAGAGCTTTGGGTCGATCGTTGCTGAGCGGGCGAAGCCGCGTCCCCAGGCCGGCAGCCAGCACCATCGCCTTCATTTATTCGGCCTCGCCGGCGCTGCCCATCTTCTCAAGCCCGATGTGGCGCACTACCACGCGTACGCCGCGAGTGCGGAGATGCGCGGCCAGATGCTCGGCGAGATAGACCGAGCGGTGCTGGCCGCCGGTGCATCCGAATGAAACCATGAGGCTGCGAAAGCCGCGGCGCTGATAGCTGGCCACGGTGGTATCTACCAGCGATTCGACGTGCGAGAGGAACTGCTGAACAGACTCCTGCGCTTCGAGATACTCGATGACGGGCGCGTCCCGGCCAGTGAGCTGGCGGAAGCGGTCTTCGCGGCCGGGATTGGGCAGGCTGCGGCCATCGAAGACGAATCCGCCGCCGTGACCCTCTTCGTCGGTCGGCGGCTCGCGATGGAACGAGAAGCTGAAGACGCGCACTCTAAGGCCTTCAGCCGGGACGGCGAGAGCCAGCAGCTTCTCAGAGCCAAGCATGGAGTGGAAGGCTTCAAGCAGCGCGGGGATGGCGATGGGCAACTGGACGTTATGATGCAGCCAGCGCAGGCTCTTCAGCGCGTAGGGCACGCTTTGCAGAAAATGAGTCCTGCGTTCGTAGAAGCCGCGGAAGCCGTAGGCGCCGAGCGCCTGCATCAGGCGCACATAGACGTAGGCGTAATAGTGCTCCATGAACCGCTCGCGGTTGAGCGGGATGTGCGTGGCGAGGCAGTCGAGATACTCGTCGAGCAGTTCCTGGCGCAGCGCGGGCGAGAGATCGGCCTTGCCGTCGTAAAGCAAAGAGGCGATGTCGTACTGGAGAGCGCCGCGTCGGCCGCCCTGGTAGTCGATGAAGAAGGGCTGACCCGAACGCAGCATGATGTTGCGCGACTGAAAATCGCGATAGAGAAAGTAGTCGTGATCGGCGGCGAGGAGGAATTTGGTGAGCCGCGCGAAGTCATGCTCCAGGTCCTGCTCGTTGAATGCAATACCGGCCAGCCGCAGGAAGTAGTACTTGAAGTAGTTCAGGTCCCAGGCGATGGACTGGCGATCGAAACTGGCGCGCGGGTAGCAGACCTTGTAGTTGAGGTCGCGGCCGGCCTCCACCTGGAAGCGCGGCAGCACGCCAACCACGCCGCGATAGGCGGCCAAAACCTCAGGCGCGACGGATTCGCCGCTGCGGTTGTCGCTGAGGAAGTCGAAGAGCGTGGTGTCGCCGAGATCCTCTTCGAGATAAGCGCCGCGGTCGAGGTCCTGGACGTAGATCTCAGGAACGGGAAGGCCGAGACGGTGAAAGTGGCGCGAGAACTCGAGGAATGCGGTGTTCTCTTCGCGGACCGAGTAGAGGATGCCGATGGCGGTCGCGTCCCTGCCGGCTAGGCGGACAATGACGCGGCCCGAACCGCCGAGCGCGCCCTGCAACGGCTTGACGCTCTCCGCGGGAAATCCGAAGTGCTTTTGAAACTGCTGTTTCAGTACGTCCATAGAGTGCTCGCCTTAGATGTGCTGAGCTGCTTCCACGATAACGATATTGGTCGCGGGGATGGAGGCGCAAGGACGGGGACGAGGGAACAGGGGTAAGGGATCAGAGGTCAGACGAGAAGGGCGAGCCGGTAAGCTCGCCCTTGGTGTTTGGGGATTGCCGCGTAGAAGAAAGTGGTCATTGGTCAGAGGCCAGTGGTCGATGACCAATGACCAGTGCACCGTGAGCAGTGGACAGAAGGAGCAAGGTTAGAGTAAACGGACGTGGGCGATAAGTACAATCGATTGTTACTACCGTGGCGATTGACAGGAGCTATGATAGAAATCGTACCTGCGTTTGCACCCCGGGAAGCTGAATTATGAATCTGCAGGAATTGCGTTACTTTGTTGCGGTTGCTGAGCGCCGGCATTTTGGGCGCGCGGCCGAGGCGTGCAACGTGAGCCAGCCAACGCTCTCAAGCCAGATCAAGAAACTTGAGGACGAGCTGGGCGTAAGACTGTTCGAGCGGACGAACAAACGCGTGGATCTGACGCCGGTGGGCACGCAGATATTGGCGCATGCCCGGCAGGCGCTGGCTGAGGCCGGTCAGATGGAGGCGGTGGCGCAGGCGGCACGCGATCCGTTGGTGGGACCATTGAAGCTGGGCGTGATTCCCACGTTGGCGCCGTACCTGATGCCGCTGATTCTGAAGCCGCTGAAGCAGGCCTGCGCAGGGCTGACGCTGGAGCTGTGGGAAGATCATACGCGGTGGTTGATTGACGGGTTGCGCAATCACCGGCTCGATGCGGCGCTGCTGGCCACGCCGCCTGATGCTCCAGAGATCACGGAGTTGATGCTTTTCAAAGAGCCGCTGCTGGCAGTGCTGCCGCGGAATCACAGGCTCGCGGGCGCAGCCAAAGTGGACGAAGATTCTTTGGCCGATGAGTTGCTGGTACTGGCCGACGGGAATTGCCTCGCGAGCCAGGCGCTGGAGGCCTGCGGCGCGCGGGCGCAAAAGACTGGGATGGCTGCATCGATGCAGGCTTCGACGCTGGATACGCTGGTGAACCTGGTGGCCGCAGGGTACGGAGCCACGTTACTGCCGGCGCTCGCCGCCGATTCATTTCGCAAGCGGGAGATCGTGCTGCGTCCGCTGGTGGGAGCATCGTCGCGGACGATCAGGCTGGCGAGCCGGCCCGGATTCCCGAGGCCGCAGGCGCTGCGCGCGCTGGAAAAGGTCATCCGGAAGGCGGTCGGGACGGCGATGAAGTGAGGATCGATACTACCGATTACCATCAATTAATCAATCACTTGTGAGAGATTTTCAACCTATCGCATTAGAGTGCGCCGACGTTTTTTTAATTCCGGACCCCCTTATCCACAAAGGCGGCTTTTTCCGGCGTTGACCCCACGTTTCGGGGTCCGTAGAGTCAGTATTCGAAGGGAAATTTGCGCGCCTGCATGGCTGCGGCTGGGGAGTGCTGCAACCTTCCGCGAGCGACACCTCGAAGCCCCATCGAACTGGAGTAAAAATGCTGAAACTAAAGAAGATTCACATCCTCGGCTTCAAGAGCTTCTGCGACCGTACAGACCTGACGGTGGCCGGGACGGGGATTGCCGTGGTGGTGGGGCCGAACGGATGCGGCAAATCGAACATCTTCGACGGGGTGAGTTGGGTGCTGGGCGAACAGAGCGCCAAGAGTCTGCGCGGCACCCACATGCAGGACGTGATCTTTGCCGGAACAAGGGACAGAAAGCCGCTTGGAATGGCGGAAGTGAGCCTGACGCTGGTGGATCCCGAGGCATACGAAGGGCCGATCCCGGTCGAGCCGGAGGTGGAAGTCGATCACGATGGGCCGGCGGATTGGGACGAGGAGGAGCTGAGGAAACAGCGCGCGGCAGAGGCCGAGGAGATCGTGGCAGCCGAACAGCCGGGCCAGGTGATTGAGGAAGAGGGTTCAGAACAGCACGCGAGCGCAGATAAGGTTGCCCAAGGCACGGATCTTGTCCAAGAGTCTGCCCCACCGCAGGTGGCCCAGGTGGCGGAGGTGGCGCACGGGCAGCCGGCGGTGCTGCTGAAGATCAGGCGTCGCAAGTTTCACTCCGCTCCGCGCAAGGGTGAGGTGGTGATTACGCGGCGGCTGTTCAGGACCGGCGAGAGCGAGTATCTGCTCAATGGCAAGCTGTGCCGGCTGCGCGATATCCAGGACATCTTCATGGGCACGGGCCTGGGACCTGAGAGCTACGCGATCATAGGGCAGGAGCGGATTGGTCAACTGCTGAGCTCAAAGCCGCTCGACCGGCGCACGATTATCGAAGAGGCCGCGGGTGTAACGCGCTTCAAGACCAAGAAGCGGCTCGCGGAGCTGCGCCTCGAGAGCGCGAAGCAGAACCTGGCGCGCGTCGACGACATTTTTGAAGAAGTGACGCGGCAGATGAATTCGCTCAAGCGGCAGGCCGCGAAGGCCGAGCGGTTTGCGGCGGTGCGCGAAGACCTGCGCGGCAGGCTGCGCGTTGTGCTGGCCAGCCGCATGGCGATGATGGATGCCGAACAGCAGGCGATGGAACAGCAGATCGGCGCGCTGACCGAAAAGATCCATTCTTCGGCTGAGGAAATTGCGACTCTCGAGACCAGCCAGCACGCATTGACAGAACGCGGCTACGAGCTGGACAGCGAGGGACAGAGCGCGCAAACGCGAGCCAGCGAAGCAGCGGTCGAGCTGGAGCGGGCGATTCAGCGCGAACGCAGCAATACAGAGCGCGTGGCCGAGCTGGAGGCGCGGATTGCCGCTGCGGGCGCGGAGCTGGAACAGACTCGCACGCAGCTGGGCGGGATAGCCGAAGAGCGGGCGCAACAGAGGCAGTTTCTGGAAACGGCGGCAGGCGAGGCAAGGGAGTTCCGGCAGAAGGTTGAAGCGCGGCAGCAGGAGGCGCGGGCCGCGGCGGATGAGGTGTTTACCGCGGAACGAACGCTGGAAGGCAACCGGCGGCACGCGATGCACTTGCTGACCATGGCGGGCAACGCCCGCAATCACACCTCGCAGAGCGAAGAGAGTCTGGCGGCGCTCGAGCGCGAGGCTGAGCGGTTGCAGGCCGAGATGGCGCAGGCGCGCACCGAGCTCGAGAGCCTGGGCGTGGATGCGGGACAGGCGCGCTTCAGGTTTGAGAGCGCCGGCGATGCGTTGCGGAGGCTGGAGAACGAGATTAACGCCGTGCGCGAAGAGCTGAATGCCAGGCGCACTGAAGAAAATGCGAAACGATCCCTGGCCAATCAGTTGCGCAGCGAGCAGGCGGCAGCGGCGGGACGGCGCGACAGCCTGCAGGCGCTGATCAGGAATCACGGCTACTCCACGGATTCGGTGCGCAAGCTGCTCAAGCCTGGAGTGCTGGGGCAGAACATGGCGCCGGTGGGTACACTGGCCGACTTTCTTGAAGTAAGCGGCGAGCACGAGGGCGTGGTGGACGAGTTCCTGCGCGAAGAACTCAATTACGTCGTGGTGGAGAGCTGGGGCGCGGCCGAGCAGGGCGTGGAGCTGCTGAAGACGAGCGACGGTCGCGCTACGTTCCTGATCCACTCTGACGCGCAGGGCGAGTTGTTTGAAGAGCACAAGAGCATGATTCACGAGGAGGGGCTGACGCCGCTGCGCGATGCGATCAAAGTGCTGAACGGGTTCAGCAAGTCGCTGGAAACGATCCTGCCGAAGATCAAATACGGATACCTGGTGGACGCGGGCGTGGATGCGCAGAGGCTGGCGGCGCAATACGGATACGCGTATTTTCTGACGCGCGAGGGCGAGTGTTTCCACAATTCCACAGTGACGGGCGGCAAGCCGGCGAGCGAGGGTCCGCTGGCGCTGAAGCGCGATTTACGCGAAACCGAGAGCCGGCTCGACCGGCTGGGAACGGCGCTGGCGCAGGCTGAGACCGAAGCGATTGCGCTGGCCCGCGAGATTGAGCGGCTGACCGCACAGCTTGAGAGCCTGAACACGGAACGGCGGCAGGCGGAGAGCGAGAGCGCGAACCTGGGCGCGGCGCTGAAGCAGATGGAGAGCGAGGCGCAGCGGATCGAGCGGAGGCTCGAGGACTGGACGGTGCAGGCCGCTCGCAACAAGGATGCGTGCGAGTTGAAACGGAAGTCGATCGAGATCAACCGCGCGGAGATGACCCGCCTGGAAGGCGAGCACGCGCAAGCCGAGGCGGGATTGGATGCGCTGCAGGCGCAACTGGACACGCTGCGGCAGAAGCGCGAGGTGGTGCAGCAGCAAGCCGCGCAACTGACTGCGGAGCTGGCTGGCCTTGAAGAGCGGCGGCGGGGGGCTGAAGCGGCTTTCCAGCGCATCGACAGGCTGCACGCCGATCTTGAACGGCGGGTGCTGGCGATCGAGCAGCAGCGAATCGGTGCGATTGCCGAGCGCGAGCAGCGCTCGAACGAGAACACAGAGCTGGCCGCGCGGCAGAAGGAATTGGCCGATGTTCGAGCCGAGGCACTGGCCACCGCGCAGCAGGTGGCGGCGCAGGCGCAGGCGCTGAGGCAGCAACTGGCCGAGATGGAAACTCAACTCAAGATCGGGCGCACGGCGCTGGATGAGTTGCGCGAGGTGCGGGCGGCGCGATCGGCGGAGCTGGCCAAGCTGCAGTCGGACCTTGAGCATCTTGAGGCCAGCTGCCTGGCCGAGGTAAACGTTGAGGCCCAGGTACTGCGCGGCGACGAGGAGATTGTGCGGCTGACCGGCGACGAGCTGACGGCAGAGGACGAGAACTGCCGCGGGTTGAAGCAGCGGCTGGAGCAGATGGGCCCGGTGAACATGATGGCGCTGGACGAGTACAAGGAGACGGCCGAGAGGCACTCGTTCCTCGAGACGCAGCGCCGCGATCTGATCGAGTCGATCGAGAACACGCAGGAGACGATCAAAGAGATCGACCAGATTTCGCGCACCAGGTTCGACGAAGCATTTGCGCGGATTAACGAGAACTTCGCGCACGTATTCTCGCGGCTGTTCCACGGCGGGCAAGCGTTTTTGCGGCTCACCGACGAGGCCAACCAGGCCGAGAGCGGGCTGGAGATTGTGGCGTCGCCGCCCGGCAAGAAACTGCAGAATGTGCTGCTGCTCTCGGGCGGCGAGAAGGCGCTGACGGCGCTGGCGCTGCTGGTGGGCATCTTCCAGTTCCAGCCCAGCCCGTTCTGCATCCTTGACGAAGTAGATGCGGCGCTGGACGAGACCAACGTGGGACGGCTGGCGGAGCTGCTGCAATCGCTCTCCAGCGACACGCAGTTCATGCTGGTCACGCACTCCAAGCGCATGATGCAGTCTGCCGATATGATCTACGGCGTCACCATGCAGGAGCCGGGCGTGTCAAAGATTGTGAGCGTGCGGCTGGGCGGGCAGGAGCGGCAGCGGGCGACGGCGTAAAGACAGTTGACAGAAAGCAGCAAATAGCCGGTAGATTGGGCAGCGGTGTCATTTGCAACGGCGGTAACGCGATGCGCCCTCGACCCGCCGAGGGACAGGTCATATGAGCAAATCGAGACTTGAAGCATTCAGCGACTGTGTGCTGTCGATCATCATTACCGTCATGGTGATTGATCTCCATGTACCGCATGGTGCCGACCTGGCCGCACTGGCGCCGGTAGCACCGCTTTTTTTCTGCTATGTTGTGAGCTTCGTTTGCATCGGCACTTACTGGAATAACCATCACCACATGCTGCATGCAGTCCGTCGCATTTCCGGCTGGGTTCTCTGGGCGAATCTGCACCTTCTTTTCTGGTTGTCGCTGCTGCCGTTTGTGACAGCCTGGATGGGCACGAACAACTTCGCCCCAATGCCGACAGCGCTTTACGCTTTTGACCTGCTGATGTCTGGTATCGCGTACTCTGTGCTCACCCACGCCCTGATTGCGGCAGACGGAAAGGAATCGTTACTGGCAAAAGCAGTTGGCAGTGCCCGCAAGGAGCGAATTTCTCTGGTGCTTTACGCTTCGGCCATACCAATTGCTTTTTGGAATAGCTGGGCGTCGGTAGCGATCTTTGTGTTGGCGGCTCTCTTCTGGCTGATTCCGGACCGTCGGATCGAATCGAGAGTGGCAACCGGCTCGCATTGACTTTTGCCGGAGAGGGGCTGCCGGCTCGCGTTGAATCGCTCTGGAGCGGCTGAGGGCCAGGCATAAGAGCAACTTTCAGTTCTCAGTTTTAAGCCCTTAGTTAGCCCGCTCACGCAATCACACCGAGATCACCGGGCAGGGGGCGTCGCGGACCATGGCGTAGGTGAGGTCGCGCAGGCGACCCTGCAGGCCGGGCCTGGGGCTGCGGCCGATGATGAGGCCGTCGGCGCCGAGGTGGCGCGCCGCGTCAACCAGCGCCTCTTTCACGGGACCTGTAACGATACGAACCGGGGCGTTCGAGCCGACCCGCTTTTGCAGCTCTTCGATGCGATGAAGGGCCTGCCGGGTTTCGGCCGATTGAATCTCTTCCTCGAGACCGAGCCTGACATGCAACTTGCGATCGAGACCCGGGATGGCATGGACGATGCTGAGGTGCGCATTGGCTTGAGCTGAAATTCCATGCGCGTAGCGGAGGACGCGCTCGGAGTCCTTGCAGAGGCCGATGGCGATGACCCACTCGCGATGGCCGGCGTTACGGGGCCGGATGTTCTCGGCGTGCAGGCTGGTTTCAACCGGACAATCGGCTGCGTCGAGGACCTTGGCCGTGGTGGAACCGAGCAGGGTGCGGCGGAAGACGCCGGCGTGGGTGGGCATCATGATGAGGTCGAAGCCGCGGCGTGCCGTCTGTGCAATGTTGGCGGCCACGTCGCCGGCTTTGAGGATGCGCGGAAAATCGGAGACCGGAAACTCCTTCTTGAGAAACGCGTTCAGGCGATCGCAGGCGATTTCGCGATGTTCTTCTGCAATTTCAACGGGGCCGCGGACATAGACCTCGGCGCCGGAGTAGCTGTTGGGGTCGTATACATGGATGAGCGAGACGCGGGCTCCCAGGAGAGCCGCGGAGCGCTTGACGAAAGGCGCCATGGCGACGCAGGACGGAGAGAAGTCGACCGGGAAGAGAATGCTTGAGATGAGCCCCATTCAGGCCTCCGGAAATACGGTAGAAGCACATAGATACTGATTCCCGTCGGGGCTGAAGGACTCGAAGAGCGCAGGTCGCGAGTGGCGGGTCATAGGGCGTGAATCGTGCGACGCCTGTGATTTTACCGGATTGCGGACAAAGAAATCGCCTCCGAAGGAAAACTTCGCCTCGGAGGCGCTTGCATTATCACAAGATAATAACGGGAACCAGTAGCCGGCGCTGGAGGTCGGTAGCACGCAGCTACTGGTGATCCCTGCACAAAACGAAGCTAGCCGCGGCTTCCCCTTTCCACTGCTGCCTCGTGTCGCCCGGCTCAAAGAGAACCTTCTTACGTGTTCTCCGAACCATGTTGACAATTGGAGTGTCTCCGATGTGAAACGGAGGGTCCGTGACGGCGGTCACACAGGTTTTTCACACCGGAAATAACTCCCGGATAGTGGTCAAATTGGCGATCGCAGAAGCCAGGTCCGGCGTGGTTTCGGGGATACAGCGCGGGCGGTTCTGGAGCGATTGACAAAGCCCGGCTGCGGCTCGACAATCGGAGTTTCAGCCTGTACTTAAAGAAAGAACCCCCTTGTCTGTCTTATTGAATACCCATCTCGGCGCGGTCCCCCTGCTGGGACGCGGCAAGGTTCGCGATTTATACGCAGTGGATGACGCACTCCTGCTTGTGGCAACCGACAGAATCTCAGCATTCGATCATGTCCTGGGCACGGGAATCCCGGGCAAGGGAAAGATTCTGACGCAGATTTCCCTGTTCTGGTTTGAGTTGATGTCCGGGATTGTTCCGAACCACCTGATCACGGCGGATGTTGACGAGTATCCGGCTGGTTTGAAGCCTTATGCCGATCAGCTTGAAGGCCGGTCGATGTTGGTGAAGAGGGCCGAGATGTTTCCGGTGGAGTGCGTCGCGCGCGGCTACCTGGCCGGCTCGGGCTGGAAGGAGTACACCGCCTTCGGGACAGTCTGCGGGATACCCCTGCCCGAGGGTCTGGAGGATGGCTCGCGGCTGCCGGAGACCCTGTTTACGCCCGCCACCAAGAGCAAGGACGGCATGCACGACCTGAACATCTCGTTTGAGGAAATGGTGGCGATTGTGGGAACCCAGGTGGCTGCCGAGCTCAAGCGGCTGACCCTGGCGATCTACAGGAAGGCGGCCAGTCATGCCGAGTCGCGCGGCCTTATCCTGGCGGACACGAAATTTGAGTTTGGAATGACAGGGGAAGGCATTATCCTTGCGGATGAGGTATTGACGCCGGACTCTTCGCGGTTCTGGGAGGGCGCGGCCTGGAAACCAGGCGGCCCCCAGCCTTCCTTTGACAAGCAATACGTACGCGATTACCTGGAATCAATTCACTGGAACAAGCAGGCGCCTGCTCCCAGCCTACCCCCGGAGGTAGTGGAGAGGACGCAGCAGAAGTACTTGGACGCGTATCGCCGCTTGACTGGCCAAAGCATCGAACTTTGATGCGGAGAGAGACAGATACATGACGTGGATCGACTGGGTCATTGTTGCGGTTTTGCTGGGGGCAACCATAGGTGGGCTGTTTCAGGGATTCCTGCGCACGGCATGCGCATTGGTGGGATTGTTGCTCGGTCTCTCAGTGGCTGCATGGAATTACAAGCTCGTGGCAGACTCGCTGCTGATGCTGATTCACAGCGAAGCTATGTCAAACGTCGTCGCCTTCCTGCTGATTGCGGTGCTGGTGATGATGGCTTGCAACGTGCTGGGAAACATGATGGCCAAGACGATGGAATGGATGGGGCTTGGCTGCCTGGACATGGTTTTGGGGGCGGTGGCGGGATTTGCGCAAGGCTTCGTGCTCGTCACCCTGATCCTGCTGGGGGTGGTGGCGTTTTTCCCGAAAACCGCCTGGCTGGCAGGCTCCAGGCTACCGCCCATGTTCTTTGGGGCTTGCAAGGTCAGCAGCCACATGACGCCTTCGGATCTGGCTGATAAGGTGAGCGAGGGTCTCAGAACCCTGGAGCTTGAAACGAAATCCTTGCTTCAACAGAAGAACGGTGTATCTTGATTGAATGTAATTTTTTCAGTCCCCGACGGTCCAACTAATCCTGACGGGGCGGGCAAGAGGTCAACGTGAGAAAAGAACTGGATAGCCTGGTGACACAAATGCACTCCAGCGGCGTCCGCTACGAGGATGCCGTTCGCGAATTCAAGAGGCAGTATCTGCGCGAGGTTCTGGTGGCGCACCGGGGAAACCAGTGTAAAGCGGCCGAAGAGCTTGGGATGCACCGCAACACGCTGAGCCGCGCCATGGCCGATCTGGGCCTGGAGCTGGCCGAGGTGCGCGCGGGGCTCAAGCGCCCGCCACGGTCGGAACGTCCTGTATTCAGCGCATTCCGGCAGGGCTATCGGTAAACACGCCTGGGCGGGCACCAAAAAACCCGCCAAACCTGCTCGAATCATGTGGTGGAGACCGCCGGGGGACAAGCGCCGGCGCGGGAGTGTGCGTCTCTCCACGGGATTCGTGATTTCCCATCTGTTTCATCCGCCGCGGCGGACGATGTGGTTGGGGTACAGTGCGACTTTGCACGGTTTGCGAGGGCGCTTTTACAGCTATGCCGAATGCAACAGGAAAGCGAGAAGCTCGCGTTTATACCGAGCCCGGTTTCGAATGGGATGGGCAGGATGCCTATCTCTTCGACATCGACGGCACGCTGTTGCGGAGCCGCGACCGCGTGCACGTCGAGTCATTCGAGTCGAGCGTGGCGCGAGTGACGGGGTTCGAAATAACGCTGGCGGGGATTTTACTGCACGGGTCCACTGACACGGCGATTCTGCGCGAGGCGTGCCGGCAGGCAGGCGTACCGGCAGCGGTGCTGGAGGCGAGGCTGGACGCCATTCTTGAAGCCATGCGGGTGAGCGTGGCGGAGCGGCGTCACGAACTGGATCTGATCCGCATGCCGGGGGTGGAAGAGGCGCTGAAACATCTGGCGCGAAAGGGCGCGGTGCTGGGCGTGGCGAGCGGCAACCTGGAGATGATCGGCTGGATCAAGATTGAACAGGCCGGATTGCGCGAGTGGTTCCGGTTCGGCGGATTCAGCGATCACTTTCCCATTCGCGCGGAGCTGATCGGGCAGGCGGCCGCAAAGGCGCGCGAGCTGACAGGCGGGACCAACGTGTGCGTGGTGGGCGATACGCCCCGCGATATCGAAGCGGCGCGCGGAAATTTTCTCTCGGTGATCGCGGTGGCGACCGGGCATTACAGTTTCGATGAGCTGGTGAAGCTTCAGCCCGAGGCGTGCGCAACCACGCTCACTGATCTGCTCGAATTCACGCGGAGCGAACTGTGAGATTCGCTATGAATGAAAGTGAACGGCGGCGGCGCATTCAGCGCCTGGCCATAGCGTGCGGATTGATTGCTCTGTGGCCGTGCATGGCGATGGCGCAGAACAGCGGCGCGGCTGGCCTGAATGCGGCAGGTGGGCAAACCGCGCCGGCGCAGAACATCCCCGCGGCGGGTGTGCCGGACGCAGCCGGAAATACGCAACCGGAAAACGCAAAGCAGCCCACAGACGCTGACAAGCGGCGCGCGGCGAAGATCTTTCTCGAAGCAGACAAACTCTATGTCGACGGGCAGTTTGAAGCGGCGATGCAGAAGTACAAGCAGGCCGCCGATCTTGATCCCTCGACCAGCAACTACAGGCTGTCGATTGAAGTGGCGCGCAGCCACGCGGTGACGGCGCTGGTCCAGGCGGCGGCCAAGGCGCGGCTGGTGGGCGACGAGGGAACGGCGCGCGCGGATCTCGAGCAGGCGCTCAAGCTCGATCCGAATAACGCCGAAGCGACGCAGCATCTCTACGAACTGGGCGACGACGTGGTCGGCAGGCAGTCCAAATCGCTCTACGGCGATACGGGCAAGGAACTGGACGCGGCGCCGGCGCTTGAGCCGCTGCCGGCAAAACTCAGCTTTCATCTGCGCACCGACCAGGTACAGACCATCCGCCAGGTGTTCAAGGCCTTTGGCATTGAGCCGATGTTTGACTCGAGCGTGACCAACCTGACGGTGCGGTTCGATGTCGACGATGCGCCCTTTGACGAGGCGGCACGGCTGGTGGGCATGGCGACCGACACGTTCTATGTGCCCCTGGATACGCACCGTGTGCTGGTGGCCAGGGACACGCGAGAGAACCGGAAGCAGTTTGAGCGCGAAGAGACTGAGACGCTCTATCTGCCGGGGCTCAGTGAAGCCGCGCTGACCGAAGTGGGCAACGTGGCCAAGAATGTCTTCAGCATCCAGACGGTTTCAACCGATCGCGCGTCCGGCACAATTACACTGCGTGCGACGCCGGCTACGCTGGCCGCATTCAACGCAACCTTGCGAACCCTCGAAGACGGGCGCAACCAGGTGGTGCTCGATGTGCGGATGATCCAGGTGGCGCACAACCTGACGCGCAATACAGGAGTCTCGCCGCCGCAGTCGATTAGCGCCTTCAACGTGTACACCGAAGAGCAGTCGATCCTGAATGCGAATCAGAGCCTGGTGCAGCAGATCATCTCATCGGGACTGGCGTCGGCGAACGACCCTCTGGCGATCCTGGCGATTCTGCTTGCGTCAGGGCAGGTTTCGAGTTCGATCTTCAAAAACGGAATTGCGCTGTTCGGCGGTGGGATCACGCTATCCGCCCTTTCACCGCAACCTGCCACGATGAATCTCGAATTGAATACGTCGGATTCGCGGGAGCTCGATCACATCCAGTTGCGGCTGGGCGATGGCGAGGATGGCACCGTCAAGGAGGGCGAACGCTACCCGATACAGACGGCATCGTACTCGAGCCTTTCCTCAGGGCTTGGGAATATCCCGGGGCTGACCGGTGCCGGCAGCTCCAGCAGCCTCTCTTCCCTGCTCGCCTCGGCGTCCACAGTGCCGAATATTCCCATGGTGCAGTACCAGGATCTGGGACTGACGCTCAAGGCCAACCCCAAGGTGATGCGCGACGGCACGGTTGCGCTCACGCTCGACATGAAGCTGGACTCGCTTTCGGGCGCGTCGGTGAATGGGAATCCGATCCTGGACAGCCAGGCATTCAGCGGCGTGGCGACGCTGAAAGAGGGCGAAGCGTCGGTGGTCGCCGCGGAGCTTAGCCGGTCGCAGAGCCTGGCCGTGAGCGGCACGCCGGGGCTGAGCGAGATTCCGGGGATGAACAACCTGACCAGCAAGGACAACCAGTACAACTACGCCACGCTGGTGATTGTGATGACTC
>Ga0326727_10010224_pt1 | contig 22482 bp, 19 predicted proteins | sample MB2enrmetagenome_FD_207643 | JGI IMG/M metagenome (GOLD analysis project Ga0326727, IMG submission 207643) | Lab enriched peat soil microbial communities from McLean, Ithaca, NY, United States - MB29MY | ecosystem: Environmental > Terrestrial > Soil > Wetlands > Peat | place: USA: New York...
CCTACGCCGCAAAGTGAGTCAGAGGAGTGAACGAGTGACCAATGACTATCCTAATTGTGTTTACTGCCCTGGCCATTGGTTTGGCGGAAGGAATACCTCTCGGAAAACAAGGTCAGCGGAAAGAACTGGTTGTTATGAGCACTCTCCTCGGCATGGCCGTTCTACTGGCAGTGGGCTATTACCTTGGCTTGCCATCTCCGCTGGCGCTCTTGGAACGACTGTTCGAACCAATAGGAAAAGCTATTTTCAAGTGAATGTAAGAAAGGTGATCTGATGCCGGAAAAAGGAATTATCAACACAAAACAATTCACCTGGTTGTTGTTTGTCCTGATTACCACTTTCGCGACGATGCAGCTCCCGGGCATTCTGATCATGCAGGCCGGAAGGGATGCCTGGCTCTCCGTCCTCGGTGCTTGGTTTCTCGATGTCCTGCTGGCCCTAGTCTACGCCTATATGGGCATTCGCTTTCCTGGAGAAAACTTTGTGCAGTACAGTATCACCATCCTGGGAGAGTATCTGGGCAGGACGGTTGGAATCCTGTTTCCCCTGTTCTTCTTACTGGTGTGCACTATAGTGTTGCGGGGCTTAAGCCATGTAGTCAACACCGTATTCTTACCAAATACACCATTATATATTATTTTGGTATCTAGTTACCTAGTTAGCGCTCTCATAGGACGTAAGGGAATTGAAGTAATCGCGAGAATGACGGAAATCTTAGGGCCTTTGTTTTTTCTCAGTATCGTCACCCTAAGTTTTCTAGTTCTACCCTCTTTTCACCTGGCCAGATTGAAACCTCAGTTTGACGAAGGAGTGGCACCTTTCTTGATTGGCACGCCGTTAATCTTAACCAGTTTTGGCGTTTGCATTATCATGGCTATGTATATCCCACACTGCAACCGACCGGAAAACGGCTTTCTGGCCAAATTTTGTGCTGTCAGTATGGGGGCGTTGGGCGTGGGTCTGGTTACTGTTTTGTCAGTGGGGATTTTCGGGAACGAGGATGCGCAATACATGTTCTCTTCCGGCCTCCAACTCTCCAAGATGATCAATTTTAGTAACTATTTTGAAAGAGTTGAAATGATCTGGCTGATGATTGTCGTCGGTTCGGGAATCGTGGGCTCATCCAGCCTGCTTTGGGCCTTTGGAGAGGGTCTGGCCCAAATAGTCGGCCTGAAGACTTATCAGCCGCTGATTTATCCAGGGGCCTTAATCTCCTTTGTGCTCTGTGTCGTCTCCTTCCCCAGTAGTCTCCAACAGACGGGCTTCTATCACTATACTTTTCCTATTGTGGCTGTTTTTATTGAAACTGGCCTCGAACTCTTCTTATTTGCGGCGGCGTTGATTTTACACAAGCGGGGAACAGCGTGAGCGATGCACGATGCACGATGTTCGAGTGAAGAAGAATAAGACAGGAACTGTTTGTTTAGGGTTGTCATACCTTTTTGTTGGGGATGACCGGGGGTTCTGAACGGGCTTTGTCCATTTCGTTTCTAACCTTATCCCGGTATTTGTTAAATAGTTTTTTTTGAAAGAGGTAAGAGATTAGGCAGCCGGTTGTGACAATGGATATTCCGGTAACAACTGCTAAAAGGTTGTTTAGATCGTAGATTTCCACAGGCGACACCTCGTAAATTGAAATTTTAACGATATTACCATTAGAATGCCAACTTTTAAGAATGGTTAGTCAAAAGCTTGGTGTGGAAACAAACGTCAAGTTCCAAAGTGTTTGTTAAACCGATTCAATAGGTTCAATAATTCCTCCGGCGAAAATTGCAGAGGTTGAAATTTTCGGTTTATTGTTGGGGCGGTCAATGGTTTAGAACCAGTCGTTTGCGGCGGTACGACTGCTCTGACAAAAATAGTTGTTAATAATTCTAATATCAATAAAGGCAAAGCTCCTCGCACGCCAGGAAACGTAAACAAAGGAAGCAGAAGATAGACCGTCGGACCATAAGGTTTGTTCGTAAAATCCCCCCAGACGGATAAAGATAATACTAAGGGAATCTCAGCTGTTTCATTAGTTCCGGCAACAACTTGACCGGTTGAAGGCTGGAAATTTTCGCGTGGCATCGAGGCTAAGAAATCTTGCAAATCACTTAGCGACATCTTCACAGTCTGTTCTGGAGATATAACAGGAGTTTTCTGTTGTGGAGCTGATTCATGTCCCCATAAACGGTCGGCAAAAAACAGGAAAATTTGAGTAACGATGAGAATGCCTATGGAAGCAAATACTTTTCCGGTCAACAGTGGTTGTAAGAAAAAAAACGAAGAGCTTCCTGGTACAGAACTAACCGGAGCATATAAGGAAATCCCTAAATTTAAAGGCTCTTTAGATATAGGACATTCGCAAGAAGGTTCACAAGGATTTGGTCCAAGCACCGGAGGTAGGTTATTAGAAAACGTCGCATAGATATCGTTCATTCAGGTAATCCCCTCTTCCTACTCTAGACTATGGGCAGTAAGCTGGAAATGTACCGCCTAAGAAACCTAGACAAAGTGGTTCACAAGATGATATGGTACTTATCGGTGGGCAGCCATCAAAAAGCAAATTGGATAAGGAAGTGAACCGGTTTTGTCGGAAACGCAGTACAATGCAGAATCTATCCAGGTCTTAGAAGGATTGGAGGCGGTCCGCAAACGCCCCGGCATGTATATCGGTTCTACCGGGAGCAGAGGACTTCACCACCTTGCTTATGAAATCATCGATAATGCCATAGACGAGGCTGGAGTCGGACTTTGTGACCGAATTGCAGTTACACTTAATAAAGACGGATCGATAACGATCGAGGACAATGGACGTGGGATTCCCGTAGACATACATCCGATCAAGAAAATTCCGGCTGTGCGCTTAGCTTTCGAGACATTACACGCCGGAGGAAAATTCAGTGGGGATGCCTATAAAACCTCCGGAGGATTGCATGGCGTCGGAGCAAGCGTAGTCAATGCCTTGTCCGTTGATCTCTCCGTTGAGATAAAACGAGGTGGAAAACTTTATCGTATCGAGTATATTGACGGGGGTCAGCTCAAGTCAGACCTGCAGGTTATCAAGAAAAAAATTACCGGGACAGGAACAACTGTGGTTTTCAAGCCCGATCCGCTCATTTTCAAAGAAACTACTATTTTTAAATATGATTCCTTAAGAAGTCGTTTAATGGAATTGTCTTTTCTCAATAACGGTTTAACCATTATCCTTACTGATCTGCGCGGAGAAATAAAGTCGGAAACCTTTTTCTTCCAAAACGGGATTGTTGGTTTTGTTGAACACTTAATCAAAGAAGCAAGTGTTTCGCCCGTTCATAAGAAACCAATCTATTTCAAAGGGGAAAAGGAGGAGGTGATTGTCGAGTGCGCTGTTCTGTACAACGACGGAGATGATGAATCGTTGCACTCTTACGTCAACAATATTCCTACGGATGAAGGAGGGACCCATGAGTCCGGCTTTCGTACCGCTTTAACTAAAGTCTTTAATAGTTACGGCCGCAAAAACAATCTCTTTAAAAAAGATGAGAGTCTGATTGGGGACGATCTTAAAGACGGCTTAACCTGTGTGCTCTCCCTCAAGGTTAAAGAACCTCAATTTGAAGGACAAACCAAAACGAAACTTTCCAATCCGGAAATTGAGGGGATTGTGCAGTCGCTGACTAATGAGGGAATTAGTCAATTCTTTGAGCAAAACTCAACGGTTGCCAAAGATGTAATCAATCGGACCTTGACAACCTGCCTGATAAGATTAGCGGCCAAGAAAGCGAAGGAGCTGAAAAAGAAAGCCCGAGATGCCGAGGTTAAGGCCTTAAGCGGCAAACTTGCTGCCTGCAGTGGGAAAGATAAATCACTGAATGAACTTTTTCTTGTCGAAGGGGACAGCGCCGGCGGTTCGGCCAAAATGGGGCGGGATCGACGATTTCAAGCGATTCTTCCGTTACGGGGGAAGGTCATTAACACTTACCGAGCCAAGCTGGATAAAGTCTTGGAAAATGAGGAGATCAGGAGCATTATCACGGCTGTCGGCTCGGGGATCGGCAAAGAGTTTGATCTGGAAAAGGGTAATTATGCTCGGATCTGTATTATGACGGATGCGGACATTGATGGAGCGCACATTCGCTGTCTGCTCCTGACGTTTTTTTACAGATATATGAAGCCCCTGATTTTGAGCGGAAGGGTCTATATCGCCCAGTCTCCTTTGTATAAAGTCGAGAGGGACCGCGGAAAAATGATCCGCTATGCCTTCGACGATCACGAATTAAAGCAAGAACTCAAAGAATTAGGGAAAACGGCTAAGATTTCTCGTTATAAAGGATTGGGTGAAATGAACCCTGAACAGCTTTGGGAAACAACCTTGAATCCGGCGAATCGACGCATGATTCAGGTGACGATTGATGATACTTTGGAAGCAGAACGTAAGCTTAGAATCCTAATGAGTGAGCAAGTTGAGCCGCGACGGGATTTCTTAATGGAGAATATTATTTTTACGGACGATGATATGTAGAGTATTGAGGAGAGATAGAACTCAATGAGTGTAACAGAAGACAATATCAGCCAGCGTCCCCTGGAAGACGTCTTACCGGAATCATTCTTAGGTTATTCCAAACATGTTATCTTGCAGCGGGCCGTTCCCGATGTTCGGGACGGACTTAAGCCGGTTCATCGCCGAATTCTTTTTTCTATGGATGAAATTGGGATGCACGCGGATAAACCGTATAGTAAGTCCGCTCGCTTAGTTGGGGACTGTATGGGAAAATACCATCCTCACGGGGACTCGTCGATTTATGATTCAGCGGTGCGGATGGCCCAACCTTGGGCAACCAGATATCCGATGGTCGATGGTCAGGGGAATTTCGGTTCAATCGATGGAGATAATGCGGCAGCGATGCGGTACACGGAAATGAGAATGACACCTTTAGCCCAATTGATGACCCGCGATATCGAGAAGAAGACGGTCCTTTTTAAAGCAAACTATGATCAACGCCTGAAAGAACCGGTCGTTCTCCCCAGTCCTTTTCCTAACCTCTTAGTCAACGGAGGGTCTGGAATTGCCGTTGGGATGATGTCTAATATGCCTCCCCATAATTTGCGGGAAGTCGTAACCGGTGTGATCCTGCAAATAGAAAATCCCCAGATTACGGTTGCTGAGCTCATGGAAAAAGTCAGCGGGCCGGATTTTCCTACGGGCGGAATAATTATTGGCACAGGGGGTATTGTCAGTGCCTACCAAAGCGGACGCGGAAAAGTGACGATGCGCGGTAAGGCGATGATCGAACAAGGGAATAACGGCAAAAGCCTCATCGTGATCACCGAGATTCCTTATCAAGTTAATAAATCGACCCTGGCTGCTAAGATTGAAACGTTGGCGGATTTGGGCAAAATAGAGGGAATAAGCGAGGTCCGGGATGAGTCGGATCGGGAGGGAATCCGGTTGGTTGTTGAATGTCGAAAAGAAACCGACCCCCTGAACGTCTTACGCTTGCTTTATAAACATACTCAGATGGAAGATACTTTCGGGATTATCAACTTAGTCATTACTGCGGAAGGCACACCAAAAGTTCTTGGGCTTAAAGAAATCAACGCTGCCTTTATTATTCATCGCCGAATCGTTGTCACGAAACGGACAGAATTTGAATTAGAAAAAGCTCGTTTAAACGCCCATATTCTTGAAGGGTTGGTCATTGCCATCAATAACCTTGATGAAGTGATTGCCCTTATTCGAGCCAGCAAGACCCCTGCTCTGGCCAAGGCAGCCCTGATTACTCGTTTTGAACTGTCGGAGATCCAAGCTCAGGCCATTTTAGATATGAGGCTGCAAAACTTGACCAACTTTGAACTTGATGGTATTAAGCGGGAGCAGGCTGAGGCCTTAAAACTGATTGCTGAGTTAGCAAGTATCTTGGCCGATGTGAACAAGGTTTATGACATTATTAAAAGAGAACTCAAGGAAATTGCCGATAAGTACGGGGATGAGCGCAGAACGCTGATTGTACCTGAGGAAATGAGGGATCAGTTCGATCTGAGTTCTTTTGCGGAAGCCGAAATTCCAATCGAGGTTATGCTCACAGCGAAGGGATTTATTAAAAGATCACCTCTTCAAACCAAGAGAAACAAAGGCAATGCCTTGAGCTATGCTTTTAAGGATGGAGATACTATAGCGGAGAGGATCACTTGCACCGACAAGGATACCCTTTATTTCTTTACCCAAACTGGAAGGTTCTCTTCTATTAAGGTGAAAACCGTTCCTGAAGCGGGGAATAAGGATAAGGGGAGTCCCCTGACGAATTTATTCCCGTTGCCTTTAGGGGAAAAAGTCGTCGCAATCCTTCCCATCAAGGATAGGCCGGAGGGGTTATTCTTTGTATTTGTGACAAAGGCTGGACAGGTTATGCGCAGTCCGGCCAGTGATTTTGCTAACGCTCGTTCTTCCGAAGCTATGGGGGTTAAAGAGGGGGACGCTGTAGTCAAAGTATTCTTGAGCGCTAGCCAAGGCGAATTATTCCTCGTCACGCATCAAGGGCAAGCCTTACGCTACCGGGTAACGGAAATCAACCCCATGGGGCGAAAATCGCGTGGGGTCAAAGGGATGACTTTGGGTAATGAGGATTGGATTGTCGATGTTTTGCTGTTGATCAGTTCCGCAGAAAAACCTTTAGGGGATTTGGTGACGGTGACGGAACGAGGATTCGTAAAACGTACATCCTTCGACGAATACAAGCCTCAAAGCCGAGCCGGAAAAGGGTTGGCGATCAGTAAGCTCGATGCAGTAACCGGCTCTGTCATTGGTGTTACTCAAACTAACGATAAGGACGTGTTATATGTTCTGCAAAGCAGTGGCACGGTAACCAAGATCGAGATGAAGAACGTTAAAGCAGAGTCCCGCGCCAAAGTTGGATTACAATGGGTCCCTGTGGCGTTGAATGATAACGTTATTAGAATTTTATAGGAATTAGGTTACTCTTTGAACATGCTTAGTGGAGGTAGTGAACAGAAAATGGGTGAGCCAAGGGGATTTAATGAAGACACCGTCGTGGTGCTTAATCAGCAAAAGGAAAGATCTTGTTTACCAAAGGAGAGAATCGCGGAATGGGATGTACTCAGAGGGATTGCCTTTCTGTCAATTGTTCTTCAGCATTCAATCGGACAGTTTGCCTATAGGAAAGACACCAGCTTGTTTGATGCCTATACCTTGGCTGCCGTCTATCACTTGATAAAGTTTGGGGTTCCTGCTTTTGTTTTTTTAACGGGAGCGGCACTGGTCTATAATTACTATGGGAAATTGAACTACCCGGCGTTTATAAAAAAACGCAGTATAGACATCTTAGTTCCTTATTTCCTGTGGACGGTGGTTTATTATGTCTATATGTTTCCGGAGGAAAGTATCGATTTCCAGTGGCTTAAAGAAGTTGGGCGGCAGGTTATCGCCCCGACGCTGGGCTATCATTTTTGGTTTATCCTGATGATCTTTCAGTTTTATCTGCTGTTTCCGCTGTTTCTTAAGGGGTTAAGATGGGCAAAAGAAAGAAGGGGTCCGTTTCAAACAGGGAGTTTGAGCTTCCTTCTGGCATTTACCGGTCTGGGGTATCTGGCCTTAATGTGGGTATCTTACAAGTATTTACCTTATCATACAGCTGGTTATCCGAGTTTCATTCAATATCTCATTATCAATCGAAATACTAATTTTCTCTTTTACTCTTTTTACTTTATCTTTGGAGCAGTCCTTGCGCTCGAATCGGATCACTGGCGGAAGATCATTAAAGGCTCTTTTCGCTGGAATATGATCTTGTTTATTGTTGCTTACGGCTGGGCAGGGTATGAACTTTTTAGAGGGACCGGCTATAGCTTGCCAATCAATCTAAACTGGTCCACTACTCTCAAACCATCCATGTTTAGTTTAGTATTTTCTGAGCTCATCGTGCTTTATTCGATTGCTCTGAAAATCACGCAAAAGAATAATTGGCTTAATACTATGCTTTCTTGGCTGGGCAGGTATTCCTATGGGGCTTACCTTGCGCATGCCCTTGTCTTAGCTAAGCTGGTAAAATTTATTGAGGTGTTTCATATAAAGTACCCTGCTCTTAATCAGCACTATGTATTGGTAACCTTTTTAGCCTTCTTGCTTGTTTCTGCTGTCTCAAGCTTAACCTGTTTTATAATCAGTAAGCTCCCCTTTGGAAAATATTTGATTGGTCCAACTGGTTTAACGAAAAAGTTGAACCGTGGCGGGACACGTTTTATCGCTTAGTAAAAAACTAATCTTGAATAAAGGAGTTGCCAAAACAACATAATAAGCTAAAGCAGGCTAACGAGTGGGAGGCATTAGAAATGGAGATTTTCGATATAGTGGTTAATGGGTCAGGTTTTGATAAGGAATATAACTTTAATAATTACGCCTTAACCCTAGTCTTGAAAGACGATGAAGCAGAAAAAACAGTTAGAGCAAATTTGCGCTACTATCCGACCGAGAACGAGTGGGATCTTAATCCGATCTATTACGAGTTCACCAAGGACGAAAAACAAATTATGATTGATCAAATTATTAATAATCCTGATTTTAAATCAGCGTTTGAAACGATCGTAACCCGTCTGGAAGGATAGCTCTACTTTGAGCTGGAGCAATAAAGGATACGTGAATCACTATTTAGCCTCCTTGTAAGGAGGTTTTTTTATACTATATCAAGAAGGATTTAACAATTTATTGGCGAAAAGAATAGCAAAATCTTTAATTGGAGGGGTTGAATGGATTGCCAAACCGTTAAGGGCTTATGTCTTAAGTATACAAATCTGCCCCAATCCGATATTGAACTATTGGAAGCTATGGCTTTACAAATCCCTTATACTGCTGAGATAACAGGAACTGATATTTTTATTGATGCACTGTTAAAAGACGGGGCAGATGCCGTTGTGTTAGCGTGGGCTTGCCCGAAAAACCAATCATTGTATGGTCATAGTGTCGTCGGAGAGTTAGCCTATGCCACCAGCGAGCCTGCGGTTTATCGAACCTTCAAAACCGGCCGGACGAGTCGCAATGTGCGAGGAGTTAGCCAAGAAGGAGTTCCTATCGCTCAGACGGTAGTCGCAATTCGTAATGCTGCGAACAACGTGATAGGAACGCTGATTATGGAACGGGATATTTCCGAAGAATTACGCCAGGAAGAGCATATGGAGTTTCTGACTCAAACTGCAGAACGGTTGAGTAATACCTTGATGTATCTGTCAACGACCGGTTCACAATTTGAAAATTGGGTAGGGAATGGAATTTTTGTTTTAAATAATTACAATAGAATTACTTACGTCAATAAAAAAGCAGCCCAGCTTTATGATGATATTTATGGGTTTGAGGCAGCGGGGAATGATTTTTCCCTGATCATGTTGAATTGTTCTTCGTTAGACGAACTTTTAGAATCTCTTAAAAACCCGGTGGAATTTTGCATTCTTAATAAGAACTATTATTTTCAGGTGTATCCTTTAGTAACTTGCGGAGAATTGAGCGGTTGCGTCATATCCTTTCGTGATATTACAGATCTTCGTAAAAAAGAACAAGAACTTAATGCCCAAAGTACCGTTATTCGAGAAATCCACCATCGGGTTAAGAATAACCTGCAAAATGTGGCAGCCTTGCTTCGCCTGCAAATGAGGCGCTCGGATTTAGACGTTGTAAAGGCGGAATTTTCGGCAAGTATCAACCGAATCATCTCGATTGCCATGGTCCATGATGTATTTACTTATCAAGCCTGTGACTCGATTGATTTGAGAGAGCTCTCCCAACGCATCCTTAATGGTCTGTTGGAAAGCTCTGTACTGCCTGAGCAGAGCGTTGAGACCCGTGTGGAAGGGCAATCTCTTCTTTTACCCAGTTCGCAAGCTGTTCCGATGGCTTTAGTCATTAATGAACTGCTCACCAACAGTTTTAAACACGGGATTCGATTTTTGAAGAAGGGCTTGATTACGATTGAAATAATTGAAGCGAAAGGACAAATACAACTTTCGGTAAGTGATAATGGCCTGGAACCACTCGTGCCTTTTGATATAGTACCCAAACGGCGTTTGGGCCTGCAAATCGTAGAATCATTAGTCGGAGAACAATTGGGCGGCGAGTTCCGGATGGAACGCGTTGCAGGTATGACCTGTGTTACGGTTCGCTTTCCAAAACATAATTCGGAGGAATAGACATGAGTTCACTCTCCATTTTAATTGCCGATGATGAGGCTTTGACGCGCCTGGACCTTAAAGAAATGCTTGAAGGGGCCGGGCATATTGTCTGCGGTGAAGCAAATAGCGGCTTGAAGGCCGTTGAATTAGCAAAATCTCTGGCTCCGGATTTGGCAATTCTCGACGTGATGATGCCGGGTTTAGATGGCCTGGAAACTGCCAAGATCTTACATTCTCTGAACATACCTGTGTTATTACTCACTGCCTATAGCCAACCTAAGTATATTAATCGGGCCGAGAAGGTCAGCGTGTACGGATATCTTGTCAAACCGATTACTGAACGGGTTCTGTTGCCGTCTGTCAGAATTGCCTATGCGCGCTGGAGAGAGATGCAAGATATCCGTCTGAAATTGGAAAACACTCAGCATGAATTACAAAGTCAAAAACTTATCGCCCGGGCTCGCGCCCTTTTAGCTGCACGCGAGGGAATAAGTGACTATGAAGCGCATCAATTACTTATTCATCAGGCCATGGATCGTCAAATTACCGTCGTGAGATTGGCGGCCCAAATTGTGAAGAAGACTGCCGAATTACCTTGAAAATTCACGCTCCCGCAAAACTTTAAATTTTAGGTAAAATTATTTCCTGAAAATAGAGGAATAAGCGAATGAATGGCGAATAATTATACGATGATAAATGAGAATAATACATCACTTAACGTATGTACTGATTTAGATTAGATTAGACTAATCCAATCCAATCCTGTAGTGTAGACCTTTACAAAGGAATAGTGGGCAATAAGGCTCTCCTCACATCTGGGATTACCGGGGTGTTTTGGAGAGCCCTTAACTTTGTTGGCTGCTGAGCCGAGTAGAACGCCCATGTTGAACGGAACCTGAATTTTCTGTGTACTAATGTGGGCAACGGGGCCCTATATCTCATCCGGAGTTATCGGGATGGGATGTAGGGTCTTTTATGTTGACTGGGAGCAAGCAAAGGAATAGAGTGCCGGTTAGAGAACCGGGGTTTTAGATTAGCGAAAATTATTGGGCAAAGGGGCCTTATATTCCATTTGGGATAACCAGCTGGAATATAGGGCTTTTGTTGTGTGTAACAGGGGAGGATTTGACCCTTTATAATGATTAAAGATAGTTTTTAGAAAAAGTAAAAGTAAATATTTAACCTAAATTGTAAATTTGGTGTTAAATATTTGTTAATTGCCATTTTTGGGAGGAAAGAGAAGAGTCGTGTAGAACTAATGTTTATAGAAGGATAGTTCTATTTTCAATAAGAATTGTGACAAGTGAGCGGAAAAATTTATTCAGAGGCTTTGAGGAGGTAGTCTTTTGAAAATAATCTTTAAACTTAACAAAGCAGCATTAGCGTTTTCAGTAGTTATGGTTTTATTGGGCTTAATATTTAGAAATGCCAATTTTGCTTTACCATTGCTTTTAGTTAGTATTGGTGGTTTGCTGACGATTGGTTTATTTGATACGAGAAAAACTTTTGAGTTACTGGATTACTCTATAGAATATTTAAAAAGGGGGTCCCTGGGGGACTACATAGTTCTGGAAAAAGGGGTGAAACTGGTTGAACAACTCAATCAAGAAATAACCTCTATTTTGCAGAGCAATAAGCTTGACCGTGAAATGGTTATTCAGATTCAAAAAAAATTGTTAATGGAGAATAAAGAGTTTCTTGCCTTAAGTTCCTTTTGGGAACCCAATGCTTTCGACGGAAGAGACAGCAGTTTTCTCAATGTCGACTACTATGACAAAGGGACGTTCACCGCTTATGTTTATCACGATGCGGATGAAGGCCTTAAGGTCATTAGTCTTGGGGATGTCTATAATCAGCCCTGGTACAGCATTCCGAAGAAAACCCGTAAAATTACCATCACCGAACCTTACCTGGAAACGATCAAAGGTGAAAAGATTTTAATAGCCAGTATTGTTTTGCCAATAATTTATAAGGGTAAGTTTCTGGGTGTAATCCCGACAGACTTTGTCTTAAATGAGCTTGAGGAAATCCAAAATGATGTCGTATTGTATAAAAACAGTCACAAGAATTTAGCCACGGAAAGCATTATGGAACGCTTGATAACCAGAAAAGATGAGTTTGGTGTTCTCGGACAAGCAATCAAAGCAACCAGTGTCAATCAAAAACAAATTTTAAATCGGCTCTTGCAAACCACGAATCAGGTTACCAAGACTTCTAAAGAGCTAACAGTAATATCCCAGGAATCCGCCAAAGCTGTCGAAGAGATCGCCAAAACAATTGAGCAGGTTGCTAATAGTGCCACTACCCAAGCCATAGAAACAGAAAACGGTGTCCGGGAGATTACCGAATTAGGCAATCTTATTATCCAAGATCAGCAATATATAATTGAGCTGAACAATTCAGCGCAAACAGTGGAAAAAATGAAAGATGAAGGGACAACTTCCATAACAGAATTAATCGAACGAACCAATGAAAGAGAACGTTATTCGGAACGGATACAGGAAGGAATTATTAAAACGAATGTGAGTGCCGATAAGATTATTTATGCCAGCCAGATGATTCAAAATGTAGCGGATCAAACAAATCTGTTAGCTCTTAATGCCGCTATTGAGGCTGCCCGGGCCGGCGAGGCTGGCAGAGGTTTTGCGGTGGTAGCAGAAGAAATCAGAAAATTGGCCGAGCAATCGAGTAATTTAACCAAAGAAATTGATGCGGTAGTTCAAGAATTACAATTAAATTCCCAAAGTGCTGTAGAAATTATTGAGAAAAGTTCAGTCATTGCTAAGAAACAAGAAGACAGTGTCAATATTACCTATGAGCGATTTAAGAGAATAGCTGAGGCAATTGAAAAAACCAAAGGAATCATGGAGAATCTGAATAGCTCAGGACAAAGTATGGAAAAGAAAAAGAATCAACTGATTGATATCTTGAAGAAATTAGATCGCATTGCTGAAGATAATGCTGCGAGTACAGAACAAGTTTCGGCAGCTTCGGAAGAGCAAACCGCTTCAATGTTGGAAATCGCCAATGCGAGCCAAGGTCTTTCTACGTTGGCTTATGAATTACAGCAGGCCATTGATAAATTTAATGTATAGGAGGTGATGTCAGCGGCTATTGTGGTTTGGAAACGATATAGAAAGTGGTTAGAAACAGGACTTAGTGTGTGCCCAAATGAATTAGTAAGGAGTGAGTTGTTTTGGCAAGAAAACCGTCTCATGAGGAGATCATGAAGCGAGACACCAAACGTTTGCATGAACTGGGCTATAAACAAGAATTGGCACGTTCGATGAGTGGCTTTACCAATTTTGCAATTTCGTTCACAATTATTTCTGTACTTGCGGGAACACTGACACTTTTTGGCTTTGGGCTGAATGTAGCGGGTCCCTCGGCCATGGCCTATGGGTGGCCAATTGTGAGTGTCTTTGCAATATTAGTCGCTGCATCCATGGCTGAAATTTCCTCAGCATACCCTACTGCCGGTGGTCTTTACTACTGGGCCTGTAAATTAGGCGGAACGGGTTGGGGGTGGTTCACGGCTTGGTTTAACCTGATCGGTCAAATCGCAGTAACCGCTGGGATCGATTACGGTCTGGCAATGTTTGTGGATGCTTTATTAAATCAATATATTCCGGCGATTCCTGCTGACGGACAAGCAGGATCTATTGCGACTTTAGTAATCTTTGCCCTGATTCTGATGCTCCAGGCTTATATCAATGCCAGAGGCATTAATCTGGTTTCCTCTTTAAATAACATAAGTGCCTGGTGGCATATTGGGGGAGTTATACTCATTGTCGGGGCGTTGCTGTTTTTTGCTCCTCACCACGAAAATCCAATTAATTTCATGTACAATACTCAGTTTACAGCTTCCGGTTTTCCCTATTGGTATGGTTTCCTTTTAGGTTTGTTGGTTGCCTCTTATACGTTCACCGGCTTTGATGCCTCGGCGCACGTATCGGAAGAGACTGCGGGAGCTGAATTAAGTGCACCGCGAGGAATTCTGATGTCCGTGGTGGTATCGGCCATTGCCGGGTATTTACTGATTATTGGCCTTTTGGTTGCTATGCCCGGGTTACAGGATACCTTGGGTTCCACGAACCCTGTACTTTTTATCCTGAATACGCGTTTAGGATCTACTGTAGGAACTTTAATGTTCTTAATCGCAATTGTAGCTCAATTTTTCTGCGGAACAGCTTCGGTTACCTCGAATTCCCGGATGATTTTCGCTTTTGCCCGTGACGACGGAATGCCTGGTTCTAAGCTGCTGTATAAATTAAACGAACGTCATGTTCCGTTAAACGCCTTATATTTATCGATTACTGCAGCCTTTGTTCTTACTCTCCCTGCTTTATTCAGTACAGTGGTTTATTCGGCCGTCACCTCGATTGCAGTAATCGGACTATATATTGCTTATGTTATTCCGGTTTTCTTAAGAAATATCCATAAAGAGCGCTTTGAGGCCGGGCCGTGGAACCTTGGTTCCTGGAGTTCACTGATTGGCTGGTTATCAATCCTCTGGACAGTTTTTGCCAGTATCTTGTTTATTATGCCGGTGTCTTTTCCGATAACTTTGAGTAACTTCAATTTTACGGGAGTTGTATTGTTAGTCGTTTGGGCGCTGCTTATCCCCTGGTATATGGTCAGTGTGCGGCATTGGTTTAAAGGACCAAAATCAGCCTTTGATGATGCCAAAGATCTTGATGCCATAGAGCCTGAGGAGATAGATCTTAACTTACCCCAGAGGGCTCCTCAAAAACAGGTTGTAAATAATTTTGTTGATTAAAGGAATAATCTAATTAAGCACGAATAAGATTAACATTCGAATTATTTAAATTAAGCCTAAAATCCCGCATTTTTTTATACCTACAAGGAGAAACACTGTAAATACGCTTTGGGGAATTCTGAACGGGGAACCACAGATTACACAGATTATACAGATTATACAGATTAAGAACGATTAGATAGAAACACACAGACAAAGGATAAAGGGGATGGAGAATGTGGAACGGGATTCACAGACCTATGCCATTTAATCAACTTTGGCGATCATCAATTGAGTTACAAGCGATTTGTAGTTTAGAGCCAAAATGTATTTATTCTGTGTTAATCTGTGTAATCTGTGGTTGATTAACTGAGTACCTGAATAGTCACAAAAATAATGATTCGCAATTCAATTTGTAGGTATAATTTTTCACGGGAATCAAGGATTAAGCTGATTACAAAGTAATAGCGGGCAATAGGGCCCTTCATCTTACGCGGGTGACCGTGATGAGCTGAAGGGCCTATGCTTTTTTCACTAGGTGTCAGTGTATTGAACTGGGTTGGAATACGGAATATAAGATAGTTATTGATTGCGGGAGAGTTGGTTGTTTTGGCTGAAATGGATGTTGAGGCTGAGGACAGGAGAGGAGTTTTAACGCTTGACTGATAGAGATGATCCGATGATTTTGAAAATTGTTGGGAACAAAGGGGTTCTTGGGGCAGTCGGGCCGGTTGTTGCGGCAGTAAATGCGAAAGTCATAAAATAGTCATGGCGAAAGAGATGATCTTAGTCAGTGTGGGGATCGACGTTGGAACGACAACGACCCAGTTAGTCATTTCGCAGCTTACCTTGGTCAATGTCATGCCCGGCAGTCAGGTTCCTAAAGTTGAGATTAGCCATAAAAGCATTACCTATCTGGGTAACGTGTACTTTACTCCGTTTGAAGATCGGCAACATGTTGACGGCAAGGCCTTACGAGCGATCATTGCCCATGAATATGAGCAGGCGGGAGTGAAGCCCGAGCAGATTGACACGGGTGCCATAATTATCACCGGGGAGACAGCCAAAAAGGAGAATGCCTCGGAAATTATCCATTCCTTGGCAGATTATGCCGGAGATTTTGTTGTGGCGACGGCCGGTCCGGAGCTCGAGAGTGTAATTGCCGGAAAAGGGTCCGGGGCGGAGGCACTTTCCAAACGCTTGCATGCCCGGATCGCCAACCTCGATATCGGCGGAGGAACCACGAATATCGCCTATTTTGAGCGGGGCAGGTGCATCGGCTCGGCGTGTATCAATGTGGGCGGCCGCTTGTTGGAAGTTGATCCTTTATCCCACCGCTTAAACTTTATCTTCTCTCCGGCTCAAACGATTATCAATAATTGTTGTCAGAATAACTCTTTGCTCCAAAGCGGAGAGGAAGAGCTTCTGATTCGAAGGTGTCTGCGGACAATGGTGGAGTGTGTCGAACGGGTCATCTTTCATGAACCTTTGCACGCCGAAGACAGAGCGCTGGTGATGACCAATACCTTGCCGGATGTTTTGCCGGACGGAGTGGTTTTTTCAGGGGGAGTAGCTAAGTATATTTATCTGCCCGGGATTAAGGAATGGTGGATTCATGGGGATGTGGGTCCGCTCCTGGCAGAAGCGTTCAGGGAAAGCCGCCTTTATTCTGCGTTTTCCATCCATCGGGGAGCGGAGACAATCCATGCGACGGTGGTTGGCGCCGGAGCGCATACGGTGAATGTATCGGGCTCGACGATCACCATAAGTAAGAATACGCTCCCGTTAAGGAATATTCCGGCGGTATATCCGGAAGTAGGGTTGTCGGGAACGCTTTCTTGGCTTAAAGCGGCGGAGAATTACACCGACTCTCTGCACCGCACCGTCGCTTTAGTTGTCCCGGCTTTGCCGAATACCGACTTTATTACAATCTGTACCCTCGCCGAAACTTTGGCCTCTGAACTTCCCTTAATCAAAGGCGAGCCCAAGGTGATCATCTCGCAACAAGATATTGCCAAAGTTCTGGGCCAGACGCTGCAGAGACTTCTTCCCTCGGTTCCCTTAGTTTGTTTGGATGGAATCGAGCTTGCCTTGGGCGATTATCTGGATATAGCTAAACCGCTGCCGCATCAGGATGCTGTGCCGGTGATTATCAAAACCTTAGTATTCAACCGTTAAGAATTGTCTGCAGAAGGGATGTGCAATCTTGAAGCTAAAGACGCGCCTTTTCGGCCAAAGTTTCGCCTTTAAAGATGTCAAAGAAGTTCTGGCGAAAGCCAATGAGCTGAAGTCCGGGGATATTCTCGCCGGAATTGCAGCTCAAGATGCCGCAGAGCGAATCGCCGCCAAACGAGTCTTGGCGGAACTGACTTTGGAAGATTTGCGTCTGAACCCGGTTGTAGCGCCGGAGAATGACGAAGTATCGCGGATTATTGACGGGGATGTCAATGAACCGATCTATCGCACGCTGAAAAACTGGTCCGTTGCAGAGTTGCGAGAGTATGTTCTGAAAACAGAGACTACCGGAGCTAACCTGCGGCGGATTAGTCGTGGGCTCACTGCAGAAATGGTGGCGGCTGCTGCCAAACTCATGAGTAATCTGGACTTGATTCTGGGAGCAGCCAAAATACAAAATCTGGCCCACTGCAATACGACCATTGGTGAAACAGGCTGCCTGGCCTCTCGGCTGCAACCCAATCATCCGACCGATGGGGTTGAGGGAATTTTGGCCAGTGTGCGCGAGGGGTTGTCCTATGGGGTCGGCGACGCTGTGATCGGACTCAATCCGGTCGACGATTCTATCTCCGCGACGATACGCAGTTTGGAAACCCTGTATCAGTTTGTCGAGGAGTGGAAGATACCCACCCAAATTTGCGTACTGGCGCACATTTCCACCCAAATTAAAGCCTTGCGCAAAGGGGCTCCTGTCCACCTCTTATTCCAATCAATTGCCGGAACACAAATGGGCAATCAGACGTTCGGGGTTAGTAAAGATCTGCTTGATGAGGCCTATGCTCTCGGGTTAAAAGAGGGACGGGCAACGGGCCCCAATATCCTGTATTTTGAAACAGGGCAAGGCTCGGAGCTTTCCTCTGAAGCCCACCATGGTGCGGATCAAGTGACTTTGGAAGCGCGCTGCTATGGTTTAGCCCGCCACTATAATCCTTTTTTAGTGAATACGGTGGTTGGCTTTATCGGACCGGAATACCTCTATGACACACGTCAAGTTACGCGGGCAGGTCTCGAGGACCATTTTATGGGGAAGCTCTCCGGGTTGCCGATGGGCGTCGATGCTTGTTACACCAATCACATGAAGGCTGATCAAAACGATATTGAAAATCTGGCGACACTTTTAGCAGCGGCAGGCTGTACCTATTTCATGGGGGTTCCTATGGGCGATGATGTCATGCTGAACTACCAGACGACGAGCTTCCATGACATTGCCACTTTAAGAGAACTGTTCAAACTGCGGCCGCTGCCGGAATTTGAGGCTTGGGCTGAAGCGCTGGGGATTCTGGCCCAAGGCAGGCTGACCGCCCGGGCCGGTGATGCAAGCATTTTCACAAGGTAAGGGGGGAAGCTGAAAATGAGTTTAGAAGACAATGTTCGCCTGATCGTGGAGCAAATGCTTAAAGAGATGGGGAAGGGTCAACTTTCGACTGATTCTTTGGTTCAGGCAGTCGCGCCGATCTTGGACGAATGTCCGATTGCGGACTTAGCGGAAATTGATTTGCAGCGTAATTTGCAAGTTCCAAGTCCCGTCAGCCGGGAGTTATATGAGGAAATGAAGCTCTCCACACCTGCCCGGATTGGAGTTTGGCGCTGCGGTCCCCGTCCGCTGACCGCTACGTTGCTGCGTTTTCGCGCAGATCATGCTGTGGCTCAAGACTCCGTGCTTGGTGAAGTTCCGGAGGATTTCCCGGCCAAGTACGGCATGATTTCTGTCCAAAGTCTTTGTCAATCGAAAGATGAATATCTGACGCGGCCGGACTTAGGGAGAAAACTTGATGCCGAAAATTTAGAGATTCTGCGCCAAGGGTGCCTAAAAGGCGCCATGGTCCAAATTATTGTGTCTGATGGGCTTTCCAGTAAAGCGGCAGTAGCCAACATCCCCAATCTTCTCCCGGCTTTGACCCAGGGTCTGGAGGGTCTGGGTGTCAAGCTCGGAACGACTATTTTTGTTCGCGGTGGTCGGGTTGCCGTGATGGATATGATCGGCGAAGAATTGAAACCGGAGGTTGCGGTGATTCTGCTTGGCGAGCGGCCGGGTCTGGGAACGGCCGAAAGTATGAGTGCCTATATTGGCTATCATCCCAGGCAGGGAATGGTGGAAAGTGAGCGGACCGTGCTCAGTAATATTCATAAAGGGGGGACCCCTGCGGCAGAGGCGGGAGCTCATCTGGCAAGTTTAATTAAAAAGATTCTGGAGCTTAAAGCGTCGGGTGTGAACTTAGGGTAAATGGGTTAGAGAGTGCTGAAAGGAGACTGACAAAATGGCAGTAAGAGATGATCTGGTTGCGCTGGGAATGGTAGAAACTCGGGGAGTTGTCGGGGCGATTGAGGCTGCAGACGCCATGGTTAAAGCCGCTAATGTGACGTTGATCGGCAAGGTGAAAGTAGGAGGTGCTTTGGTGACAGTCATGGTACGGGGAGATGTCGGAGCAGTTAAAGCGGCAGTCGATGCCGGAGCCTCAGCGGCTGAACGGGTAGGGGACCTCGTAAGTTGCCATGTGATTCCTCGTCCCCATCCGGAACTGGAGGCGATTTTGCCAAAGTTACCTGTTTGGGAAGAAAAGGTCAAGACAAAAAATGGAGAGAACACAAAATAATCCGTCGGGAATAAGCGGAAGCTTCCGGCGTTAATAGGGAGGGTTACCATGATTGAGCCTATTAAACCTAAGGTTTTAGCGGTCCGGCTGATTGCCAATGTCGCTGCGGATTTGGCGGAAAAGCTAGGTCTGACAAGCTATCAGCGCTCCATTGGCATGATTACAGCCGACATTGATGATTCAACCTACGTGGCTTTAGACGATGCAACTAAAAAAGCTGAGGTAGAAGTCGTCTATGCCAAAAGTTTCTATTGCGGGGCGGCGCGTGCTTCAGGACCGTTATCGGGAGAAATCATCGGAATTTTAGCCGGTCCCAATCCGGCAGAAGTGCGCGCAGGGGTTGATGCCTGCATCGAACATTTGGAAAATGAGTGCTTTTTCTACACCTCTGATGGGGGTAAAACCGCTTGGTTTCCGCACACAGTTTCACGGACTGGCAGCTACCTTTCCAAAATTGCGGGAATTAAAGAAGGTCAGCCGCTTGCCTATCTGATTGCTCCTCCGCTTGAGGCCATGTATGGAATGGATGCCGCCTTAAAAGCGGCCGAAGTAACCATGAAAGCCTTCTACGGCCCGCCGACGGAAACCAACTATGGGGGGGGCTTGTTAACCGGATCGCAAAGTGCCTGTAAATCTGCCTGTGAGGCTTTTCAGCGTGCGGTGATTGATGTTGTGGAAAATGGTCTTAAATTCTAGCCAAAGGGGAGGTGCCGCTGTGTAATGGAACTTGATCGTGATTTGTGTTCCTTGCAAGAAGCCAGAAATTTAGTGCGAGCTGCCGGCCAAGCCCAGGCTGCGCTGATGAACTTCACCCAGGAACAAGTGGATCGAATCATTGATATGATGCGTGAGGCCGGGGAAGCAAATGCCGCTCGCTTAGCCATGATGGCCGTATCGGAAACCGGCATGGGAAATTACAACGACAAATGTTTTAAAAACTATTTTGCCTCCCGGACCGTCTATGAGTCGATCAAAGATCTGAAAACCGTGGGAATTATCCGCCGGGACAACGAACAAAAAATTTGGGAAATCGCGGAACCCGTGGGCGTTATCGCGGGAATCATACCCACCACGAATCCGACGTCGACGGTGATCTTCAAAGCGATGATTGCTCTGAAATCACGCAATGCCATCGTGTTTTCCCCCCATCCTTCGGCTGTGCGCTGTACGAATGAAGCGGCTAAAATAATGCATCAGGCAGCCGTCGCGGCAGGAGCCCCGGAAGGGGCGATCGGCTGTATCCTCAATGGTTCGATGGGTGCCACCACCGAACTGATGAAACATCCCAGTGTGGGCTTGATCTTGGCGACCGGTGGGAGCGCCTTGGTGAAAGCAGCTTACAGCAGCGGCAAGCCGGCGCTGGGAGTCGGCCCGGGCAATGTTCCTGCTTTTGTCGAACGGAGCGCAGACCTTGCCCAGGCTGCCGAATATATCGTGATGGGCAAGACTTTTGACAACGGAACAATTTGTGCCTCGGAACAAGCCGTCGTGGCGGAAGAATGTATAGCGGCTGAACTGATAACTCACCTTCAGCGCCAGGGAGCGCATTTTCTCGAGGCGGAAGAAGTACAGAAAGTAGCCCGGGTTGTGATGTTGGCTGGCGGAGGAGTGAACCCCAAAGTCGTAGGAAAGGAAGCGAAATTCATCGCTCAGCTCGCGGGAATCAGCATTCCGGAACAAACGAGATGTTTAGTGGCTCCCTTGGCCGGTGTCGGACCGCAATGGCCGTTGTCCTACGAGAAGCTCACGACGGTGCTGGGGTTTTATCGGGTGGCAGATTGGCATGAGGGATGTGAGTGCTGCCTTCAGCTTTTAGATGCCGGAGGGATCGGGCATAGTCTGGCAATCCATAGTAATAATGAAGAGATTATCCGAGGATTTGCGCTTAAGAAACCGATCAATCGACTGTTGGTGAATACTCCCGCAGCCTTGGGCGGGGTGGGAGCGACAACGGGTTTATCTCCTTCCTTTACCTTAGGCTGCGGAACTTGGGCAGGATCCAGTGTCTCGGAAAATGTCACCCCACTCCATCTGATCAACATTAAAAGAGTTGCTTGGCATCAACGGATCCCGGAGCGTAAACCGGTGGAGCCTCTGAAAGTCGAAGGGACGACACCCGCCTCAGCCGCCTCAAACCCAACCGTGCCGCTTGATGCTCAGTTGGTCGAAGAGATCGTCAGTCAAGTTCTGAAGCATTTGAACGGCATCAAATGCTAAGGTAGGAAGTTAGATACCAAACAGCAAAGACATAATCAACAGTAACTATGAACATTAATTTAAGTAACCATCAATAACCACGAATTGGAGGGATAAAGTAATGGCACAAGAACGAAGTGTAATTGCGCTGGGCATGATCGAAACCAAAGGATTAATCCCGGCGATCGAAGCGGCAGATCAAATGTTAAAAGCGGCCAATGTGACGCTTTGCGGAAAAGAGCATGTCTCAGGCGGACTGGTCTCAGTGATGGTCCGTGGAGACGTCGGTGCAGTCAAAGCTGCCGTGGATGCGGGAGCGGCGGCCGCTCAGCGAGTGGGCGAGCTGCTCAGTGTACATGTAATACCGCGGCCACATCAGGACGTCGAGTACATTCTGCCGGTGGGAGATAATAAAACTTTCGGTGAATAATTTCAGATTATGAATAAAAAACGTTGGAGCATATCAATGGAGGCGCTGCTCTGCCGGAAGTCAGATATTCGAGATTTGAATTTTGTTGTTCGACTTCCGGCCTCGGGCCTCCGGCTTCTGACCTCTGACTTCTG
>Ga0326727_10010226_pt1 | contig 22478 bp, 16 predicted proteins | sample MB2enrmetagenome_FD_207643 | JGI IMG/M metagenome (GOLD analysis project Ga0326727, IMG submission 207643) | Lab enriched peat soil microbial communities from McLean, Ithaca, NY, United States - MB29MY | ecosystem: Environmental > Terrestrial > Soil > Wetlands > Peat | place: USA: New York...
GGAATTGGCTGAGGCGGGCGACGGTGCGGCCTTGAGGGTCCTCGATGACGGCGCCGTAGCCGGAGGGGCCGGGATTGCCGCGGGAACCGCCGTCGCAGTGGGCGGTGTACCAGTCGCTGGGTGCAGGATCGTCGAAGAGATTTGCGGTCATCGGTTCCCAGTGTAGTCTGCTGCGGATCTGTGGACGAGGTCAGTTTCCCCTGGTTGGGGCTCGTAGTTTTCCGCCAATGCGCACGGAAAGCACAGGGAAGGAGCGCCCGGCCACGAAGAGCATACCGCAGGGGCTAAACAGGCTGCGGAAAAACAGAGAAGATCGGGCTAATTTCCCGAAAAGGGTCCCTCCGTGGCTAAAGCCAGTATTGATTCTGTTGGCTTTATGTGGGGGTTGAAACCCCCGCCTCCCTCCGTGTCGAGTTTTTCCGCAGCATGTAAAGCACGGCGATTCCCGGCGTCCTTGCGGCACTGCTAAAGCCGTGACCTGACACAGAACGGTGCTGCCCGGTGCGGCTGAGATTCTCCCCATTGACGGCGATTGCCGCCGGGGCACCGGATACGGCGCGGCCTTTCAGAACAGTCCGATCCCGGTCCTTCGGTTTGTTGTGCCGCGGCTCACCAAAGGGGCCATTTTTCGTCTGTTCGAATGCGGACACATCTGATTTTTCCGAAGCGGAGACTCGATGGCAGCGGATGCGGTGAGCTACCCCACATCGCCGGTCCGGCCAGTCCGCGTTCGATGGGCCGCGACGGCGCCGGAGCCTCGACCACGCGCTCACACTGGTTGCAGGCGAACTTGGGCCGCACATGGCGGATGACCTTGAAGCTCTCGGGGACGTACTCCAACTGCTCGCTGACATCTTCGCCGAACTGCTTCAATGCGCCGCCGCAGTCCGGGCAACTGTCATGCTCGGGAGCGTGTGTGATGGCTTCGCGCTTGAGATGCGAGGGCAAAGGCTTGCGCTGGGGCCGCGCCTTGGGCGTTGCTGGCGGATAAGCCGCCTCGGCAGCTGTTTCCGCCGCGGCCTGAGCGGTCTCCAATTCTTCCAGTTCCAGTTCGAGCTGCTCCAGTTGGACGACGATCTTCTCGCTCTTGCTGCCAAGGATCGTGCGCCGTAGCTTCTCGATGACCAGCTTCAGATGCTCGATCTGTTGCTCGTTCGACTGAAGCGCCGCGCTATACCGGTCGTGCTGCTGAATCAACAGCGTCTTCAGCGCTTCTACGTCGAGCCCATCGAGCGGCGGCAGCGCGGCGGCGTCCATGAGCGAAGTATGCCACGGCGCGCTGTGGAAAGAAGCAAGAAAGGCCGCATGAATACAGGTGATTATTATGCTTCGGCTAAACGGCCATAGGCGGCGCGAAGGTGCGTTGGGGGCGGCGCCAATCGATGCCTTCGAGCAACATCGACAGCTGCGCGCCAGTCAGAGATGCTGTTCCGTTCTCGGCCTGCGGCCAAATGAAACGCCCGCGCTCCAGGCCGGGGTCCCCAACGACAGGTCTTGGTCGTTGGGGTGAGAGGCGCTTGGCAAACAGGCAAAGACCGTCGCCATCGAACCAAAGGCATTTAACAATGTCGCCGCGACGGCCGCGAGAAACAAAGACATGACCGGAGTAAGGCTGATCGTTAAGCACCGTCTGCACCTGCGCGCTCAACCCCTGAAAGCCGCGGCGCAAATCGGTCACCCCTGCGGCGATCCAAATCGTCTTACCCGTGCGCAGTTCCATCACCGCCGCAGACTCTCCAATACGGCTCGCAGCAACCCGGCATTTACGCCGTTCTCGACCCGGATCGTCGCTCCGCCGGGCAGCTCGATGTGGATCGCGCCTGCCGCGGTCTGCACGTGCGCCGATGATGCAACAGTCCGCGGCCCCCGGCCGGCATCGACCGCACCATTGCTCCCCTCTGCTGTGCCTTCCGCATCGGTCCCGGCCTCCGGAACCGACACCATCGCCGGCAACAGCTTGCAAGACTCCTGCTTATCTACCCCCAGCTTGCCGTTGCGATAGGCCCGCCGCCAATCGAAAACCTGATGTGAGTTCACTCCCTCGGCTTGCGCAATAAGCGAAACGCTCGCTCCAGGCAAGAAGGTCAACTCCACGATCCGCCGCTTCTCCGCCACCGATCGATAGACCCGCGCCCGCCACCCTGCCCGCTTCCCATCCGCATAATCCATGAACTCATCGTTCAGGCATACACTGCCGCTCGTCCAGATGGAATCTCCGAACGCTTACGCTGTACACGGTGCGATTGAAAGAAGATGGCCCTCGACATCTGGTACATCTCGATTGGAGCTTCTTCCACCGACAACAGGTCCTTGCACCGCTCATCCCACCGCCAGGCTCAACGCCCGATTCCATGGTTGGCTCCATCGTCCTCGCCTCAGAGGTCTCGGTCCTCCTGCTTGTACCAACCCCCAAGCATACTCCCCATCAAATGTGCGTAAAATGGCTTACGTTATCCGACTCGAAACCAAACATTACGACGCTCCCTCGCCGGATTGCAACGAGACTGTAAGTGGAATCCACTTGCTTCGCAGCCTTGTAGGCACTCCGTTGAGACCTGAGATGGTGCTCTGCAGTCGCACGGTGCAGGCCAATTCGTCCATATACTTGTCCGCGAGAATCATGACGACCGTCGACTGATAGCCTTTTAGCCGCTTTTCCTGACGCGAAAACAAGAGCTGGCAAAAATTGTCACCTGCGCCGATCGCCATGATCGACGGTGTCATGACATCAAGAGACAAACGACCGACCAATTCAGGGTGGGAGGTGGCTCTGATTCTTCCGCCGAAGTTCAGATTCTCCGAACCGACGAATACGGCCTTATCCGCTGAGGGATCAACTGCCCGCCCATTCAAACAAAGATCCACTTCGCATTTCCAATTCCCGTTTTCGGTGGCGAGATAGCGAGGGTGAGGCAACACTTCCACAATGTTCGCGGTTTTCGGGAAACTGAGCTCATAACTCAGTTGCTCAATATCCTCGTCGTCGCCCTCGCCAAGCACGCCCATGGAGTGGTTAAAGAGCCAGATCTCGTGCTTCCAGAAGACTTCGAATTCCTCGGGAACGGCGCGCCCATTCCTCTTATAGAGTGCGCGCAGGTTCTGGGCAATTGGCTGGCGACCGATTCGCAGCCGCACCGTGCCAGAGCGGATGCCTTGGGGCGCGGAGTCTCCGAGCATCATCAGCGAAGGAGTTTCGAGCAAGGCCGGTAGGAGTGCGTCTTCCATTCCGAGCACGATTTCAATGTCGTCGCTTTTGCCCCGCTGCCAGAGCACACTGGATTCGTTATCCATTGGCGCCTCCTGTCGTTTGCACCAGTTCGGATACTTGCGTAACTCCGCGAAGCAGTTTTTGCAATTCCTGTTTGAGTCTTGCCGGATCTGCCTTGCCCTTAGCCCGCTCAATAGCCTGCCGCAAGAGCATTGGCAACGTCCGGCCTCCTGGGCGATCTTCTTTGAGGCTATCGCCCAGATGGAACAGAGCATCACTCACCGCGTTTATGTTCACCTCGTCTCCAAAGAAGTGAATTCCTGTTAGCCCGTATTGACGAATGAGATGTGCGTTCAAATCGACGTCGCTGGCCGCGTGACAACTGAACAGCAGAACATACTTGTCTTTCAGCGATCCGGCATCGCCGAGCGCCGTCAGATAGTTCCTCAGCCCTTGATCTTTGTGGCCGACGACGAGCAACACATTGCCTTGCTGGAACACGCGGGCCCCCTTGGCGACCTCGACGCCAGACTCTTGCAATCGTCTCTGAATACCCTCGACCATTTTGTACTCTTTCACGTTAAAGTCATTGTTCGGCGCAAGTGCGACGATATCCTTCGGCCCCATGACGCGCGGCAGACTTGCCGCGTTTTGCAGTCCCTTTTCCGCGTCTGTCGCAAGATAGAACGAGATGGTTGTGCCGTAGACTCGGTTCAACGATTCCGCGAGTTTCAGCGCGTCTAGCCGCTCGTGGCCAGCCTCGCCTCCTTCATTGGGGGGAGCCATCACCAGCAGACTTGCGGGACGGCCGTCGGGGCTCAGCATTCGATCCAATTCGGGCGGCGCTTCGCCACCTTTCAAGAATCTATCCATGTCGCTTTGGAGCGCTGTCACCGGTTCCTTCCCAAACTGGAACCGGATTCTCCCGTCCTGCTGGCGGACGAAAGCATTGGCGTAAAGCACGGCAGTTTTCGGAGTTGAAAACGCCGCAGTTTCCTCGTTTCTCCGTGCATCGATGTCCTTGGGGGCTTCGGGTTCCAATCCCAGAGGCTCTTCCACAGCTTCAACTACATCGCCCGAAGCCGCCGGCCAGGATTCAGACCCCTTCCAGAGGCGAACTCGCCGTGAGATGCCCGTTTGCGATACCTGGCTCGATTCCACAACCATCGACGGATTGGAAGCTTCACCAAGCCTCCACGTCGATTCTTCATGGGTCCAGGAATCTTTCACCGTGAGTGTTCGGCCCCCGGTATCGATGCGCATGCTAACGATGGTTTCGTCGCCAGCAAGCACCTCACGTAGATAGCCGTCCTGGCCATAGCGGTATTTCACGGGGTCATATCCCGGCGCCGCAACGCTCCATTCTGTGCCATCGGATGTTCGCGTAGCCGTCGTGCGCCAACCGCCACCGTCGGTGAACGCAACCATTGCAATTCGCCCGGAGGGTGAATGCCCAATTTCAGCATGGCCCTTGTCCAGATCGATCCGCGCGACGGAGCCATTCGGATCGAAGGAGTATCGGGCACCCGCGTAATCGCCTGCCTGTTCCACTGCCGTAGACACGGTGTCGCCTCTGAACTGGAAATCGACGGACGCGCCATCCTGGTTGGTCATGCGCTCTATCCGCCCGGTGGCGGAATACTCGCGCCGAGTTCCGTTCACCTCCACCACGTGCGGCCCCCCGGCCACCTTCTGCCCGGCGGCCGTCACCGGCAGAATTGCAGCGTTGAGAACTTGACCGCCCGCGTTCACTTCGAACTCGGAGCGCTTGCCATCGTTCTCTAACGTTCGCCGGGTTACCTCCCGGAGGAGACCCGAAGCGTTCGGACTTGCATCCGAGCGCGGCGCGACACTTAGATCGACTCCGCCAAAGAGGTATACGGAGGGTGTGACCTTATGGATTGTGATCGTGTTTCCGTGAACCGACCGAGTCTCGGATGTCACGCCTTCACGACGATCCGAGAGAGCGTGCACCTTCTCGACGGTCCCCCCTCCTTCTTGAATCTGACTGTCGATCCACGCATGGTCCACCGGAACGCCATTCTCTCTCATCCACCTGGCGAGCGCCACGGCCTTTGCCAATTCGATCAACCGCGCAAATTCCGGTGATCCGGCTGCGATATCCATGTAGTGATCCGAAAGGCTGCGCGCAAACTGCGCCGCGGCTGGATCCAGAGTTGTTTCGACATCTCGCAAACCGGTCGGGCTGCTCCGATCGACTACCTGCCGTTTCGCGCGGACCGCCATCTTCGTGGTCGTGAAAAGGAGAGCATTGGGCGTGGTGCTCCAACGAAAGTCATCCGCCACAATCCAAAGCCGTGTCCATACTTCCGCGCTCGGGGCCTGCGAGCCAGCTAACGAAAGCGTGAACATATCCTGCAACCCACCTGGGATGCTTGTGAGCCGCTGAGTGTGACCATCATAATCGGCCGAGACCCCGAACGAGTACTGCTTCATCAGCCAGTCACACTGAAACATCGTGTAACCCATTGCAGTGCCAGCAAGAAAACTCGGGATGTAGACGGCCTTCATCCAGTCGCCGCGTGGATTATGCGGGTCTGCAGGATCGAGCGAAAACTGCGGAAATGAATAAGGCTCGGTGTAGGCGAGCTTAAGCGCCCACCTAAGGTCCGACTCCTGTATCCCGCCGATACCCAGTTTGCGATCGCCCAGCAGAACCGCCACTCCGCGCTGTGCATCGTAGACGAGGCCCGTGATGCGACCGACGCCGCTCTCGGGGGTTGCGCGCGCCGCGAGCTCGATTCCGCCGAGTCTTTCCTCAAGTCGAGGGAACGTATCGCGCAAACGATCGGCTGAAACCACCGGTGGCGGGGCGTCGGCGCGCTTAGTGCCGCTGAGTTCCACCAATGCGGCGGTCAGGTCATCGGGCGGCATGTGCCGGAGCGTCAGCCCTGCTGGGCGATCGTCTTTCGGGCGGCCCTTGTCCAGGTCGGCCTGAGTTTCATTCCACCAATCGTCAATTCCGTGCCGTCCCACAAGAGGCTCGTTCGACAGCTGCATTTCCGTAGTGAAAAGACCCGCGCTCGCCACCTGCATTGGGAAGCCCGCAACTCCCCCGAGCCACGGAAGGCGCCTGAGCGGGCCCGCGAACTCGCTGCTGGGACGAACCAACTCTTCCACTATTCCCGATTCTGATACTTTCCCAACCGGATACCCGGCCCCTTCCAGTTTTGCCGTCAGATCGGAGCCGATATCCGTTGACTGGACGACGATCTTGGGCAGATGATCGGGATGGGTTTGCGCGTAATTGACCAACGCTCCCACGTTGCGTTCCAGCTCAAAGCCGCAGCCGCTCTCGCATACGATGGCCGCCACCGTCTTGCCGCTCATCCGCGCCTGTTCGATCAATCCCGGCATGTCCATCTTGCGCGTCATCAGGAGGCCTCCGAAAGGCATGCTCCTGGCCAGCTTCTCGAAGACGGTTCCCGCTATGTCAAGGGATTTCGGGATACTCCCAAATGTGGGAAGGAAGATGCAGTCCCCTTTCGGGCATCTGTTCCGGCTTTCCCTGGCTGCATCGCTCCAATCGTTGCCGATGTCTCTCAGATAGACCGTGATCGAATTCTCGGCGGATGAATCTAGGAAATCCTGAAGATGATTGCGGACCTTTTGTTCGTTGTTCCAGCCTTCCACGCTGTCGGCGAGAAGACCGGCCCTCTGAAAGTAGTTTCTCTCGTTAAGATATTGCGAGAAGTCCGACGCGCTACCAATATCCTGTAAGTTCCAAAGGTCAGATTCGTCATCATCTGCCGCATGTACATTCCACGGCGATCGCAACCATGCTAGCGGCGGCGGAGCTTGGGGATCGCCGGAGCCGGCGGCCAGCTTTGCCATTTGCCCAGCAGGCAATATCTCCCACGAAGCCGGCCGGCGGTCACGCAGTTTGCCCTGCCCATCAACGACAAGACGGACTGCGCCAAGCCCATCGCGCAGAAGGAAGCTCGGCTGTCCGGCGGAATCCATCTCCGTGAGTAACCCGTCGCCGTATATCCGGGCACCTACCAATTGGCCGCTACCATCCCACTCAAGGAGCGGTCGATCTCCCGAGGACTCTGGATCAGTGAGGAGATACCGGACCTGCTTATTCACCTTGACGGATGCCATGTGCCCAAATGCATCGAAATTGTAAGTCGCGGTATTCCGGCCATTCGAGGCGGATTTGGGCAATCCGCGGCCGTCATATTGGACCTTAGTCTTGTTGCTTCCCTCCGAGATCGATTCAAGCCAGCCGTTGGCATTCCACGCCCACGACGTATTCCCTGAGCTGGTCAAACGCCCGAATCGATCGTAGGCGTAGTGGAATGAACGACCTCCCTCGTTGGCAGCGGTTATCAATCCCGAGGAATCGCGATCGAGCCGCAAGCTTGCGCCATCGGACAGATCGAGCCCAGCCAACTGAGCGCCGCTCCACTGAAGCTTCGCCGTTCGAGGAGCGCCTTCCCCTGTCTCAACGACGGCCTGGAGATTGCCGGTTGCGTCACGCCTATAGACGTAGTCGGCCAGCGTGGCCCCATCGGCACCCTTATGGATAACGTGTGCTAGTCGTCCCTCGGCGTCGTATTGCCGCACGGTGGTTATGCCGTTGGGCAAACTGCGCTCCACCTCGTGCCCTCCGTTGCGATAGGTGAACGTCACGGCGCCGGCTGGGCCGTCCATCCCCACCAACCGCCCCTCCGCATCATATTGATATGCAACACGGTACTCCGTGTACTTTCCGCTATTTCGCAGCCACGCCGAAGTTTCGAGGACCGCGGCTCGCCATTGGCGCCATTTTTCCTCCACATTGGCGGGCCTCTGGTTCAGTTGCCGCGCCGCCGCCGGCAGCTCCCCGCTCTTCTGTGAAGCATCCAGGTTGTAAACCTCGATACGCACAATGTGGTTCCAGGCGTCGTAATCGTAATGAATGAGCCGCCGAAACTTGCGGCTCCAGACGATGTCCCGGACGCGCCCGAGCGCATCGCGGCAGTAGGCTGTCGATCCGCTCTCATCCTGCACAGAAGCAAGCAAGCGCGCGGGATCGTATTCGTATTGCAGGCGGCCTCCGTGGTACCGCACCTCTTCGATCAGTCCGCCGGAATTCCAGGCGTAGTGGATCCGGTTGCCGTCCGGTGTGATGACCAATTGAAGCCGCCCGGCTTTGTCGAACCTGTATTCTTCGGTGTCTGTCGCGTGTTTGCGGCAGGAGCACAAGCCTGCAAATACGAGCAATAGGAGAGTTATCGAATAAGCCGTTGTTCGTGCCATGATCACCTCGCTTTGCGCAGCCCACCGCTCGGGCAACCACATTCCATTCACGCAATAGAAGTTCGCTCAAATAATTCGCGTCAATGATAATGCTCTTTCGGCTCCCATGCCAGCGGAAAATCGACGTTAGATTCCCCGGCCTTCGATCACGGAAATGAAAAGCTAGCTGCATCGGGAAATGAGTCGATGGCGGAAGAGTCTGTCATCGGACCAATGGCACTGCGGATTCATCGGCTTGGGTGTCGAGACGCGCGTTCCTTGGCCACTTGTGTTCTCGATTCGTTTGCGTAGTCGGTCCATGAGGGGCGGCCAATCGAAGGAGCGGTGCCTGTCTCCTGACCAACGGCAAGAACGGGCACAGAATCAAGTAGAAGACTCTCATCGAATTCATGATTGACTTCATCGAGTGCGCGGAGCATTTCTGCTTGTTTCCGCGCGAGGCAAAACACTATACGATCCTCGTGCGAACCGGGTTCTTTGAGGACGCGGTCAGAGCTGTCGCGTAACTTTCGCTCGATGAACGAACCGTTACGATGGATTGCTATTGGCTCCTTTTTGCAAATCCGCCAGCGTAGCCTGCGCGGATGCCAGACCTCCCTTGGCCAGTTCATGCTCACGGGGGAACCCCGATTCGGTAAAGACCCGCAGCGCCGCCTCGTAGCAGGCAACCGCCTTTTTCATATTGGCCGCCGGATCGCCTGTGGGTAGGTCGTCCCAGGCTTTGCCGAGGTTGTACTGGAGGTTCGCCCAGTTTTGCGGAAACTCCTGCTCCGTACGAACTCTCAGGGCCGCCTCGTAGCAGGCTATGGCTTTTGCGACGTTCTCCGCACGGTTGCCCGTGTATAGGTCGTACCACGCGCCGCCGAGATTGTTTTGGGCCATGGCCCATGGTTGAGGAAGGTCCTTCTCGGTGCAGACGCGTAGCGCCGCCTCGTAGCAGGCTATGGCTTTGCCGACGTTCTCCGTGTGGGAACCCTCGTGCCGGTGACACCACGCCGCGCCCAGGCCGATTTTGACCATCGCCCAGTCTCGGGGAAACTCCTCTTCGGTCAGCATACGCGATGCTGCCTTGTAGTATTCGATTGCCTTCTCTACATTTTCCGCTCTGGAGCCCTCGCATCGCTCATCCCACGCCGCGCCCAGGCCGGCCTGGACCATGGCCCAGGCCCAGGGAAACTCTTCCTCGGTCAGGACGCGCAATGCCGCCTCGTAACAGGCGATGGCCTTCCCAAGGTTGGCCGCGCGGTCGCCGGTGGGCAGGGTACGCCACGCTATGCCGAGATTGTTCTGGGTGATCGCCCACTCTTGCGGAAACTCCTGCTCGGTGCGAACCCGCAACGCGGCCTCATAGCATGCGATGGCCCTCTCGAGGTTAACCGTGCGGTTGCCGGTTGGCATCGCACTCCAGGCTGCACCGAGATCGTTCTGGGTCGTGGCCCAGTCTCTGGGAGACTCCTGCTCGGTGCGGACCTTCAACGCCGCCTCAAAGCATGCGATGGCCTTCTCGAGGTTGGCGGCACGATCGGCTGTCGGCAGGCGAAGCCAGACCCTGCCTAGGTCATTCTGGCTCCTCGCCCACTTTTGCGGGAACTCCTGTTCGACGAAGATGCGCAACGCGGCCTGGAAGCAGCCAATCGCCCTCCCAAGATTGGCCGCATGGTCGCCCGTGGAAAGGTCTCTCCAAGCAGTACCGAGATTGTCCTGGGTTTCGGCCCAGTCCCCCGAAAATGCCTGCTCGGTATAAATGCTCAACGCTAACTGGTAGCAGGAGATAGCCTTTTGGAGGCACGTGCCTCGACTCCAGGAAGCTTTGCAAAGTTCGTTGCCAAAGTCACGAAGCGTCCTAGCCTCGGCCGCGGAACTCGGAGGACTCTCTAATAACCCAAGCGGCTCAACCCACTGCAGCAGGCTGAAGTGTTCCCTCATTCGCGGTGGAACTGCGGTCCTGGCGCACTCTGCCAGCTTGTTCCAGGCATTCATGGCCTCCGATGGCGCTAGACGGTAATGGTGGATCCAGCCAAGCCCCGCAGCACTATCTACCCCTGTCTGGGAGCGGCCCGACCAAAAGTCCTTCCACAATTGGTGGTCTTTATTGACGCGGTGTCGAGCCGAAGGCTGGTTGTTCAAGGCAGAGCGCATCTCCTCGCGGATCGAGGACCAATCTTCGTCGGACACACGTTCCACAAAACTGTAATCGTGCAAGCTCTCCCAGGCTGCATCCTGTGCGACACTGCGCTCTGGCGAGAACGCCCGACGCGCCGCTGCCTCATCGAACCGCGGCGTCAATGCAAGGCGTTCAATCCAGCGGCGCTCCGCATTTGATGCCAGCGACCTGAGGAACCGATCCGCGAGCTTCTCCCAGTCGCGGGGTTTTAGTTGAAGCGTATCTGGATGTGGCTCTTGGCCTGTCTTGCGTTCGTTGAGGACGATGTCCGCGCACAAGCCGAGGCTGAAACAGTGATACCCGCCTGAGGACTCTCTGGATGTGGCGAGGATACTGTCTTGCAGAGCCGGGGAACAAATCTTGCAACCCGTAAGATAGATTCGTGCATCGCCCTCGGACAGGCCGCCTACTTGATGCGATTGCAGGCGATCTGCCCATTCGGGCTCTGCCCGTTCCCAGTAGAGTTGGTTCTGCCCGGCAATCACAGTCAATGCAAAATCGAACTCCTCCACCAGGTCGCGAATCCACTTTTCTTGAAGCCGTCTGTGCTCCTCGTTTTGAAAGCCTGTTCCGATCGCGTCGAACGTATCGAGGAAGATCACGCATCTTACAGTTCTGTTCAAGTGCACGGTAAAGAACTCGCGGAGGTCGGCAGCCAGATAACGGTAGAGTTCGTTGCCGATTTCCTGATCTGTTTTCGAGCGCAATTCGAGGGCAAACTGGGAACCCGTAAGAGACGCCAGCCATTCTTCCAACGCCGTCCCCTCGAGAATGCGGGAGAGAATACGTTGGCCTATCCGCCTGAGCGGAAACATGATGGGCACATGACTTCCCACAACTTCGGCGACAACATCGACAAAGAGGCCAGGTTCTGCCGGATGGCCCTGCATTTCGCGCAACACGTTCAAGGCTGTATCGAAACGCGGCGTGGGCGCTCCAAGCTGCTGTCTAATGCTCTGCAACGCGGTGGCGGGATCGAGAAGAAAGCGCCTTCCACCCGCAGCGACATCGAAATCGAGGTGCGCGAAGGGAATCCCGGCCGGCACCTGCGCCCTCAGCTTCTTAAGGAGCCAGGTTTTCCCCGCCCCGCCAACGCCGTAGAACAAGAGCACCCGCGGCTTGTCCACGGAATTGAGAAGCCTCCGAAAAATCGTCTGCTGATCTTCTCGATCCGTAAATCCCGCGATATTATCCAAATGCATGTTGGCGCGGTCTCTTGGTCTTGGCATACTGCACCATGATCCGATGCTTCGGATGCGATAAGAATATACCGATCTTCAGATGCTTTCTCCAGAAGAATTGCTTTACGGTCGGATGAATAACAACTCATGCAACTCGGAAGCAATCCAAGACAGAGACTGCCCCTGGCTCGTCCCGGTTTCTTGCTTGAATCCCGCTACCGCGATGGAAGCCAATTCCGACAGCCCGGTGGGGATCGCATTCCTCCGCGATCCGGCGAAGAATGGCCGGCTGCACCACGAATCCCAACCAAGGGGCGCTTTGGGACCGCTGAAGAATCTTGTCTAGTTGGTCACCGAATAGAACACGGCAAAAATGTATGCGGCTGCGCAAAAATAGACCACGAACCGGCGCGTGAGCGCGGGTTCGTGGCGGAGTAGAAGTAGACCACCCCGCCAGGCATTAGTTTCATGGACAAGCAGGTTCTCTTTGAGGTTCCGAAGGAGGTTCGGAACTCATAGGGGTTGTGTTTTCTGTGGGATACCGGAGGCATGAACACAGTGGAACTGTATGCAAGAGTTCGGTGGGCGGTGTCGGTGGAAGGGATGAGCCGACGCGGGAGTTTGGGCTGTCGCGTAAGAAGGCTGGGAATATGCTGGAGTATTCAGTGCCGCCTGGCTACCGGCGGCGACTACCGGCTCGGCGGCCGAAGCTGGGCCCGTGGTAGGGCGTGATCGACGCGATCCTGGAAGGTGACACATCGCGCATTTCGCCACGTCGGCAGGCGCACCCCCAGCGCGCCGGGCATCTTCTATTTCGCAAAGAGTTGATTGCGGTCGCGACTCAGGAGGCGAGGTCGTGACGATGATGAAGACCGCCGAGTCGTGGAAGCCAGAGGACCCTGCTGCCCGCGCCTCGGCATTTCGCCACTTGGCGGCCAGCCGGAATCAGCTTGCCGAGGCCACGCACGATCTCCACTCCGCGTGTTCCATGATCCAATTCCCTCGACGACTAAGCGATCCGCTGCATGATTCTGACATAAGCCATTTTGAATCACAAGTTCTCCCTTTGACGCGAGACTTGTAAGGTCTGTCAGCAATATACCTGGCCATTCTGTCACTTGGGTGTAGGACAATAGGGACGATCACTGCCAATAAGATCTCATTCTCACCAGTAGGCCCCAATTCAAACTGGCGATGGAGTTCTCACGACCAGCCAGAATCTGAAGCGCCTTGCCGTCGACAGCGACCACTGCAGCGACGGCGGCTCTGCTCTAGCCTCTCACCCTCTCCTGATCATTCATTTTCCATAGAAAACAAATCACCTTGTCTGTAAGCAAGCGGCTCTGCTCCTCTACGTCCAAGACTCTCCCTAAAACTACCGCGGTTCCCATTGCCGACCGCCCTCGGCGGGCGATCCGACAGGCGGGCCAAAGCCTCCGGATCTCCGGCCTTAAGCAAGACAACCCTCTTGATGCAACTGCTCGTGCCGCCCAAGACTCCGCCAAGGCCGCCAAAGGCGCCGCCACTCGGAGAACTTACAACTCCGAATGGAAGGACTTACGGCCTGGTGTGTCCTTAATAAACCCGGATAGTGCACGATAAGGGTCGTTATCATTCACAAACGGATGGTACCGGGCAGATCTTTTGTAGGGCGCATTGATGGGCTTGAAGGCCCCGCACCGCTTTTCCGCGGAGGATTACGGCCTGGCACCTGACAAGAGCCCCTTCCCAGCTGTCAGGGCTCTCGACCGGTCTGCATGCGGGCCCTTACCTTTCGATTCGCAGGCGCGGGGAAACCAAGGGATAGGGTTTGGAAAGTGGAATCTATACAACATTCGGGTACTAATTCGGGCGCAACTCGCCCGAAATGCCTCTTAGGAGCTTTCTAATAACTATGTCAACCGCCTCAGCAGGGTGTGGGAGAAGCTGATCCAGGTCATGGTTTCAGCAAAGGTGGGGCAGAGCTCGTAGTCTTTGCTCAACCTCCGGGAGCAGCCCATCCATGCGAAGTTTCTCTCCACGATCCATCGCTTTGGCAACACCTTGAAGGTGTGCATCTCGTTGCGTTTGACGACCTCTACATCGTAGCCAAACATGGCCTGGGCCCAGCCGATCAACGCGCCGGTGTAGCCTCCGTCGGCAAATACTTTGACGATGGTGTCGAAGCGGCGAAACAGGCGCATCAGCACGGCGCGTGCGCCCACGCGATCCTGAATACCCGCCGAATGAACGACGACGGTCAGCAGATTTCCCTGCGTGTCGACGGCGATGTGGCGCTTGCGGCCCTTGATCTTTTTGCCTGCGTCATAGCCGCGCGCCCCCCTTTTCCAGTGGTCTTGGCCGATTGCGAGTCCATGATCGCCACCGTACCATCACCCGCCGTCTCACTTCGATCGCCAAGACCCACCAGGCGGCCCGCTTCGACGGCCCCCCGGCCTCGACTCATCACATCGTCGTCGGCGAAACCTTGAAAGGAATCCGCCGGACGATCGGGACTGCGCAGCACGGCAAAGACCCGCTGCTGTCGGTGGACATCCGCCGCATCGTTCGCATGAGCCGCAAAGACCTGCTGGTTCTGCGCGGCCGGGCGCTCACGCTGGTCTGTTTTTGCTCCGGCGTTAAAAGGGTGAAACCTCAGACAGGCACGTATATAAGTAATAACCTCATGTGGTTACTTGACAGCATATCTGTGATTCCCCGATTTTTTTCCTTGACCTGAAGCATTGGCGCCGATTATCATGCGCCACGAAAAATACATATCTGAAATCCTGAGATGAAGATGGAGGAGAGATGATCCGCCCACTTTGGTTTTCTGCCATTTTCCTTTGCGCGTTCTCAGCGCCATGCCTTTCGGGGCAGAGCCCTGCTCCTTCGCCCCGTGACGTTCTGACTGGCGTGTTGGCTGGGCTTGGCTCTTCAAATCTCCAGGATGCAACCCTGACAGGCGCTTCAACGCTGACGGCGGGAAGGACCAATGAGACAGGAAGGTTCAGCGCGCAAACTGCTGTTAACGGATTCCATCAACTGCAGTTGGACCTTCCCACTGCATCCCGAACCGACGTTCAGAGTTTTCCGACCGGGATAGCTCAAGGTTATTGGCTGGACACTCAAGGAGTTCAACATGCCGTCCCCGAGCACAACCTGATTGTCGGCCATTCCTGGTTTTTCCCATCGATCGCTCTGGCAAGACTTCTCCAATCGTCCCACTCCGCTTTTTCATTGGTTGGCACGGAGACGAAGGATGGGATTTTGGTTGAACATTTCACGATAACCAATGGAGTCCTGGCTGACGGCTCGCTGCCGGGCCCCAAGCAGGCGCATTTGGAACAGCTCGACCTGTACCTCGATTCTCAGACACTTCGTCCAGCGATCTTGTCCTTCAACCTCCATCCGGATTCCAACGCGTTGATCGACATCCCAGTCGAAGTGCGCTACAGCGCCTACATTCAGACGGGAGGAGTCTGGCTCCCTTCTCATGTCCAGCGTTATATCAACTCCACGCTCAATCTCAATCTGACCGTTCAGACCGCCCAATTCAATACGGGGTTCCCGCAATCGCTTGCCAAGTAGTGACATTCTTTTGGAGAAGACCATGAACGCGAAATCGATGCTCTTCTGCATCGTCGTGGCCCTTGCCTCGGCGCCGCTCTGCGAATCGCAAATCCAGGATCTCGGATCGACCGTTCTTACGGGCACACCCGCGTTTCAGAGTTACGACGGCGGTCCGGATACGATCAACGTGGGGAATCTCAATATTAATTGGAACATCCCCATCGTCAATAAGCCTGGACGCGGAACGCCATTTACCTACAATCTCGCCTACGATTCGTCCGTGTGGACGCCAATCTCTGTCAGCGGCGCCAGCATTTGGCAGCCCCAAGGCCAATTCGGCTGGACTACCGGAGGAACTGGCTATTATACGTTCTCGGCATCCTATGCATCCGTCGGATGCGGCGGCATCAGCGCGGTGTATGCGGCATACTATTCCAACTTTATCTACTACGATGCCAACAACACGCCTCACTCCTTCAATATCTCCACATCCAACATCATCGAGTGCGCGAACCCGAGCCAGAGCACGTTCAGCACTACGCCCACCATCACAACTGCGACGGGGCGTTCCTTGGACGGCGAGAATTATCAAATCGTTGCTGTCGGCGACAATGCGACCATCACCACTCCCAAGGGGCAGGTCCTTACGTTTCCCTGGCTGGAGCAATTCTCCGCTCCTCCCACATCGACGGGCCAGACCATATACGCAAACGGCAATACCATCACCCACACTGGCGCATCGTTCATCGATACACTGAATACCACGGCTCTTACGGTTACTGGAGGCATGGACAGTCCGCCGCTGACCATGGCTTATACAGGCGCCGGGGGAGCGGTGGAAGCGACGCTCAATTACACATCGTATACGGTTCAGACGAATTTCCAGTGCTCGAATGTGCTTGACTATGGCCCAACCGCCACCAATCTCCCTACTTCGCTAAGCCTTCCGGATGGACGGTCTTATAGGTTTACCTATGAGCCGACGCCTGGGGTCCCGGCAAACACCACCGGACGGATCGCCTCCGTAACACTCCCCAGTGGGGGAACGATCTCCTACACCTATTCCGGCGGATCGAACGGAATCAACTGCAGCGACGGCGGAGCAGTGACGATTGTCAGGGCAACCCCGGATGGCACAACGACTTACGCAAGGTTTAACACTACCTCCACGAATTCGACGACCACAATCACGCATCCGGCCTATAACGGATCGACCGATCAGACTGTTGTGAACTTCTTAGTTGTGTCTCCATCGAGCACCTCTTTCTCCGGCGGACCAATTACCAACTATCCCACTTTGTTCTATGAAGTCGAACGTCAGGACTACTCCGGATCGTCCGCAACTGGCACGCTGCTTCGCACAGTGCTCAGTTGTTGGAATTCCGTGCCAAATTCACCGCAGTATTGCTCGAATACCAGTGGCGAGACCGTCATGGCCAACATGAATTACATATTGATGGATGTCTACAGCCGCAAAGTCACCGTTCAATGGCCGAATTCCTCGGGGATTTCGTCTGGATACGTCGATTCGGGGTTCGTCAACACGGCGTCTCCCAATTCAACCAATTCAAACAGTAGCTGGTTACCCTCATCCCATGTCGTCTACGACTACGGGGCGCCAGGGACGGGGACCTTTTCCACAACTCCGCTTCAGACCGTCAATTCTACTTTTGTGGGCTTCGGGCCGTTTGCCACTATGCTTCCGACCGAGGTTAAAGTACTCGATGGAGGCAACAATAGCATATCTGATACGCAATACACGTACGACGAGACGACACCGACTGCCTCGGGAGCTCCGCAACTCACGGCGGGGTACACAGCCGGAAATTTGACCACTACCAAGCAATGGGTCTCGGGAACGAACTATCTGATTTCTCACAACACCTATTACGACGACGGAAATGTCAGCACGTCAACCGATGTCAATGGCAACGTGACGACCTATACCTACGGTGCTTGCGGAGACGCTTTTCCAACCAGCGTGACCACGTTCGGCATGAGTACCGCAGCAAGTTGGAATTGCGGCGGCGGGGTGATGACTTCTTTCACGGACGCCAATGGAAATACGACGACCTACAACTACGGACAAGATCCGTACTGGCGCGTCACGTCCGTTACCGATCCGCTGTCCAACGTGACCAGCTATACCTATCCGACAAGCTCCTCGAACACCTCCTCCGCGACAATGATCTTCAACGGCGGAGCGTCCGTTTCGGGCAGCCTGACAACGTACGACTCGCTGGGTCGCGCGATTATCCAGCAGGCGCCGACCTCGCCCTCCTTGTCGACCTACAACTCTGTGCAGACGTCCTACGACTCGAATGGCCGCTCTTGGTGCCAGTCCATCCCGTACATCGCCTCCGCAAGCGGAAAGGGTACCGGACCATTCAGTTGCACCACTTACGATCCGCTGAACCGGACAACTCTCTTTACGGATACGGGCGGCGGGACGGTCGCATACTCGTACAATGAGAACGACACCTTGGTGAACCAAGGCCCGGCTCCATCTGGGGAGAACACCAAACGGCGGCAACTGGAATACAACGGCGCTGGATGGCTGACATCGGTCTGCGAGGTGACCTCGCTTTCTGGATCCGGTTCCTGCGGGCAGCACACCGCACAGACCGGTTACCTTACCCGTTACACGTATAATGGCGCAGGAAATCTGTTGACTGCGAATCAAAATGCCCAGTCGGGATCGACCCAAACCCGCTCACTCACCTACGATGGACTTGGCCGCAAGATTTCCGAGCTGATTCCGGAGTGGACGAACTCGACAACTTCCGGCGGAACCGGCGCCTATACGTACGACAGCGATGCCAGCGGTGCTTGCAGCGGGAGCTATCCAGGCGATCTGGTCAAGAGCGTCGACAATGCGGGCAACGTCACTTGTTTTACCTATGACGGCCTGCACCGGGTCCTCACGTCGAATGTTGTCTCCGGACCCTACGCATCGGTGACTCCGCAAAACAACTATGTATACGACGCCGCGACAAGCGTGTCGGCTGTGCAGAACGCCAAGGGTTCGCTTGCCGAGGCCTATACCAACTTCGTCGGCAGCACCACAAAGCTGACCGACGTGTTCTTCAGCAATTATCCCACGAGCCTGCCGAACGGCGGAAAGGGAATGGTTTCGCAGATGTGGGAGTCCACGCCGCACTCGAGCGGGTATCTCTTCACCCAGGAAACCACCTATCCCAACGGGGCTCTACAAGCGGTCTCCGCGTATAGGTTGGGCTCCGGCGGGACTGACGCCACGGGCTCCGTCTCCATTGGCGGCGGGGAACAGTCTCTGTATGAGGGCAATCCATGTAGCGCATGCCTCAGATATGGCTGCCCGCCCTGCCCCATCTATGTCTACGATAGCGGGACGGTTGGAATCACTGTGGGCGGGCAAAGCGTGAGCACGGGATACGGCCAAGGCTCAAGCGGTTCCTCTCTCGCCTCGTCCCTGGCCAGTTCAATCAACGCCAGTTCTTCGTTTCCGGTAACGGCCACAGTCTCGGGCAGTGTGCTGACGCTTACCTCGAAAGTACCAGGCACAGGCTCCAACTACACTATCTCGGGGTACTCGTCGACCAATATGACCTCGTACTTCTCGAGCGCCTCGTTTTCTGTCTCGAGCGGCGCCATGACCGGCGGAACAAATTCAACGCCCAACGGGATTGGTCCTGCGGTGACCTATGCGATCGACAGCGCGGGGCGGCCTTTTTCCGCGGCCGATGGTACGTACGGGATCAGCCCGGTCACGGCCACCGCATACAACGTCGCCGGGTCGCCTACCACAATCACCTTCGGCAATGCCGGCACCGGGTCGGGCAGCGACCAGGATACATTCGGATACGATCCCAATACCTTCCGGCCCACCTCGTTCAGCTACGCAATCCGGCCTGCCGCGAGCGCCTTCACGGTCAGCGGGAATCTCATCTGGAATGCCAATGGATCGCTCAATCAACTGGCCTACACGGACGGCAACGATTCCAGCAAGAACCAGACCTGCACTTACTCGGCCGACGACCTGAGCCGCATCGCGTCAGTCAACTGCGGATCGAGCTCCTGGGGACAGAACTTCACCTACGACGCCTTCGGCAACATCAAGAAGACGGTTCCCGGCAGCAACACCGGCACAGCCTACAACGCTGCCTATAACCCGATCACCAATCAGGTCTCGGGCAACATCTCGCCCCTGCCGAACTACGATGCCAACGGCAACCAGTTGACCTCGACCGGCGCCAGCCTCACCTGGAACGCGCTTGCCCAGCCGATTTCAGTCAACGGTACCGCAGCTAACTATGATGCATTGGGCCGCATGGTGGAGACCGGCGCTTCCTCCGTCCCATCGGCAACATTCGATAGCGGAACCTTGTCTGCCGCAATCAGCTTCGGCGTGATCAACTGCACTGTCAGCGTTGGATACAGTACCGGATCAACGCCTGCTACCCTGGCTACTGAGTTGGCCTCTGCCGTTAACAGCAGTTCGTGCTTAAAGGGTTACGCCTCAGCCACCACCAACGTCGGCATTGTCACCTTGTCCGGTCTTTTGTCCTCCGGCTTCACTTACACGCTGCAAATCTCCAGTAGCCATAATACGCAGTTTTCGGCAGCCTCCTTTGCTCTGTCGGTCTATCCAACCAGCTTTGCCGGAGGTTCCAGTGCGACGATGGCCTTCTCCGGCTCCGAGCAGTCCATCGTGACCGTGCCCGCCTGCACCGGCTGCAAGCAGTTCTTCTTCCGGCCCGCAGGGGCGCAGTTGGGCATCTACAGCGGCTCGCTGGTCAAGGAGACGATTCCGCTTCCCGGTGGGGCCACGGCGGTTTACAATGCGAACGGATTGAACTACATTCGCCACACGGATTGGCTAGGGTCTTCGCGCCTCGGAACGACCTGGGCGCACGCGGTCTACTCCAAGGAGGCCTACGCGCCATTCGGGGAGACCTACAACGAGGCAGGCACGCCCGACCGTTCGTTCACCGGCCAGGACCAGGATGTCGCGAGCGGTGCGGGCGGGACGGGTACCTACGACTTCCTCTTCCGCAAGTACGATCCGTCGGCGGGGCGGTGGCTCTCGCCGGATCCGGCGGGATGGGATGCGGTGGACCAGACGGCGCCGCAGTCGTTGAACCGGTATGCGTATGTGCAAAACCAACCGTTGAATGCAGTTGATCCATATGGATTAATCTTATGCGTATCAAGCGACGGCACAAATTTCGATTCTGGAACAGACGATTGTCCGGATGGTTCAGATTCCTATGTAGACACACAATCAGTCACCGTAACAGGTGGCGATAGTCCACCGATCCCACTTACCCCCACAGGTTGCGATCCTAATACTGATTATGCTTGCTCTATTCAATACCAACAATTAACACAGTTGTCAATCAACGGAAATCCATTTACAGCCACAGATGACAACTTGGGAAAGCGTCCCTGTCTCAATGTAAATAACTTTGCAAATGCGATGATTCAGAACGCCGGAGGGAAGACGACATCCGGTGGAAATTGCGCGGGAGCTGTCAAAGCTGGTCTAACTGCCGGGGGACTCAATGGAGCATCACTTCACAACGGACCCCAGAATTACGGTCCCGGTCTACAGAATCTTGGATTTGTTCCGATTAACACAACTTCATATCAAACGGGGGACGTTATGATCCTCCAGCCATGGGCGGGAAAAGCAGGCGGGAATGGCCACATTCAAATGTGGGATGGAAGTCAATGGGTTTCTGATTTTCTTCAACCCAATATGTCAGACGGATATCCAGGACCTGGGTCAACCTATGAACAGAACTCACCATCTTATCAACTTTACAGAGATCCTGACCCGTGTAAATGAAGGTAACCGACTTGGATACATCGCCAAATTCAGCAGTATTTCATGCAATGAACGAAAGAACTAAATAACTCGCTTCTATCATGCGGTCCCAAGGAGGAGGCAGTCGATGGCAAATCATAGATCGATATGTGTTGGATTGTTTCTCTGTTTAGCACTGTCTATCTCTCTATTCGATCAGGAGAGGCCGCCACAAAACGCTAGAAACTCTTGTCGCGAGGTTGTAGAAAGGTTTTATTCTTGGTACGTCGGTGAGGCTTCAAAGCATAAGCACGATATGTCATATCGAATGTCCGACCTAGCCTTGAAGTACCGCTCCTATCTGTTCAGCTCGGATATCGTTCAACAAATTAGAGAGGACACCAATGCGCAAGTTAGGGCTGGCTCGGATCTTGTGTCATTAGACGGTGATCCCTTCGTTGGAAACGATGGTTTCGGCGAGCGTTACAATGTGGAGCGGATCACGATTAAGGATGGTGTGTGCTGGGCTGAAGTTCACGCCGTGTGGAATGGGAAGGAGGATGAATCACCAGACGTGACAGCCGAACTCGTCGTTAAGGGTGGCCTATGGATATTTGTCAATTTCTACTACCCGAGCAGCTCAAGTCCCAATTCATTGAATCTTCTTGGAGAATTGAAGGCCTTGAGGGAGGCACGGAAGACGAGTTCCATAAAAGGGAATGTCAAGTAAATACACTTCGCCTGATTTGCAGTGGAAAGGGTTCTTCTTAACATCTAGCGCATGTTTGCCATGGAGGCGTTTAAGTAATTGAAATGATTGGATCGATTTTTGGAGTTGGTCGCTACACGGGGCATTTTTTGTTCTCCGGCGGAGAGGGTGGATCGAGCTGATTAATGCCGAGCACGGTGTGTTTTCGGCAGAGCTGCGTAGGTCAGAAGCAGTAACCTTGTGCGATCCAGTAATGCCAGTCTTCGATGGCCTGGGTGGTTGATTCATCCACGTCGAAAGCTTTCAGCTGAGAGAGTGGCACAGCGATATTCCGATTCTTCCAGCCGGTCATCACGAGCATGTCGCTCGTGCAGCTATCCTCCGTAAGCGTCCGAAGCTGCCATCTGGCGGGGAGTCCGGTCGCGTGCAAGACTTTGCGGGAGCGACGAAGTGTCCACTTGTTTTCAAGTGGACACTATATACGCCGGTTCTCCGTGTGTTTTCGGCAGAGCTGCGTAGGTCAGAAGCAGTAACCTTGTGCGATCCAGTAATGCCAGTCTTCGATGGCCTGGGTGGTTGATTCATCCACGTCGAAAGCTTTCAGCTGAGAG
>Ga0326727_10010228_pt1 | contig 22475 bp, 13 predicted proteins | sample MB2enrmetagenome_FD_207643 | JGI IMG/M metagenome (GOLD analysis project Ga0326727, IMG submission 207643) | Lab enriched peat soil microbial communities from McLean, Ithaca, NY, United States - MB29MY | ecosystem: Environmental > Terrestrial > Soil > Wetlands > Peat | place: USA: New York...
GTCTGGACGGCGACGGTGGAAAAAATCATGGAGAAAATAAGCCGAGCGCGAAACCGGCTGGATAAAATCAAACCGGGATGGGCGCAGCGGAAAAAACGATAATAGGGAGGATATGTATAGCCATTTCAGGGACACTACACTAGTTCAGTTGTTTGACAGGTTCGGTTTACCATTCTTCGAGCAGTTTCCCGACTATCCAGCAGTTCTTGCCTACTTTGAGAAGCACGGGGACTTCCCGTTGCAGAATTCAGGCAGAGCCGCACTTGAGGCAGCAATCGTTGCACATCATCTTGGCGATGTCGAGACAGCGCAGCGCCTCTTTACACAAGCACACTCCACCGACCACAAGGGTTTTCGTCAGCATGTCTCTGCTCTGGCAAATCGCCTTGGACACCGAGTCGCCTAGCCATGCCCTGCAGCGAACCCGGCCATCGATCTCTGGTTGCGATTCACGCGTCCCGCGGACCGGGTTGTTGAGCTTGGTTCGTTAGTTCAGAATGCAACCTTCTTCGCTTCGCTGACGCTGTGCTCGTCTCGGAGGTGGCCGTAGGTTTTCATGCAGAGTGCGCCGCCGTCTTGGTGGCCCAGCCAGCGCGAGACCGTCGGGATGTCCACGCCGGATTCAATGCAGCGGGTGGCAAACAGGTGGCGCAAATCATGGTGCGTGATGCGTTTCACACCGGCCAACTTCGCGGCGCGGTCTATGGATTTTTGGCACTCGAAAACTTGCATTACGTGTTTTTCGGGCAATTCTCCCGGCTGCTCCCCTCGCATTTTTTCCAGCAATTGCCGCAGGCTGCTGTTGAGCGGAATCCACCGGGCCTTGCTGTTTTTGGTGACGCGGATGTGAACCAGTCCCTTCTCGAAATCCACGTCGCTCCAAAGAACATGCCTGGCCTCGTCAATCCGCACCCCGGAGAAGGCCAGAAATCGAAACAGGTTGGCGCAATCCTTCGCCTGTCCCGCGCCAGAGGTTTCAATGTGCGCGGCCATCTCCTGAAATTGCGCCTGTGATGGCAGATGCAGTTCCTTCGGCTTCACCCGCCGCCGGTCCACGAATTTGGCCGGGTTGTCCACCCGGTAGCCATGTTCCACCGCGATGTCGAAAATCCGGCGCGCGATGCCCAGCGCGCCGTTGAATCGCGTCGGGCTGTAGTCTTTGCCGTGGCGGGCCGCCCAATCGTTGCAGTCCTTTTGTGAAATTCGGGCGATTTCGCTCGAATACAACTCCGGCCAGGTCTTTTTCAGAACGATCAGGACTTCCTGCTTGTAGAGCTTGGTGCGTGGCTGGTTGTTGGCGTCGTCCTCGATCTCCTTCTTGAAAATCTCGATGATGACCTCGCCCTTGACCGATTGGCCCTTGTTGATGGCCAGCCGCCGGTAATCTTGCAGGAAATCGGACAGTTTGACCTTGGCGACGCTCAAAACATGGGTTTCGAGAGAGCAGCGAATCAACTTGCCATTGAATCGCACTCCGCCAAAATACGTTCCGCTGGGTTTGCAGCAGGCGAAATTTAACTCCAGCCAGTTTAGCTCAGTGGCAGAGCAACGGTTTTGTAAACCGTAGGTCGTCGGTTCGACCCCGACAACTGGCTCCATCTCTATGCCCTTGATTTTAAGCTTTGGTTTGGGCGGAGCGGCGGGCGGCGGCTCCCGGCTGGCCCGAAAACATCAGTGACATAATCAATCCTATGAAACGAATCCTGTTAATCACGATCAGTTGCGCAGCTTGTTGCCTCAGCGCCCAGGCCCAGAAGTTCGAAAACCTGGCGTTGACCCCGCAGATGGGCTGGAACAGTTGGAATAAATTTCAGGGCCAGGTGAGCGAAGTGCTCATCCGCGAGATCGCCGATGCGATGGCCACGAACGGCATGAAAGATGCCGGTTACCAATACGTCAATATTGATGATCTCTGGCAGGGAGAGCGTGATGCGGATGGCAATATCCAGGCTGATCCCGCAAGGTTCCCCTCCGGCATCAAAGCGCTGGCCGACTACGTCCATTCCAAGGGATTGAAGCTCGGAATCTATTCGGATGCCGGCACGAAAACCTGCGGCGGTCGCCCTGGCAGCCGGGACCACGAATTGCAGGACGCCAAAACCTACGCCCAATGGGGCGTTGATTACCTCAAATACGACTGGTGCAACGCCGAGGGGTTGACGGCGCCGGAAGCTTACAAGAAAATGAGCGAAGCCCTTCGCGCGGCCGGACGCCCTGTCCTTTTCAGCTTGTGCGAATGGGGCAACAGCAAGCCCTGGACGTGGGCCAGGGACATCGGCCACTCCTGGCGCACCACCGGCGATATCTTTGCCAAATTCGACGGCATAATCGATCACGAGGGCAAGTATAAGGATTACGGCGTATTACAAATCCTCGACCTCCAGGATGGCTTGCGAACCTATGCGGGTCCCGGCGGCTGGAACGATCCTGACATGCTCGAAGTCGGCAATGGCATGACCGTCAATGAGGATCGCGCCCACTTCACCCTCTGGTGCATGCTCGCCGCCCCGCTGATTTCTGGAAACGATTTGCGTCACACGCCCAAGGAAACCCTGGCAATCCTGACCGACAAAGATATCATCGCCCTGGATCAGGACACGCTGGGGATTGAAGCTTTCAAGTATTCCGCCAAAGAAGGCGTGGAAATCTGGTTCAAGCCGCTCGCGCGTGACGCTTGGGGTATGTGCGTTCTCAATCGCAACACCGCGCCCAAGGAGATTACGTTCAACTGGAAAGACGAAGTCGTGAGAGATGATTTCTCAAAAAGAGAGGCCGGATTTGACACGACGATCTACCGCCTCACAGACCTCTGGAAAAAGCGGGAGCTTGGAACCACAAAAAAGCCTCTGCAAGCCGAGGTGCCTGGCCACGACGTCTTGATGCTGCGGTTGAGAAAATGACCGCGCGCCGACGTAAGTCAGACGGATCCGTCAAACATATCGTCAAACATTTTGTGGCTTGCTAATTCAGATTCGAACTCGTGAATTCCAGTTTTGAACGATAAACGTCCTGCCCCCTGACCTCTCAGGGCGAACGGATGCGATAGTAGCGACCATATCCGTTCGTCTGCATCGGGTCGCTGAAATGGAACAAACCGTTGGTGAGATTGACGTTCGTGAGCGGAGTCCAAACCGGGCCGGCCAGATTGGCGCAGGCTTCCACCACGATGGGAATATTGGTTGCGCCGGTGATGTTGAATCTAAATTGATCGTTCTGCGCACCAAAGCCGCCGTCGCCGGTTTGGATGAGCGGGTTCCACAGAACGGTGGGAACACCGATAAAAGTATTGTTTGTCCAACCGGTGGCGCCAGGCAAATAATACATCGTCAGATCGCTGGCGTTGTCGCCGAACACAGCCCCATTAAAGACGGGAACGTTGCCTTGGAAAAAGAGGCTGGTCAGGCTGGTGCAGAACTCAAACACGCCAGTCTCAAGGCTGGTGACGCCCTCAGGGATTGTGATGTTGCCCAGCTTGGTGCAGCCATCGAATGCAGACTGCCCGATACTGCTGACACCGCTGCCCATCGTGATGCTGGTCAGACTTGTGCAGCCTTGGAACGCAAACTGCCCGATGCTGGTGACGCTGTTGGGAATCCTCATGCTGGTCAGCTTGGTGCAGCCATCGAACGCATACGCTTCGATGTTGGTGACGCTGTCGGGGATCGTGACGTTGGTCAGGCTGGAGCAGCCGTCAAACGCAGACTCCCCGACGCTGGTGACGCTGTTGGGAATCGTGAACCTCGTCAGGCCGGTGCAGCCCGCGACCGTAAAATCTCCTCCGGTGATCGTGACGCCGTTGGGGATCGTGACGCTGGTCAGACCCGGGCAGTTTTCAAACGCATCGTATTCGATGCTCGTGACGCTGCCTGGAACCGCCTAGCCTCCTCCCAAGCCGCCCGGATACTCAATCAACGTGATTTTGCTCTTGTCAAATAACACTCCATTCGTGCCGCTATAAAACAGATTCTGTGAATCCACGGCGATTGCTTTCAGCTCGGTGCAGTCACTGAACGGATCGTCTCCGATGTTCGTGACGCTCTTGGGGATCGTAACACCGGTCAGCCACGGGCATTCAGCGAATGCATTCCCCCCAATGCTCGTGACGCTGCCAGGAATCGCCACGCCGGTCAGGCCGCAGCCTATGAACGCACAAACCCCGATGTTTGTGACGCTATCAGGAATCGTGACGCTCCTGAGGCTGCCGCAGTCTCCAAACGCAAACTCCCCGATGCTGGGAACACCGTTGGAAATCGTCACGCTGCTCAGGCTGGAACAGTCCTCGAACGCAGCGGCCCCGATGCTGGTGACGCTGCCGGGAATCGTGATGCTGCCCAGGCTGGTGCAGTAATCGAACGCAGATTCGCCGATGTTCATGACGCCGTCGGAAATCGTGACGCTGCTCAGGCTCAGGCACCACGAGAACGCCGCGCCGCCGATGCTGGTGACGCTGCCGGGAATCGTGACGCTGGTCAGGTTCCAGGGTCCGTCCAAGCTTTCCGCGAACGCACCGAACCCGATGCTGCTGACCGTCAGGCCGCCGATGTTGGTGGGAATGGTCACAACCCAGGGAGGCCCGGAATAGCCAGTGACGGTGAGCGTATTGTCAGCATTTACGGTGTAACTGAACTGGGCTTGCAGCGCTGCCGGCGCAGCCAGAAGCAGCAAGCCAATGAGCGCAGCCAATAGCTTTTTCTTATGATGCGTGCAAATGCCTCGATACTTCATAGCGCACAGTTCCTCCTTCCGATTTTGTTCAATCGTTCCCCGACAACTTCGACTTGGACTATGGGCGGATTCAAAGGAAGAATCGCGTCCGTTCGGTAATCTCAACAAACCAGCATCGCTAATGCCAGTTGTCAATCAAAACCCACCCCCTGCGAGCCACGGGCCAAAAAACCGGCTGATTTTGAAGATAAACCGGGTTTTACCGTCGCTCCTGTCGTTTTGACAACAATTTGATGAGAATCACGCGGGGTGCGAGCGCGTGAAAACGATAAATCTGGCGTGAAATTCTCACAATCCACGTGTTTTGCGGGATTCTCAACAGCCTGACGCTCCTTCTCCCTCAATATCACGATTTGATTTACCAATCGCCATGCGCCGTTTATATTCCGCCCCTTGTTATGAATCGTATCAAGGATTTGCGGGAACGTCTGCTTTTTTCCCTTTTGCTGGTCACCGCCGCGGCACCGGCCTCCAACTTGATGGCGCAACCCGAATCTTTCGGCGAAACCTCCGCCGTCGTCGGACGCTCCGGGTCCGCCGACTTTGAAACCCCGGTCAACCAGCGGCTTACTCCCGCCGGACGCCTGATCGAACTGCCGGACATGCGGCCCCAAGCCCTTGCCATCAGCCCGGACGATCACCTCCTCGTCACGGCGGGCATCACTCATGAACTGGTCGTCTTGGACCCGCGCACCGGCAAGGTCCTCCAGCATGTTCCCCTGCCCCACGATGCCGGCCGCCTCACCAACGGCCCGGTTTCCCCGGAAATCCTTCTGCCCGATTCGCGCGCCCAACTCAGCTTTACCGGCCTGGCCTTTTCCCCCGACGGTTCGCGCCTCTTCATGGCCAACGTCAATGGCGACATCAAAGTCTTCTCGGTGACGCCTGATAACAACGTCGCCCCGCTGACCGCCTTTGCTTTGCCCCCGGCCAACGCGCCGAAACGCGCCGCCGAAATCCCCGCCGGCATCGCCATTTCGCCCGACGGCAAACGTCTCTATATCGCCCTGAATCTCTCCAATCGCCTGGGCGAAATGGACGCCGCCTCCGGACAAATACTGCGCCTCTGGGACGTGGGAGTGGAGCCTTACGATGTCGCGCTGGCGGGGCGCAAGGCCTATGTCAGCAACTGGGGCGGCCGCCGTCCGGACAAAACCAGTCTCACCGGCCCGGCCGGCCGCGGCACGCGCGTTCGAGTGGACCCGGTCCGTTTCGTCGCCAGCGAAGGCTCCGTCTCGGTCGTGGACCTCGATTCGGGCGCGCCGCCGCTGGAAATCCTCACCGGCTTGCATGCCTGCGCCCTGGCCGTCGCGCCCGATGGAAAATTCCTTGTCGTGGCCAACGCCGGCAGCGACACGCTCAGCGTGCTTGACACGCGCACGGACAAGCTCGTGGAAACCATCTGGGCACGCCAGAATCCCGGCGATCTTTTCGGCGCCCAGCCCAACGCCCTCGCTTTCGACAAATCGGGCGGAACGCTCTTCGTTTGCAACGGCACTCAAAACGCCGTGGCCGTTGTCAAATTCGACCCGGGCCGCTCCCAGTTCCTCGGCCTCATCCCCGTCGGCTGGTTTCCCGGCGCCGTAGTTTATGACGCGCGCGACAAATCCCTATGCGCGGCCAACATCAAGGGTTTCAACCACGGCACGCGCAACCCGGCCACGGACCGCCCGCGGTATAATTCCACCCATTGGTGCGGTTCCCTCTCCCTCGTCCCGGTGCCCTCCAAACGCCGCTTGGAGGCCATGTCCGCCGCCGCTTTGGCCGACATGCGCTATCCGCTGCTGGCCGCCGCCCGGCTCCCGGCGCGGCCCGCCCAACCGCCCCGCCCGGTCCCCCGGCGCGTCGGCGAGCCGGGCCTCCTCAAACATGTCATATATATTATCAAGGAGAACCGCACCTACGACCAAGTCCTCGGTGACGTTGTCGAAGGCGATGGGGACGCCAGCCTCTGCGTCTTTGGCCGTGCGACGACTCCCAACCAGCATCAAATCGCCCACGACTTCGTCCTGCTCGACAACACCTATTGTTGCGGCAGCAAAAGCGCCGACGGCCACCAATGGACCGACAGCTCGATTGCCACCGACTACATTGAAAAGTCCTACGCCGGTTTTCCCCGAAGCTACCCCTACCTCGGCGACCGCGATGACGAAGACGCCTTGGCTTATGCGCCCACCGGCTTTATTTGGGACAACGCCGCCGCTCACGGCAAGACCCTGAGCGACTTCGGCGAGGCCACCACCTCCTTCCGCCGCTGGCGCGATCCGGCCCGAAAGGGCCGTCCGGGCTTCGTCGATATTTACCGCGACCTCATCAACGGCACCGATGATGCCGTCGTGTGGAGCGAGCCGGACATGGAATCGATTCGCCCGTTTATCGTCACCAACTCCGTCGGCTTTGATTTGGCCGTGCCCGACGTGTTCCGCGCCGCGCAATTCGTCAAAAAACTCAGGCAATGGGAAACCGATGGCCGTTTCCCCGATCTGGTCATCCTCTGGCTTTGCTGCGATCACACCAGCGGCACTCAGCCCGGCGCACCCACCCCCGCCGCGCAAGTGGCCGACAACGACCTCGCGCTGGGCCAGGTGCTCGATGCCCTCAGCCACAGCCCGTTTTGGAAGGACACCTGCCTCTTCGCCATCGAGGACGACCCGCAAGCCGGCTGGGACCACGTCAGCGCCTACCGCACCACCGCCTACCTGACTGGTCCATACGTCAAGCGCCGGCGGGTAGTCCCCACGCAATACAACCAGACCAGCCTCCTGCGCACCATCGAACTGATCCTCGGCCTGCCGCCCATGAATCAACTGGACGCCACCGCCACCCCGATGTTCGACTGTTTCACCGACCAGCCCGACTTTACTCCCTTCACCGCCCTGTCAAACAACGTCCCCCTCGACCAGCTTAATCCCATGCCGAAAAAAATCTCCGACCCCCTCCTGCGCAAGGATGCCTCTGTCTCAGCCCGTCTGCCCCTGCAAAAGGCCGACCAATGCCCGGAGGCCCTCCTCAACCACATCCTCTGGCGCGCCACCAAAGGCACCCGCGAACCCTATCCCGACTGGGCGGCCAAAGGCGCGGACGACGACTGAGTTTGAACAAAGAATTGTTTGTCATGTTGGCAGCGAGACCAACTGATGCGGCTGAATCGATCTAAAACCGCGGTTCCTCATCTATCTCCCGCTTGACTGCGCGGCCTTGCGCGAGCGAGCGGAGCCGGCGCTGGATGGTGCGGAAGGGATTCATGCCAAGGTGGGTTGATGCTCGTGCCGGCGATCATCACTGGCTCATGCCCGCTGCAGGACGAGCGTGATGGCGGCGAGAAGGTGTTCCCAGAACGCCGTCTTTTCCTCCAGTTGCTTCCGCCCGGCGCGGGTCAGGGAGTAAAACTTGGCCCGGCGATTGTCTTCGGACTTGCCCCATTGCGCCGCAATCCAGCCCTTTTCCTCCATGCGGTGCAAACAGGGGTAGAGCGAACCCTCCTCCACGACGAGCAGGCCCTTCGACAGCCACTGGATGCGTTGCGCGATGGAGTAGCCGTGCATCGGCTCGGGCGCAAGCGTTTTCAGAATGAGCAAGTCCACCGTTCCTTGCAGCAGGTCCGCTTTGTTGGTCGTCGTCATAAGCTCTCTCCCATAGACATTCCAGGGGGATATGCGGGCCGTTGCCTGGATTGTCAAGGGGAGATTCCGCTCAACCTGGGAGCCGGCCATCCAGACACGCCCGCACCCGTTGGACAAGCGTAGCCGCCTCATACGGCTTGGCCAGGAAATTGTGTCCTTCAGGCCAGGCGACGTCCTGGCTGGCCATTCCCGGACTATACCCGCTGGTGTAGAGCACGCGGAGGCCCGGGTCCTTCGCCAGCAAACCCTCGGCCAATTGGCGGCCGCTCAGTCCGCCGGGCATCACCATATCCGTGAGCAGGAGGTGAATCTTCTCATTGCTTTGCCCCCAGCGCTCCAATGCCTCTTTGCCCGAACTGGCGGAGATGACCTTGTAGCCTTGAGATTCCAGCACACAAACGACGAAGTCACGAACATCGTCATTGTCTTCAACCGCCAAGATGGTTTCGTGGCCGCCATTCAACGGCTCTCGCCTCGGCGGGCTGGATGCCGCTTCTGGCGCGGCGGCGCAGGTCGGAATAAAGATGTGGAACGCGGTTCCCTTGCCACATTGGCTCTGGACTTCCACCCAGCCGTTGTGCTGTTTGGCAATCCCGTAAACCGCCGCCAGACCCAACCCCGTGCCTTTGCCGACGGGTTTGGTGGTAAAAAAAGGCTCGAAAATCCGGGGCAGAAGCTCCGGCGCAATCCCGCAACCCGTGTCGGCCACGCTCAGGCGCATGAACCGGCCCGGACGCGCATCCGGATTGCAGCGGGCAAGGGAGGCACTGAGGTTCACCACCTCGGCGCTGATGGTTAACAGACCCCCTTTGGGCATGGCGTCGCGCGCATTGAGCGCCAGGTTCATCAGCATTTGATCCACCATCCCTGTATCCGCGTTGATCCGGTGCGTGCTCAAAGGAGTGTGGACTTTCACCTCGATGTTTTCGCCTAACACCCTGGGCAGCATTTCTGCCAGCGCCGACAGCGTTTCATCAATGCTCACGGGGCGCATCTGGATAATCTGCTTGCGGCTGAACGCCAGCAGTTGCCGAACCAGCTTGCTGGCCCGATCCGCCGCCGCCAACACCGTCTGCAGGGACGGCCGGTCTTTGGACTCGGGCGGGCTGCCCTCCAGCACCAGACTGATATGGCCCTGAACGACCGTGAGGATGTTGTTGAAATCATGCGCCACCCCGGCCGCCAACTGCCCTACCGCTTCCATTTTCTGAGATTGCCGCAGTTGGTTCTCCAGTGCGATCTGCTCCGTGATGTCCTGCCCTATGATGAGAAGGAACGGTTCGCCTTCCAATTCGAATAACTCCACCGACAACAGAACCTGCCGCAGTTGCTTGGATTTCGTCCGCAGCCGGCACGGCATGTTGCGCACCGACATCTGTTCCTGAAGCGTCCGCAGCATCGCGGCACACTCGCTGGGTTCTCCCCAAATGTTAAGGTCTTGGGACGTCCGGCCGATCAGTTCCTCGCGGCTGTACCCCGTCAATTGCTCAAAGCCCTGATTGGCATCCACGTATTTTTCCTGCTGGAGCGACTGGATGGCCAAAGGAATCGGGCTGGCTTTGAAGGCCTTGGAAAACCTTTCTTCAGAAAGCCGCAGCGCATTTTCCAGCACCATCCGTTCCCCGATCTCCCTCTTGAGCTGCTCGTTGGCCGACTGCATTTCCGCTGTGCGCTGACTGACCAACAGGTCCAGGTTTTTCAGGCGGCCCCTGACTTCATTGCTGAGACGCCATTTCTCGGTCAACGCATGCGCCAATTGCAGCACCTCGATGTTATCGAACGGCTTCTTGAGAATGACCATGCTGTCTGTCTTGCCGATGCGCCGAATCATCTCCTCCCACGAATAATCGGAGTACGCCGTGCATATCACCACCTGCAATTGCGGTTGCACTTGCCAGATGCGATTGATCGTTTCCACACCGTCCCAGCCAGGCGGCATCCGCACATCGACAAACGCCAGCGCGAACGGCTTGCCCGCTTCCTCGGCCTCCTTGACCTTCTGCAACCCTTCCTGCCCCTGGAATGCGGAGTCAATTTCAAATCCTCTTTGTGCGCGTGAGACAGGATCTTCGCCAAAGAGCGCTGCTCGGGCTTGATCCAGTCCGTCCCGCCTGTCCTCCCGCCCGCCCAGGATTTTGCGGATGTCCTCGTGAATCGACGGATTATCGTCGATGATGAGTATTCTGTCTTTGCTCGACTCTTCCCGTGAATTCACAACGATTGCCTCCGGCAGGTTAGCGGCAGTTCCAGCGTAAATGTCGCCCCTCGGTCCCGGCCATCGCTAAATGCGATCAACTGGCCCCCCATTTCTCTTGCGGCGTTGGCCCCGCTGTGCAGTCCAAATCCGTGGCCATGCTTCCGGGTGGTGAATCCGTGCGAAAAAATGCGCGTCAGGTTTTCCGGCGCAATGCCGACGCCGTTGTCCGCAACGGTGATCTTCACGCGCTCGTCACCATTTATACTGATCCCGACCGTCAGCCGTTTTTCGCCATTAGTTGATTCGTCCAGCGCGTATTTGGCGTTGTGGACAAGGTTGACCAGGATTTGCAGAACTTTGTGCTTATCCACCGTCATCGGTGGAACCTCCGAATACTGGCGCAGGACCGTTATTCCGTGGCGCTTCAGGCCGGCTGCGTTCAACTGCAGCGCGTCGTCCAATAGCTTGGAAACCGACACTTGCTCAAGAAAGCCCGAAACCCTGGCATAATTCTGCTGCATGGACACAACCTCTTTGATGTGCTCCACATTGAGCGCAAGTTGCTCATGCTCCTCCTGCAGCGCCGCTTGCTCCTTTTCCAGGCTCCTGGACAGTTGGATGAGAAAGCCCGGCACCAGTTTGCCTTTGGGATCGCTCGTCAGAAATGCGCCAATGTCCGCCTCGTGTTGTTCGAGCAAGCCGCGCAACTTCCCGAGGGTTAAAATCCCCGACCGCTGCAGCTTCTCACGGATGAGGGTCGTCGATACATTCACGCTGTTGAGCACGTTGCCGACGTTGTGGAGAACACCCGTCGCCACCTCCGCCATGCCCGCCTCCCTCGACGCAACTAGAAGTTCCTGCTGCGCTTCGGCCAATTCGGCGTGCGCCTTCTCCTTGGCCGCCACTTGCTCCTCCAGTTCCCGGGTCCGCTCGCTGACGCGTCGCTCCAGCGTTTGCTTGGCCTCGATCAACGCATCCTGCGCGCGTTGCCGGGCGATGGCCGCTCCCAACATGTCCGCCAACGCCCGAAGGCTGTCCACCTCCGCGTCGGTCCAAACCCGCTCGCTCGCGCAATCGTTAAATCCCAAGTGGCCCCACCAGACGCCCTCAATGTGGATTGGAACCAGGATGATCGACTTGATCCTTTGTGGAACCAGAAGCGCCTGCTCCACGGGGCCGAGTTTGCTGACAACCGCCGAAAATACCCGCCCTTGCTTAAGACATTCCGCCCAAGCCTCCAAACCAGTTCCATACCAGGGAAAATCCCGGAGCTTTGAACGGCCGATGATCGCCGCCTCGCCGGACGCTTCATACTCGAAACGCTCGCCGGTCGCGTGGACGCCGTCCGCTCCAGTCTGGTTTTCGAAGATATGCGCCCCGCTGATTTCAGCCGCCCGGCCAATCCGCGCCAGAACCTCCGGCGCCACCGTGCGCCAGTCAGACGCGGCCAAGAATTGCTGCGACGCGAATTGCACGCTCCCTAAAATCTTGTCCCGTTGCAGCAGGCTGCTCGTCATCGCGTTGAACGAGTTTGCCAGAATCTCCACCTCATCGCCGCTGTGAATCACGGCCCGAGCCGAGAGATCGCCCCGCGCTATCCGTTGGACAACCGATTGGAGCGTCCGTATCGGCTTGACCAGCAACCGGGCGTAAAGACCGGACGCCAGAAGGCTCAACAGGATGCAGATCAACGCCAAAATTCCCGTGCGGCAGTAAACCGTGGTGACGCTGCGGTCGTAAGTTTCCAATGAAAGCCCCACGTGTATCCAGCCCCACTCGATGCCCGAGTAATCAAAGGGCTGCGCGTAGTGAAACACCCGGCGATGGAATTCGGTAACGACGCCAATCCCGCTGCTCGGAACCCGCGCCGCGGGGTGCCACTCCGCGGGCAGTTGGCTGTACCGCCAGCCCGACCTCTCGTGTATCCAGGACTCGCCGTCGTTCTTCGTGATCACCAGATAGTCGATGGCTTTGTCCCCTTTGAGGATCTGCAAACAGTGTTCCACCAGCGCCCCGTAGTCCTCGGTCACAACCGCCCCGGCCGCAACGCCCCGTATCGAAACCGCCACGCCATTGGCCTTCGATTCCAGGTTCTCGACGAACGCTCGCTTCTGTTCAGGGATAATCACCGTCACAAAAATCGACAGGGTCACAGTCGTGATGATCCACGCCAGCAGCGCTATCCTCAGTGTGATCCCAAATCGTCTGGTTCCCGAGGGCAACAACCGGGCGCCATAACGATCTACTGGTGACCTCGCGTTCATTGGTCTGCTCCGCCGCGTCCGCTCGACCAAGGCGTCTCTGGCGCGGTTTCCGAACCAACGGCTTTGCTGTGCAGACGGGCCTGTTCCGTCAACAATTCCCGCGTGCTCCGCAATATGGAAATCGGCCGCTCCTCGATGCGGTCGCACTGAAAGATCATCAACAACTGTTTGCCAGCGGCGGTCGTATTAGCCTCGGTCACCGCTGCGGCAACCTTTTCCTTTAGCACGGCGTCGAACGATGCGCGGAAACAGGTCAGATGCGGCACCAGCCGGGGTGAGGTTGCCACCACCCGGATCTGGTTGGTGACCTGCGGGTTCAGTTCGCCCATCAGCTCGAATCCTTGTCGTGTGATCACACAGGCATCGCCCTGATGGAAAAATACCGGCAGCGCCGCCTCGGAAACCTTGACCGGCCGGGTGATGCGGCTAAAAAACTTCTCCGGCGGCCCCATCGCCTCTTTACCCAGCAGCACTTCCAGCCACGGTCCGGCCAGCGATCCCTGCAGATTGTCGAGCACTAATACCCGGCGTCCTTTCAGATCGGACAACACATTGATGCCGCTGTCTTTACGCACCACGAGCACGTACTCCTCATATTCAGAACCGTTGATAAGTGAAATGAGGATTGGCCCCGTTACAAGGGTCTCTCCCAGCGCCAGAAACTCCTGAGTCGGCATGGAAGCCAGATCCACCGCGCCGGTTGTCAGCAATTCGCTTAATTCCGAGCCGCCCGTAAAAATGACCGGGTTCGGATCGGCCACAAGGCCGTGGCTCTCAACGAGCGCTTTCGCGTAAACTTGCACGGACGCCAGGGCGTCATTCTCGTTGACCTCTCGAAACAATCTGGTGGACATACCGAACCGCACCGAAGACCGATCCGGACGGGAGGCGACCGTGCCCCCGCCCCTGAGTTCGGAGAAGGCGAACAAACAAATCAGCGTCAGGCCGAGTCTGGCGATCAATCCTATTCGCGGCCGGAACGCCATTCGCGTCTGACAACCGGCCTTTGGTGCTTGAGCAAGGGCAAGCATAATCAGTTTTGGTCAGGCGTCTCTACGTGAGCGAGCGGGACACCCGCGCGGGCCGGATCGGGAGGCCGTGCCGCGCCAACCAGACTCGCGTGAGTCGCTAGCAACTCCAACGCACTATCCAAAGCCGAGACGGGGTGAACCTGGAGGCCGTCACATTGAAAAAGAGTCAGGACCTGCTGGTCGGCGACCGTTGAATGCACATTCTCAATCTCCGCAATGATTTCGTCCCTGGCCGGATCCCAATAATCAGCTCGAAATAAAAACACCACCGGCACCATCGGAGGAGAAGACGCCAAAACCTTCAACTGCTGGCCCACCTGTGGGTTGAGTTCGGTCATGGTTTGGAATCCCCGCCGCGTCACCACGCACGCCTCACACTGATGGAAGAACACCGGCAATACCGTCTGCGCTAGTTTCGCTCCCTGGATGACACGGCCGCAAAACTCACGGGTTTGACCCAGCCCGGACTTGAGCAGGAGAGTGTCGAACCAGACGGGAGCCAGACTGTGCCTCGCATTCTGGCAAAAGGCGAGGGTGCGTCCCCGCAGCTCGTCGATCCGCTGGATATTGCTTTCGCGCCGGACAAGCAGAACATACTCTTCCGTCGCCAGTCCGCGGTTGACGCCAAGGACGGTGTTGGTGGACATGTATGCCCCGCCTAAAACCCAGTATTCTTCGGTGGTCATGGTCACCCCATCGACGAGTTTGTTCCGCACCGCGCTCGCAATCGCTTCGTTGCCATTAAGCACCAGTGAATCGGCGGGAATGAAAGCGCCGCGTTCCTTCGCGATGGCTTGGGCCCAAATCCTCATCGCTGCCTTGGCGTCGTTCTCATTGACGTTTCCAAACACGCTGGATGTGAAACCCAATCGCAGAACGGCGTTGGTGTTGCCGCCGGCGTGAGTCCCAGCCGCACGGGATGGCATCTGGCCAACGGCCACAAGAAACAGGCAAGCCAGGACACTCCACCGGCCCATGCTGGCGGGCCGCTTCCACTCCGGTTCGTTTAAAGGATGCTTGTTCATATTCGTCGCCTTTGCACCGCGCCGCTCCATCGGCGGCCGCGTCGGGTTAAATCATTGGTTCATATTCAGTTTCTTAAGCACTTCGGTGCCGACCACCAGCGTAAGCTGCGACTGCAAGGCAAGGTGGTCGTAGCGGGTCTTGTAATGTTGGGCACACATCAAGGCCTCTACCAACTGGGCGCGGATGACTTTCTCCGTCTCCACCAGTTCGTCCTGGTAAGCGCGTGTGTTTAAATCCCGGTTTTCCTGCGCGGCGGTCATGGCATCAAGCGTGGCCTGGTAAGACTTCTGGGCGGCTTCCAAGCTAAGAAACAGGTCTTTAATCTCCAGACCCAGGCCTTCCTTGAGAAGAAACTGCTCCTCCCGCGTCTGATCGACTCGCGCCCGGGCTTCCGCGATTTTGTTCTTCGTCAGAAACCCGTTGAATATCGGTATTTGAAGCCCCACACCCACCGTCCAGCCTTGCTTGTTTGCGTCTGTGGCAATGCCCGCATCGTAGTTGTTCCACCACTCGTGCAATTCGCCGGTGACCGCCAGCTTGGGGTAGTATCCGCTCCTCTCCGTGCGAGTGGCGCCTTCCGCGGCCCGGATGCCCGCTTCAACCTTGGCCCAATCCGGACTGAACTGATACGCCGTGCTCACCAGCTTGTCCAGGTTCTCGGCGTAGGGTGTGTACGGCAATTCCTTGTCCGCCGGCTTGATCGATGTATTCCATGACAGTCCCATGGTGTTTGCCAGCGCCGCTTGGGCCAGTTCTTCGTTCTTTTCCAACTGGGCGACCATCGCGCGAAGCGTTTCCACCATCACTTTGTTGTCCAAAAAGTCCGTCTTCTTGACTTTCCCCGATCCTTCCTTGTACATCCTCTCAGTCAGGTTCAGCGTCGCTTCCATCCGGGCCAGCGTGTCCGTGCCGACTTGGTGAAGCTCTCGCGCCAACACCCCTCCGTAATAAAGCCGTTTAACGCTGTCCGCGACTTCAAGGTCGGTCCGCCGGGCGTCCGCCTTCATCATCTCCACGAAGCCCTCGGTTTGCTCGCGGTACCCTTTGCGCATGCCCCCGTCGTAAAGCAGCCACGTCAGGTCCAGCGATGTTACAAATGAGTCCGGATCCATCAGCTTGACGTCCTGCGCCGGAACCGGCAACCGTTGCGCCGCCACGCCGATCGTCTGGGCCGGCGTACTGACCGGAAGTTGAACTGCCGTCGGCCCAAGAATCCCGGCGGGCACCGTGACCACCGCCGTCCCGGCGGGAACGTGGATGGACTGCGCGGCGACTGACATGGTCGAAGCGGGGAATAAGAAATCCGGCGATCTGTCCATTTGCTCGAAGCTCGCCTTGCCATTTAATTGCGGCCAATATCCCGCCAGAGCCTGGCGGTGCTGCGCCTCGGCCATTGCCACGGCGAACTTCGAGGCCCGCCGCCCGTGGTTCTTCTGCATCGCAATGTTTAAACATTCGTCCAGCGTCATTTCCTGCGCCTCCCCGTCATGCCCGCTGAACTGCGGCCCTGTCCCGGCGCTCTGGTCTGCGCCTTGCCCTCGCCCCGCAAACAGGCAGGCGCTGGCGCCCAGCACGGCGATGGCTTTTGTCGATCTTCCGAATATTTGGGGAATCCTCACGTGTTTTTGGTCTCCCTTTGGTATGAATTACGAATAATCCGTTCGGATGCCTTCGTGTGGCGGCGAAGGTTTCTCTTCTGCAAAACGTGAATGCGTGTTACGCAGCATTGGATTGTCCCATTTCTGAGCAGCAATCTCGCGCCCGCTCCCCTCGGGAGCGGTTGCTCGATAAACAGGTCCTGGCGCGCGGCCATCTCCCCTTTGTTATCGGCGGCCCAGCCACAACCTTTAGGATTACTTTTATTCCTCCTCTATGCCAGTCAACTATCCAGACACTTGCGAACAGTTTCCAGGATCTGGTCTATCGGACACGGTTTCTGAAGAAAGTCCTGGCCTTTCTGCAAGACCAGCTCGCGTCCCGCGATGTTCGCGCTGTAGCCGCTGGTGAAGATGACGCGCAATTGCGGATTGCGCTCCAGCAGCCGCGCCGCCAACTCTCGCCCGTCAATCGCCTCGGGCATGACGATATCCGTCAGCAAAAGGTGAATCGGTCCCGAGTGCTGATCCCAGATCCGCAAGGCCTCGACACCGTTGGCGGCTTCCAACACTTGGTAGCCGTTCTTTTCCAGCACCAGCCGTGTCAGCATCAGCACCCCCGGTTCGTCATCGACCAGCAATATGGTCTCTGTGCCGCCGCGGGGTTTGGGCTTCACCGTAACCTCATCCGCCGCCTCAACCGCTTCTTCAATGGCCGGGAGAAAGATGTGAAAGGTCGTGCCCTTCCCAACTTCACTCTCCACCGCTACGGAGCCGCTATGCTGTTTAACAATACCAAAGACCGTCGCCAGCCCGAACCCCGTGCCCTTGCCGGGTTCTTTGGTGGTAAAGAAGGGTTCAAAGATCCGCCCCAGGTTTTCCGGCGCGATTCCCGTGCCCGTGTCGGTGACGCCCAGACAGACGTGGCGTCCCGGCAGCGTATCGGGGATCCCGCGCGTCTCCTCCTCCGTGAACACTCTTTCCCCGGTTTCAATCGTCAGTTGTCCGCCGTTGGGCATCGCGTCGCGGGCGTTGACCACCAGGTTCAGCAGCACCTGGTCGAGCATCCCCGGATCGGCGCGGGTCATCAATACACCGGGGTGCAGGTTGAGTTGCAGCCGCACGTCCGGGCCCAAAACTCGTTGCAGCATTTTGGTTAGGCTGGCGACAATCTCATTCAAATTCACTGGGCGTACTTGCATGATCTGGCGACGGCTGAAGGCGAGCAACTGGCGCGTCAGGTTGGCCGCCCGCTCGGCGGTAACGCGAATTTCCCGCAAACCTGCCCGCACCGCCTCGGGCAGATTCTCAAACCTTTCCGCCACTTCGACCTGCAACATCATCGCGGCGAGCATGTTGTTGAAATCGTGCGCCACACCCCCGGCAAGATGTCCGATCGCCTCCATCTTTTGCGACTGCCGGAATTGGGCCTCCAGTTGCACCTCCCGCGTCACATCCCGCTTGACGGCCACGTAGTTGACCACATTGCCGCCCGCGTCCCGCACGGGCGATATGGTGGCTTCTTCCTCGAAAAACGTGCCGTCCTTGCGCCGATTGACAAAATGCCCGCTCCATATTTCCCCGCGGCTCAGGACCTCCCACATCCGGCGATAATATGCGCCATCCTGCTTCCCGCTCTTAAGTATGCGGGGATTCTGCCTGAGAGCTTCCGCGCACGTGTAGCCGGTCGTCTTCTCAAATGCTGGGTTGGTGTAAAGGATCGTTCCCTGCGTGTCCGTGATGATGATCGTCTCGGCGGACTGCTCGACGGCCTTCGCCAGCCGGGCAACGGATTCCTCGGCCCGCTTGCGTTCGGTGATGTCGCGAAATGTCCAGATTCGCCCGTAATAATTCCCCGCCTTGTCCCGGACAGGTGACGAGTACCGGTCCAGGATCGTTCCATCTACCAACTCAACTTCATCCCGGCTGACTTCGTCGGGATGAGAGTAAAGATAGTGGACTTTCTCGGCAAATTGCTGCGGATTCTTTGTCTGTTCTGCGACATACGGAATCTGCATGGTACCGTCCTTGTTCTCCGCCACATGCGGGGGAATCTTCCACAATTCTATCATTCGCTGGTTTTGGAGAATCTTCCTCCCCTGACTGTCCACCACCAAAATGCCGTCCAATGCCGAGTCCACTTGCGCTTCAAAAAATGCCGTCCGCCACCGCAACTCCTCCTCCGCCTGCCGCCGTTCCTTCTCGCGCCGGCTGATTTCCAGCGCAAAGGATATATCCGCCGCCAAGTCATCCAGCAGTTGCAGTTCTTCCTTGTCGAAAAAGCCTGGCGTACCGGCATAGAGGCTCAAGACGCCAACGACCTGTCCTTCCACTCTGAGCGGAAAGCCGCCGGAGGACTGATAGCCGCGCCGTAACGCCTCCTCTCGCCAAGGCAGGTAGAGCGGGTCATTTGCGATGTCGTTGCAGATGGCGTGTTCGCCCGCAATGAGGCAGCGCGCCCCCGGTCCCGTGGATCGCCTCTCGTCCCGCAAATTAATCTTCACCAATTCGGTATATCCTTCCACCACGCCGCTGGAGGCGACGGGTTCCAACTCTTGGGTTGCGCGGTTGAACATTCCGACCCACGCCATCCGGAATTTTCCCTTTTCCACCGCAATGCGGCAAATGGCCTCCAGCATCGCCTGCGGGTCTCTCTCGCGCACAATCGTCTGATTGACGTTGCTCAACACGCCGGAGACGCGGTTGAGTTCCCGCAGCAAGCCCTCCGCCCGTTTGCGCTGAACGATCTCCGCTTCAAGCGCGCGGTTGCTCCGCTCCAATTGCAGCGCCCTTTCCTCCAATTTATCGACCAGGACTTCGCTGTATGTCTTGACAAGCTCTTCCTCTTCGCCCGCCGGTTGTTTCGCCGGCGTGAGCACGCCGGCCTGCGCCGCCGCAATCACACTCCGAATGCGCTCAATAAACAGTTCCGGCTCGGCCGGTTTAAGGATGAAGGCGTCGGCGCCAAGATCCAGCGCCAGTTGCTCGTCCTTTGGCTCGGTGTAGGTCGCCGTATAAACGACAAATGGTATCTGCTTCAATCGCGCGTCCGATTTCCACTGGCGCAATAGCGTGTAGCCGTCCATCACCGGCATGAGCAGGTCCGAAACGATCAGTTCCGGCGGGGACTGGCGCGCCTTGGCCAGCGCCTCCACGCCGTCACGGGCAATGTCCACCGTGTAACCGTAGCCGCCAAGCAGCTTCTCCAGGAAGTAGAGGGCTTCCTCCTTATCATCCACTATAAGGATTCGTTTCATGGGCTTGGCTCCGTTGAAGGGCGAAGGTGGCGCGTGACTTCCGCCACAAACGTCTTTGGGTTCAGGGGCTTCTCCAAATAGTCGTTGCAACCCGCCGCCAGGGCCTTCTCCCGGTCACCAGCCATCGCGTAGGACGTCACGGCGATGATCGGCACTTTAGCCAGCGCGGGAAAGCCCCGCAATGCCCGGGCTACCGCGTAACCGTCCATGTCAGGGAGCTGGATGTCGAGCAGAATAAGGTCGAAGGGTTCGCGTGTGGCGAGGTTGAGTCCAGCCGGGCCGTTGGATGCGTGCTTCACGATGTAGCCGCTGTTTTCCAGCAGGAAGGTGGCCAGGTAGCGGTTCTGCTCGTTGTCTTCGATCAGGAGTATCGTTGCTTTCATTGCCGCCGCGCTCCTTTCACTGGCAGCAGAACGCTGAACGTGCTGCCCTTGCCAGCCTCACTCTCCACCTGGATTTCGCCGCCCAGCAGCCCGGCCAACCGCCGGCAGATAGCCAGCCCAAGCCCAGTGCCTTCGTGACTTCGCGACAAGCCACTTGCAAGCTGCTGAAAGGGCCGAAACAACTTGCTGAAATCCTCGGGCTTGATCCCGATGCCCGTGTCAGTGATCCGCACCCGCACCGTCCCAGCCACGACGTCAGCCGACATTACCACCTCGCCGCGCTCGGTGAACTTGACGGCGTTGTTTAGCAGGTTGAGCAGGATTTGCTCCACGCGCAGGCCGTCGCTTACCAGTTCGCCGATCACAGGCGACATTTCCAGCCGCAACGCCAGGCCCTTGCTTTCTGCCAATGGGCGGATGGCGGCGACCGAGCGCTCGATCGTGGCGCGCAAATCGAAGGGTGCCAACGCCAACTTCAATTCCCCGGCCTCGATCTTCGAGATGTCGAGCACGTCATTGATCAGCGCCAGCAGTTGTCGCGAACTGCTCTGCACCATGCCCAGTTGCTTGGTCTGTTCGGCGTTCAATGGCCCCGCCAGCCCTTGCAGCATGATGCCGGTGAAGCCGAGGATGGAATTCAGCGGCGTGCGCAACTCGTGTGACATCGTCGCCAGAAACGCCGATTTGAGCCGGTCCGCCGACTCGGCGCGCTCTTTGGCCACGGCCAGTTCGGCGGTGCGCTCGGCCACACGGTATTCCAGTTCGCCGCTGTGACGCCGGATTTCCCCGTAAAGCCGGGCATTCTGCACGGCCATGGCCACCTGGCCCGTCACCGTTTCCAGCAGCTTCAACCGCCGCTCTAGTGGCTTCTTTTCCGTGCGCGTAAACACGCTCAATACTCCCACGCATTCCCCGCCTGTAACCAGCGGAAACGCCGCGTGAAATTGGATCGTCTCTCCCCGTATTGACTCCCGCCGGCAATACTCCAGCACTTCCGCTCGATTTCTCAGAATCAGCGGACTTTGTGTGCGGGCACATTCCCCGCACAGATACTCGCCAACTTTGATCTTGTTGGTGGTCAGATCGCCAATGGTCGCCTCGGAGACTGACCTCTGGGCTGCCAGTTCCAGCCTCTCGTCCGGGCTCACCAGACAGATGGTGCCCCCTTCCAACTCCACAATGCCCAGCGCCTCGTCCAGCGCGAAATCCAATATCTCCTGCAGGTTCAACACGCCGGTGATCATCGCCGAGATGATCCGGTTGATTACCCGAAGATCCTCGTTGACTTCCGAAATCTTCTCTTCCGCCCGTTTGCGCTCGGTGACATCGCGCGACACGACCACCACCTGTGAAACCCGGCCCTGGGCGTCTCGAATCACGCTGCCCTGCGATTCGATGTGCCGGGCTTGGCCGTCCTCGCCCACCATGCGGTATTCCAGCCGTTGGCCCACGCCGCTGCGAACCGTCTCCTCAAACGCCTGTTTCACTCGCATCCGATCTTCCGGGTGAATCTGATCAAAGGATGATGTTCCGCGCAGCTTCGCCGGGTCACCCAGAATTCCTTGATAGGAGGGGCTGTTGTAGAGGCGGCAGCCGTTCAGATCAAGCACCGCCACCAAATCGGCCAGGTTCTCCATGATCAGCCGGAACTGCTGCTCGCTCTTTTGGAGCGTTTCTTCCATCCGTTTGCGTTCCGTGATGTCGGCCATGACCGCCACCCGCGCGTTCCGTCCGTGATACTCAAGGTCGTCCGAAAAGACCACGTTGGTAATGAATGAGCCGTCGCGTTTGCGGTGATGCCATTCGCCCACGTTGGCGTGCCCATGCAGTTGTGGAATCAATTCCGTGATTCTTGCTCTTTCTTCCTCGGGATACAGATCGGGCAGGCGCAGAGACAGTGCTTCCTTGAGGCTGTAACCGTAGTGCTCCTTGAATGCGTCGTTCACCCCCAGCATTTGCAGCGTGCCACGCTCGTATATAAGCATCGGCATCGGGTTGTGCTCGAAAAGGAACCGATGCCTGGTCTCACTTTCCTGCAACAACTCCCCCACCTGTTTGCGTTCGGTGATGTCCAGATGCGAGCCTAGCATCCGCTTTGCTTTCCCTTGTCCATCCGTGATCAGAGAGGCCTTGGCCAGTATCCACCGATACGAGCCGTCCTTGTGGCGAAGGCGGAATTCGACTTCATAATCCGGCCACGGTTTCTCGTGATAGGCCTTAATCGTGGCCAGCATGCGATCGAGGTCTCCAGGATGGACCCGGCTTTGCCATTCCTCAAACCGATTCGGAATCTCGTGATCTTCGTAGCCGATCTGCCGCTTCCACTCGGGTGAGAGCCAGATGGCGTTGTTTTCCAAATCCCAATCCCACAGCC
>Ga0326727_10010231_pt1 | contig 22470 bp, 25 predicted proteins | sample MB2enrmetagenome_FD_207643 | JGI IMG/M metagenome (GOLD analysis project Ga0326727, IMG submission 207643) | Lab enriched peat soil microbial communities from McLean, Ithaca, NY, United States - MB29MY | ecosystem: Environmental > Terrestrial > Soil > Wetlands > Peat | place: USA: New York...
AAGATCATCGCAGAGAGCACCACGAGCACGCCTAGGCCTTGCTTTCGACGCGCCGTTTGAGCGCCTGGTTCATCTGGTGGTAGCCCTTCTCGGTGTCCTCGATCATCCGGCTCATGAAAAGCACCATTGGTCCCCGGAACCGCTCGATCTGTCGGAAGCGTGTCCCGCCGCTAGGGAGTGACGCAAGCAAGATCTCGTGGTCGCCCCGGTAGATCACGCCTAGGAAGCTGCCGCCCCAAAGGATTTCTTCGCCAGGCCGGACAGAAAAGACCTCAGGCTTGAATTCCATGGGCTTTCGGCCAGGTGGGACTACGGTGATGCGGAGGTGAGCGCCAACCTCTAGCGTTCCTGTGACGGACGGAATGAACGAGTTCCACTCCTTCCACGCAGAGAAATCCATGAGCACTTCCCACACGCGCTGCGGCGGCGCGTCGATGTCGATCTGTGTGTCTAGAACTCGGACCACGGGTCAGCGCTCGCTGCGAATCTAATGAAGATTTGGCATAATGCCGACGACCGCGTGTTTCTGGAAAAAGACAATATGTGTACAGTCCAAGGGACCGCGTGGGGCGAACTTTGGTTCGAGTGAAGAGGAACACGCGTATGAGATTCAGTGAGCAAGACGTTTTGCGGCTCGCGCAAGACGCATACTCGGAGAACCCGACATTTGCTGTAGACCCAGCGAAGACGGCCCTGCTCGTAATCGACATGCAAGATGAGTTTGTCAAGCCTCAATGGACGCCATTCTGGGTCCCAGAAGCGACGCGAATCGTGGCGCGCGTAAGACGAATAGTCGATTTCTGCAGGAGCAAGAAGATACCCGTCATATTCACCGCCTTCTCAAACACACACTCCTATCTTGACAGACCGAAGACTGGCAGCTTTATGCCGAACCGATACAAAGGCAAGGTCCCAGACAATCCATCGTACTTCAGGGAAGGAAGAATCTGGCACGAGCTTTCTCCCCTCAAGGACGAAGTCGTAATCCATAAGCCCTCCTATGGAGCGTTCTACGACACCCCACTGGAGACTATCCTGAAGAATCTCAGGAGAGAGACGGTGGTCATATGCGGTACTCTCACCAACTTCTGCTGCGGAACTACAGCGCGCCAAGCTTACGAACGGGGGTTCAATGTCATAGTGGGGAGCGACGTAACTGCTACAGACAATCCTAGACAACATGAGGCCGAATTGAAGACGTTGAGAAAGGGGTTTGCAATGGTTGCTACGTCGAATCAGATAATCAAGAAGTTGAAAAGCAATCGGTAAGACTCTTGCCCGACGGGATGAGGGCCTCCGACCTACACTTGGCCCGGCATACCTTATGATTGGAGAGCAATTAGCAGGGACAAAAACTCGGGATTGGGTTCGAAATCGTTGGGGAAAGAGCCCTTGACCCAGTGGATTTGGTGGGGTCGGCCGGATACTCGCGCGCGCGCTCGCCGAGTGCTATGCGATTCTTGGCAACAAAGACGAGTTCTTCGAATGGTTCGACAAAGCCATATCTGCGAAGAGGGTTGTTGACATATCATATCTTCGGTATTCTCGCTTCTACGACAAGGTGAGGGATGACCCGCGCTTCCCTGAGATCTTCTTCTTCGCTACGAAATAGATACCACGGTCAGAGCATCCCATAGCGATTACTCAGACTGGAGGATTGGAGTGACAGACGACCCTCTGGGCAGGAGGAAGCGGCATCAGGATGAAGGGAGATACACTCGACTGTGGAAGCAGTGGGAGGCGGATGGCGAAACAGATGCGAGGAGCGTGGAGGCATATTTCGTCGACAAAGGAATGAAGAGTGGGGTTGACTGGGACACGAACGGGAACTTTGTCTACGTTTTTTAGCCTGTGGGATGTTCCTTTCTCCTAGGTTAGTGGTCCTTGGAGACACGCCCACAAGACGATCGAAGAGCTCTCACGATTGTGCGAAGTCAGTAACGAGGGCTTGAAGAGCTATCTCGAAGGATTAGAGAAGATTGGTATCGTGTCGAAAGACGGCGCCAAGAGATACTTCATCGGCTTGTAAGCGCGCGCATCAACCGAAGAGTTAGGAGAACCGATTCACGCTTTCGCAAAGACCGATATGAGCGGCAAACTTACGAGCAGAGTGGGGCCCATCCCCAAGGCCATGCTGGGAGCATGGGGCTGGGTGGTTATCATGGTCGTGATGGTCGTTGTTGCCTTCGTAATCATCCACTACCTGAAGACCCTCTGAAGTTCGATGCCATGTCCCGACGGTTAAGCAGCGCGCGCGCTCTTTACGCGACTGGTTGTAGGGTCAGCTCAGACTTCGACTCCAAGTCGCGGGCGTCAGCTTAGGATGACTAAGCTTGACAAGGAGGTGCGACTCTGCCATATCCTTCTCGTGCCACCCCACAACGGCCTTATCATGTTACTCAGTGCTCGACCTAAAGGAAACCTTGTCCGCGGGCGCGAACGTCGCCTGCGTGGACAGAAGCCCTAAGTAATCTTAATTCCGCCTGCTCGCCCGGGAACTTGGTTCGGCCACTGCAGTTAAGCCGTGCCGTGGCCGTTCTGACGCTTCTTTTCCTTACAACCTCTGCCTTTGTCCCCCTCTTCGTTGTGCCTTCCCCAACACGAGCAGAATCCGGGGCTTCGGCAGCTCCTGCGTTGCATGATGATTTCACCCACGACACGAGTCTTAATGCAAGCCTGTGGCAGATCAATGGAACTGTTGGAGCAGTGTACGGACTCGACGATGTGGGGCTTCAGAACATTCTGCTGGCTCCCACTTTCTCTCCACTGGGGATGGAGATCGCTCAGGTGAATACCAGCTATACAACGGGTACGATCCAGAGCATAGAATCCTTCACACCACCGTTTACTGCAACCGCCGTGGTCGAAGGAACCGTTTCGCGTGGGCACACGTTTGGATTCGCCATAGCTTCAACAAACGCGAGCACCGGGGTTGCGATAATTGGCAACCTGAACTCCACCGACTGCAGCAGTCTGGGCAACTGCGGCGATCCAGCGACCTGCGGCATCTCAGCCAATCCCACTACAACCCCATCGAACCAATGCTATTACGGCATCTTTGCCAGAATTGCGAGCGAGGGAGGCAAATGGAAGAAGGTAGACCCGAAACTGGATCTGACTCCAAGCATGGGCGTATACTATACGCTGCAAATATCCGTCGACGCTTCGGGGAGTGCGCAGTACAGTGTCAGCCAAGGAGGCCATGTCATAAATGAGTCGACTGCACAAGTCGGGAACGGTCCTTTCTACATCATTATTGAACAGGGGGAAGGGGCACCCGTCCCAGGTCATGGTCCCAACCAAGCGTACTGGTTGTCTGTCTCGCTGACTTCGTCTGCTTCTACCTCGTCCACTTCCACCTCGTCTACGTCCACAGGTCCCAGCTCATCCGGCACTAGTGTGTACATCTGGATCGCGGTAGTAATAATCATCATAATTCTGCTCCTCATAATTCTCCTATGGTACAGGCGGCGCAGCCTTACAGTGATGGTGCAAGACTCGCAGAAGCTCTCGCCCATTCCAGGAGCGACTGTCTTAGCCAATGGTCCCGAGGACCTCTTCGGCATTACCGAGAACAACGGTAAGGTCGTCTTTACCAACCCGAAGAAAGGCGACTATTCGATCAAGGCCAGCATCGCAGGATACAACCCTTCAATTCCGGTGACGGTTTCGGTGAAGAAGACAATTGAGTACACCGTAAGGCTGGACCGGATTGCACCTAGTGCCCAAGAGAGCGTGGTCGGCAATGCACCTTTAGAGGGGCCGGATCGCGACAAAGCCATTGGTCCAGATGAAGGCAAAGCGAGTTTGCTCGACTCTGGCGTCACGGCACGGAGTCCGAGTCTCCAAACGCAACAGCCTCAGACCGGGGTTACCCAACCCACTCAACAAGGTTCAGCTCCCGCCGTGACGCAGACTGAATCTGCGTCTTCTCCATCCGACCAACAGGGACCAGATGAACTGGAGGGTTGGGGCGGAGAGAGAATCCGCCAAGTCATCAAGACGTTCCAAATGAAAGGGGCCATCAGCCCAGAAACAGCCCTGACCGCCCAGGAGCTGGGCCTGTCAAGACTATTCGTGAGGATCATGAAACGAAGAAAGGGGAGAACAAGAATCTTCGTCGAAGTCAATGGAAGATACTACCTCAACCAAAAGGCCCTACAAGAAGGGAACTAGGCGCGCAAAGGAGCGGCGCCCTAGAGAAGGACTTTGGGTCTGGACCTGCACACTGAACTGTGCCGGTCCGGGCGGGCCCACTAAATAGACTCAATGGGCTCTGTTCGTCTAGATTAGCTTGATTCTAGCTACTTAGGTGACTGGTCGCAGGGTTCGTTCGGACTGTGGACTCGAAGCCTGGCGCGTGCGTGCTAGTAACCTTTCTTGGTCGTCAAGGTCTGGTCGGGCGGCATCGCGGGCTGAGCGACTATCTTGATTACCGACCACTTGCCGCATAGGGGGCATTTCATGTACCTACTGTTGCCCAGCCTCAGCGAAGTGAGCGAAGCGCCAGGAACGAACTGGTAGTTGAACCGCCCATCGCACTTTGGACAGACGAGCGTGTTCTCTCTGACGACCCCGGCGGTCCCCCGGACTCCTCGACTTCGGCCTCTGGCCAGCCACCACACACCAACGACTATGATGAGCACAACGGCGGCGGCCATCGGCAGTACCCAGCTTGCCACGAGCAAAGCTGCGATTGGATAGGGTCAATAAGGGATTTGGCAATCCCATGGCAAGAGGTTGGCGAGCGAATGCGCGCTCGTCAGGCGGTCTTGTCCCAGCGCCCGTACGCGCCCGAACCAATCGTTGGAATCCACTTTCAGGACCCGTTTGGGTGCGAACCCCTCCGGACCCGCTCAGGGTAAGCCCAGAATGGGCTCTGCTTGCCTATAATAGCCAGATTTTCACTGTTTGCTCGGCCCGTTTCAGGGCCCGAAGACGAGGGCGTCACGTTCTCAAGGGACGATGTATTTTACAGGCGCGTCTGAGATGCCCTCGACGAGAACGATGAATGAGGGCGCCGGGAGGCTGCACAAGTACTGGCACTACCTCTTCGTAGTTTCAATATGCATCATGCTACTGAGCGTTCTAGCCTTGCTGAACGCGTACTATCATTTCACCAACGTATCGTCCTACGATGTCAACGTGGAAGGCGTGCCGTCATCAGCGGATTATCTCGGCATGTTCATCAGCATGGCCATTCTACCAATTCCGGATTACATTCTCGTTCCGGTATATGGTTCTCTGTCAGCGATAGGGGTGTTCAATCCCTTCGCAACGTTTCTGGTGTGCCTCGCGGGTGCCCTGTTCCCGATAGAGTACATTTGCGGCAGATTTGCGGCCAGATCACTGCTGTTGAAGGGCCTGTCCCTCATGCGTATTTCCGAGAAGGACATCGAAGTGGCGGACAAGTGGTTGGTGGACCACGGCCACTTCTCCATCTTCATATCCACCTTCATACCGTTCTTCTACACCGTCGCGTCCCTGGCTGCCGGGACGCTGAAGATGAAGGCTGGCAGATTCCTTCTGGCCAGTACCGCAGGATTCGGGTTGAGATTCATATTCCTCGAGTACGTGGGCTACTACAGCATCTACGTCTTCACCGCCTCATTCGACTACTCGCAAAGGACTCTCTTCTCCTCGCTCCTGATTCTATCTTCTGTCTACGCGGCTCTTCATCTCGCAAGAACTCTGCACTCTCGCTTTAGGTCCCAGCACCAAGGATCCGTTCCTCAGGCGAACCTTGAAGGAGGTCCTTCGCACAGAAGCGGCGAATTGGATTCACAGCATGACCGGGGTGTCACTAGCTCAGAATCCACTTTCCGGACCTGTCACGGGGCGAGCTCCTCCGGGCCCAGACCACAGTCACGACTTAGCCGGACGATTTCCATCCAGGGAGCAAGCCTGTAATCTCAGCGACACATACGTTTTCATTTGGACGCCTTCACCCTCCGTCGAGAATGGTGGAGCTGAGGGACGACGTCTACTTCAACCCAAGGGATTTCAGGGCATATTTGGCAGAGCGGCTAGGGAGACCGGCATCGCAGGTCAGCGTCCCTGCAGACGTGCTCTTCACCTACGACAGGAGGATCTTCAGTGCCGCGACGTCGGAACAGACCACAGCTCCAGTGGATTGGTACCCCTACTCTGACAGGATGTACACGAGAAGAGCGGGAGGCAGAGAGATCGGAGTCGTCCGTGCACTGATCGGGGCTTCGGCTGCCGCGATGAACCTAGAGGAGCTGATCGCCTACGGCGCAAAGAGGATCTACGAGGTCGGGGTCTCAGGAGCAATCGACACTAGGCTGAGGCCTGGAGACATCGTCGTGCTAAGTGGAGCCTTGAGCGACGAAGGGACCTCCAAGCACTACTTCAGAGGGACGAAGCGCTTCAGCCCGTCGCCCAGGCTGACGAGGCGGTTGGAGGCCGCCCTTCGCTCGAGCGGGATCGAGTACGTCATGGGAAAGGCGTGGACGGTGGATGCGCCCTACAGGGAGACCAAGAGGAAGGTGGCGCGACACCTAAGGAGCGGCGTGAGCGTCGTCAACATGGAAAGCTCGGCGATCTTTGCGGTCGCATCCTACAGGAGGGTCGAAGCCGCCTCCATCCAGGTCGTCTCAGATGTCGTCTCAGAAGAGTGGGAACCAGCCTTTCATACGGAGGTCGTCAACAGTCGGAGAATGGAGGTGCTCGGCGCGGCGCTCAGAGTCATGAGCGGCGGTCCAACCGAAAAGCAGCGCCGTACCCTAGCAGCCTAGTCCGCCTAGTACAGACTAACCTCAGGGGCAGAGTCAGTGGGGAATGGACGGATGGAGAGGCCCAGTTCGTCGAAGGCGAGGAGTCCGGAAGAGTTCTGGAACTCTTCCGAAGGAAGTATGGGCTTCAACTTAGGCTGCTGGGATGGCTTAATCGAATGAGCAGGCGTCCTCAACAGCAGTGGACTATCATTGGCATCACTGTCGGTTGACGTCGTGCGCTCGCGCGCTGCACCACATCCTGCATGGCGCGCGCTTCGAAAGAGACGATGGTGTGTTTCATGGAGACCCAATTGCTTTCTGAGCCCTTCTATGAGCTCTCGCCTGTTCAAGGATCGCTTTGACCTGGCTACTCTTTGCAAGTTTCATCCGACGTAAAGCTTGGAGCAGGTTCTTTATGCTGGCATAAGAACTCAGATTCACGCCGACTGTGGCCAGGTTCTCCTTTCCACCCTCGAGCCTGTCGACGAGCACGGCGGCATCCGTAACCCTGTAACCCTTCTTGCGGAGTGCGCCAGCTGCGGACACGATACTCGTGCCCGTTGAAACCAAGTCGTCGATTATGAGAACTCTCGAGCCCGGCGCTGAGATTCCTTCCAACAGCCCGTCCTGCCCGCGACTCTCTCTCTGTTTTCTGACATACATCATCGGCTTCTTCAGCATGATGGCTAAGGGTGAAGATATGGTCACCCCTGCAGTGGCGACCCCCGCAATTGTGTCGAATTTGCTCGCCCCCACGCCCTCGACCAGTTCTACGAAGGCGGCCAGCACGGTAGTGTAGGTGTCCGGGTAGCTAGGGATCAGCCTAAGGTCGATGTCGTAGAAGCTCCGCCTGCCGTTCGGCAATGTGAAATCTCCTAACCGTAGTGCTCCCATTTCGAGGAGCGTCTCCGCAAGGGAATTGAAGTTCACCCTTTCAGTCTGTGGGTTACCACTGCTAACTTGCGTTCTTGCTGGCAGACCGCTTCACTTCACCCCTATGTGAGAAGACACGTATAAGACTCCGCCTCAGAGCCAAGTCTCAGACTCAGCGAGCATGCGCATTCATCGCGAAGATCGCCCCATCAGGCCTTTGATACTCCCTTCTCTACGCGCGCGCCTCCTATCTAGAGTAGTCCATTGCCATGCTTTTCTGTGTGTTCGCATCCGGCTGTCCCCAAATTCTCTAGGTCTTTGGAGTGACGAGTCCCCGATGGAGGGTCTTTCTCCCTCCACCGAGGCGCTAACGACGTGTGTCGGCCGTAGTCCTCCTCCTGTTCTAGGCGGGATTCAGCTCAGCGGCCTACCCTGGTCTCCTGCAGGCGTTTCATCGACCACGTTTGGCCTTGCTCCGCACGGGTCAGCCGTTTCATCCCGGTCCCCACCGACCTCAAGGTCTCCCTATCATCGCCCATGATGGGCCGGGTCTCGTTTCTGTTCTGGAGCCAGCCGTCTCCGACTGCGTCTCTCGGCGCCGTGCGTCCTGCTGCGAGGGAGGAACTTCCCCAGGAGGTCCCCGTGGCCCGCCCGCCGACTCGCGTCACGTTCTCCGGCAGGGGTTCGGCAGTTAACCGTTTCTCACGAGGCGAAGAGGTGGGGGAAGTACTCCCTCTCCTCCTGCAGGACCTTCCCCTCGCTCTTGCACATCCTATAGGATTCGAGCGGCTCCTTGTTGAGCGTCTCGAAGTTGGGGCCCCACTTGTAGATCGAGAGATAGGACCTCGCCTCCTCGACCTCCCCAAGTATGTAGAGGGTGGCTGCGACCGCCTCCACGGAGCTCAGCATCCCAGCCCTCGCATAGTTTGTAGGATTGGCGGCCAGAAGAAGCGGGACGCGCCTGTGCTTCCCCCCCAGTTTCTTGAAGAAGATCTCCTGGGCCTGGTTCCACGAGCAGTCGACCACCAGTATCCCCTTCGCGCCTCTGTCCGGCGGCGAGAGCATCCTGTGCGCGAACGGGTTGAGCACGATCGTCGTGTCTGAGGCATGGAACTTCCTCCCCACCCCCTTGGCCAGATCCATGTGGATCATCTTGCGAGCAGTGCACTTGATGGGGTCGTCCTGATCCATCTCCAAGGCGTAGACGCCTATCATCTCTTTCGTCTACGCCATACGCCATGGTAATAATACTCTCGTCTTCATGGGACGAGCTTTCGAGCGTGGAGCGGACGCCCTCTGCGGTGAAGGGAGCAAGGGTTATTACTGCAGAATTGAGTGGAATGGGAGAGGTAGTTGAGTGGAATGCCAATGGCCTTCGTGCTGATCAACGCAGACCTAGGGGCTGAAGAGGACCTCCTCAAGAAGCTTCGCGAGATCCAGAACGTAAAGGACGTCTACGTCGTGTACGGCGTCTACGACGTGGTGGCGAGGGTCGAGGCCGAAACGATGGAGAAGGTCAAAGAGACGATTACCTGGAGTATCCGCCGGCTCGACAAGGTGAGGAGCACCCTCACCATGATCGTCGTCGAGAACTAGGCGACCGATTCCCAAGCTGAAAAACGCCCCGGTGGCTGACAGGACCGTGCGCTGCCTCGTCGGCATCGACGACACAGACTCCTCAAGAGGAAACTGCACCACCTACCTTGCCTATCGAATCGCAGCAGACCTCGCCCCCGCCGTCAGGGTCCTCCCGTACCCGAGGCTGGTGAGGCTCAACCCGAACATCCCGTTCAAGACGAGAGGGAACGCCGCAGTCTCCCTCTTGGTCGAGACCGAGTCTCCTTCACAGGCTTTCGACAGCATCTGCTCGAAGGTGTCGGAACTCTCGGACGTCGAGGGTGGCGCGAACTCTGGCGTCGTTTTTCTCAGCGACGTGCGCGAGTCCCGGCTCTTCCTGCCTGTCTACCAGAGCGCCCTTTCGGGGTTGGTGAACCCCCACCGCGTCAGGCGGCTACTGGCCCAACACAGGGTGAGGAGCTTCGAGCTGGGCAACGGGATGGGCCTCGTCGGCGCGGCATCCGCGCTCGCCTTCGACGAGGCCTTCGACCACACCTACGAGCTGATCGCCTACAGACGCAGAGAATCGTTGGGGACCCCGCGGACCCTCGATTCCACTTCGGTCAGGGAGATGGAGCGAGCGACCTGGCCCCACACCTTCAACAGCTACGACCATCAGAAGAGGAAGGTCCTCGTCGCGCCTCACGGACCCGACCCGGTCTTCCTGGGCCTCCGCGGGGACTCTCCCCGGGCTGTTGTGAGGGCGTTCAGGCTCGTCTCGTATGGCGAAGACCTGCAGGGATACATGGTCTACGTGACGAACCAGCACACTGACGCGCACTTGGTAGGTGAGCTCGACTGGAAGGTCTTCTCCTCGGGCTGGACAAGGGGACGGGTCGAATCGCCCTCGGTCGGACCCGGGGGGCACGTCTACTTCGCGCTGCTGGACGGGGCGAAGAGGCACAGGTGCGCGGTCTACGAGCCGACCGGAGACCTGCGCAGAGTAGCCAGGATGCTCAGGGACGGGGACACCCTCCGAGTGTACGGGGGGGTGAGGCGCCCTTCGACCTCGCACCCGAGGGTCCTCAACGTCGAGAAGATCGAGGTCGTCTCGCTCGCCAAGGACAAAGGCAGGCCGCTCGTCCGCGGAACCTACATCGCATCCCCGAGGGCAAACAGGCACCTGACGAAACCCCTGGTCCGGTACGGCCGCGAGTCGAACGGACGGGCCTACCCCAGGATCACGGGGTGGCTGCGCGCGTCGGCTACCGAGAATCGAGCGCCTGCTTGAAGTCGGCGATCAGGTCCTCCTCGTCCTCAATCCCCACAGAGAGCCTGATCAATGATTCCGGAATCCCGGTCTTCGCCCTCTCTGCGGCCGTCAGCTGCGTGTGGGTCATTATCGCGGGCTGCGAGACCAGCGTCTCGACGCTGCCCAGACTGGCCGCCAGGAATGCGACCTTCAACCTCTCCGTGAGCCGCTTTGCGTCCTCCATGCTCCCGTTCAGCTCGAAGCTCATCATGCCCCCGTATCCACTCATCTGCCTCTTGGCCAGCGCGTGCTGAGGGTGTCCCTTCAGTCCAGGGTAGTGGACCACCTTCACCTTCCTATGCCCGGAGAGGAACTCGGCGAGGGCCATCGCGCTCTCATTCTGAGCCCTTACCCTGATTGCCATCGTCTTCATCCCGCGGAGGACGAGCCACGATGCGAGTGGGTCCAGGGTCCCTCCCATGTCTCTCCTAAGGTGGTTAATCTTCTGCACCTTCTCCCCGTCGCCTACCGCGGCGCCTGCGGTGACGTCGGCATGACCATTCAGGTACTTGGTGGCGCTGTGCAGCACGAGGTCTGCGCCGAGCTCAAGGGGTTTCTGGTTGATCGGCGAAGCGAAGGTGTTGTCGACGAACAGCAGCGCGCCCATCCGGTGGGCGATTCCCGCGGTCTTGGCGATGTCGACCACCTTCAGCGTCGGGTTGGTGGGCGTCTCGATGAACACGATCTTCGTGTTCGGCTTGACCGCGTCCTTCATGGCCTGCTGGTCTTCGGGATCGACCAGCGTCGTCTTCACTCCGAACCTCGGAAGGATCTTGCTCACCAGTTCGAACGTACCTCCGTACACGTCTCTGATCGCAACCGCGTGGTCTCCGGCGCTGAGGAAGGCGAGGACCGAAGTCGAGATCGCCGCCATCCCGGAGGAGAAGAACGCGGCGTCCTCGGCACCCTCGAGCGAAGCGAGCTTCTTCTCCAGCCTCACGGTGGTCGGGTTGCCCCACCTGGTGTAGGCGTACCTCCCGCTCTCTCCAGCGACAGCCTTCCTGGCTTCTTCGGCCTTCGAGAACGCGAAGGTCGTAGTCTGGTAGATTGGAGTTACGACCGAGCCGGATTCCTCATCAAAAGGCTCGGCCTCATGCACGCACCGCGTCGAATCTTTGGCCATGACGTTTCTTCGCTCTTCTAGAGTGTTAGATAAGCAGTGCGAGCCGGTCAAGATGTTGAACGCGGTTGTGCCGTCCTGTTCTGTGGGAGTCGGCCGGTCGGATTGACAGGGGGTCCTTGGCACTGAGTCCGGGTGCTCGGCACGGGTCGGAATCCGAAGAACAGGCGGAACAGAAAGGTCAGGGGTTTTGCGATGGTAGGTAGCGAGGGGAGGAATTTCAGGGAGCTTGACTCCCTTTTGAACGCACGGCTGGGGTTCAGCCCCAGTCTCCGCTCTGCGGGTTATGAGCCCGCCGGGATGTACCTAGCCCCTCTAGTGGGACTGGCTTCCCCACCTCGCTGCCAAGTGGTGGTCCGTAGCGGTTTGCCCTTAAGTCTTCCTTTGGTCAGTGGCGAGAAACGGCCTTCGGCATACAAGCGCATCTCTGATACGTGCAGCAGCTGCAACTTCCGCAGCTTTCGTAGTCCTTGTGTCGGCAGGTGCGGCAGATGCAGGAGGCCATGAAGCCAGCGTCTCCTACCGAGTTTCTTTAATCTTGTCCAAGACGAGCGTTTCGGGGTCCCTTCCGAGGTCGGCCTCGAGGGTCCGCTTGAGCGCCATGAGCCTCTTCACGTCGTGCCCCTTCTTCTCAAATCTCCTCACCTCCTCTTCGAAGGGCCTGACTCTGTCCGCGTCGACCATCTTGTCGGCGAAGCAGACTACAACCTGTTCCCTCGTCCTGGGAGTGTAGTCAAGGTCCGGGAGTCCGAGGGTCTCTGCCTCCTCGGGAGAGATGCCTGCACCCACGTGCCTCCTGACGATCTGGACGACGACTTCGTCGACCCCCTCGCCCTCGAGGATTTCAGAGCCCTCAAGGCCGTGTCGGACCGTCTGGACCCTGCACCTGCCTATGTCGTGGAGCAGTGCCCCCGCGACTGCAGCCTCCGAATCGAACTCCTTCCCCTGGCGTCTGAACTCCTCGGCGAGAATGTCGGCGACCCTGGCGACGGTCCTGCAGTGCCTGATGATGGCATCGTTGCTCCCGCACTTCCTGTGCAGCCTCAGTGCCTCCTCCTCGGAAGGCTTCACTTGACCAGTTCCTCGTCCAGCTGTTTGATCTTCCAGCGCAGAGCGTCCTTCAGCTCCGCATTGTCGCGCCTGTTCAGCGGATGCCCGCAAACCGGACACTTGAAGAAGTTCTCCATCGCGTCCTCGAAGGTCCTGGTCTGGCAGTTCGCGGTCCCGCAGTAGTAGAACTCGTGCATGTCCTCGTAGTCGAGCCTCTGCTTGAGCCTGTTCAGGACCTTCCTGCGCTGCGTTTGGATGAAGCCGTCGGTCTGGTCTCTCTGGGCCTTCCACCTGTAGACGAACCACCCGCGCTTGGGGTCCCTCACCCTCACCCCTGTGATCAGGCTCCGGCCGAAGAGGTCGTACAGGGCTTTCCTCACGGTTTTGATCTTCAGTCCAGTGGCCGACGCGATCTCCTCATCCGTCGCGTTCTCGTTGTTGAGCAGCGCCCGCGCTACTCTGACGTAGTCGGGCCCGCCTATCAGGCCTGCGACCTTGACGAAGGTGTCCTCGTATTCTATCTTCATGTTTCCACAACCCTCTTACCCTTGGGCGAAGGCAGGATGCGGAGTCTGCTTTTTTCAAACGCTCTCTTAAGCTCTTCTCCTGATTGAATCTCGTGAAGCGCGATTGCCAGGGCGGCTATCTCGGAGTGCGGCTGCGACGTCACGGCAATGTTGTAGTCGGATTCGTGGTAGACCCTGCCGGGCACCTTGGGCCCGCCGACCACCAGCAGGAGCTTCTCGAGACTCCTCAGCTCCGCGACCTCGTCCTGAAGCGGCATCCCGTACATGGTCAGGTGCACGACGCTCCTCCCCTCGGCCTTGGAATCCTGGATGACTCTCCTCCACGGCACACCCAGAATCGCCTTGAAGTCTCCGCCCCACGTCCGGTTCACCTCTTCGAGGGTCCCGACCACGTCCTTCTCTGCGTCCCCGATGAATATCGATTCTGCCCCGAGGGCTCTCGACACCAGGCAAAGGTGGGTCAGAGTCCTGTCGTCCCTGACGAAACGCTGCCCCACCCTGAGCACCCTGATGCTGCGTTTCATTCTCGCGCCCCCTTCAGGAGGGTCTCTTGAGAACTCTCGATCCTCAAAGAGACTTCATGCAGGAGTCTGTCAATCCCCTGGCCAGTCCTGGCGGAGACGAATGTTACATCCCTTATGCCGGCCTGCCACATCTTCTCTCCCAGTTCCTCCCGCGTGACAAAGTCAGACTTGTTCATGACTGTCAGTACCCTCGAGTCGGGGACGTTGAGTTCCGAAAGGGTCTCGAAACAGCTCCCACAATTCAGGGCCATCCTCTCCGCAGGAGTGCTGGCATCGAGGAGCAGTAGGACGACGGTCGCCAGCGAGACCTCTTCGAGGGTCGACTTGAACGCCTCGACGAGAAAGTGGGGCAGGCGGCTGATGAACCCCACGGTGTCCGTGACGAGGACGCGTCTTGGGCCGATGTCGATCCCCCTCGTGGTCGGGCTGAGGGTAGTGAAGACGCCGGCGTCGACCTCCTTCTCCTCCCCTGTCAACCGGTTGAAGAGGGTCGTCTTCCCCACTCCCGTGTACCCCGTGATGGCCACGGTGGGGTAACCGATCTTGTCGCGCCTGTACCTGAAGATCTCCCTTCTCTCGCTCACTTCTCTGACCTTCTTCTTCAGCGTGGAGGCCCTCCTCTTCATCATCCTCACGTACACGTCCACGTCGTACTTTCCGAGCCCGAAGAAACCGGGCTGCTCGCCTGCCTTCGCCATCCTGACCTTGTCCCTCGCCTTCGGCAGCTCGTACACCAGCTCGGCGAGCTCGACTTGCAGCTTGGCTTCAGCGGTAGACGCCCTCTTCGCGAAGATCTCCAGGATCAGCTTCTCCCTGTCCTCGACCTCCACCTTGCAGAGCTTGGCCAGGTTGTAGGACTGCGAAGCGGTCAGTTGCGAGTCAAAGATCACCTTGTCTGCGTTCGTCTCCCTGACCAGCTCCGCGGCCTTCTCCGCCTTTCCCTCTCCGACCCCGAACTTCGCCCTCGCCAGGTACCTCTGGGTCAGCGACCCCACGACCTCATACCCCGCAGCCTTCGCAAGAGCGTTCGCCTCCTCTGACTCGTATCTATCGGGATAATGGATCAGAATCACCTTGGTCATACGGGATTCCCGCCCTCTCCCCCGGCGGGCGCCGTATAACTGTCCGAGCCGCGACCTGAAGAGAGCGGGCGGCTGCTTCCGGCCGGCCTGAGAGTCCGCTGGGGCCACTCCTTTTATCGCCCTCTCAGGCCCGCCGCCGTCGTTGCAGCCATTTGACGAGCGCCGCAGGCTCTCGATCATGGTTGACTACCTCTTTGGCAAGGGGGTGGCGAGGGCTCTTCCGAAGCAGGACCTGCGTCTCGTCTACTCGCGGAAGTCGGGCCGCGTCAAGCTGGTGTTTCACGGGGAACGGCTCCTGGCGACGGTGAAGCCGAACGGGGCCATGGCCCTCTCCGTCTACGGAGCAGAGCTGCTCGCCAAGAGTCCGAAGTTCAGAGAGAACTGCGTGACGGTCGCGGACGAAACCGCGGAGTTCGTCCACGGAGGGAGGTCGGTCTTCTGCAAGTTCGTGACATCCGCGGGTAGAAATGTCCTTCCGAGGAGTGAGGTCGCGGTCCTGGATTCCAAGGGCAGCGTGCTGGGTGTGGGGATGGCCATCCTGAATGGGAAGGTCATGAAACAGTTTAAGTCGGGGGCGGCGGTGAAGATCCGAGCAGGCAAAGAACAATGAAGATGGACAACAGAAATGCCAGGCGCATGATGGAGCGGATGGGTATCGACATGAAAGAGATTCCGAACGTCCAGGAGGTCGTGATCAAGACCGCGGACAAGGAGATGCACATCAAGAACGCATCAGTCTCCGAAGTAAACGCGCAAGGGAACAGAGTCTTCCAGGTCGCGGGCGACGTGGAGGAAGTCGAGGTAGAAAGGGAGACCTTCAATGAGGAGGACGTCCTCCTGGTCCAGCAGCAGACCGGCGCGAGCAGGGAGAGGGTACTCGCGGCCCTCAAGGGATCCGACGGAGAGGTCGCCAGGGCGATCCTGAAGCTGACCTAGCCCTCCCAGAGACGAACCCTCCTCTGACGGGTCGCGCAGTGAACTCGGTTGCCAACTCAATGCTTTAACGCGCTGCCTCGATCGGGGGTGCGTTGAAGCCGAACAGCCTCCTGACCCTCGCAGAGCTCGACACGGACGAGATGAACTCCATTCTGTCCCTTTCCCAGAAGTTGAAGAGAACCAGAGGGAGGTCGAAGGAACGCCCGCTCCAGGGAAAGACGGTAGCGCTGCTCTTCGAGAAGCCCAGCACCCGGACCAGAGTCAGCTTCCAGGTCGCGGTCAGCGAGCTCGGGGGGAGCTCGATCAGCCTCGGTTCCAGCGAGGTCCAACTAGGAAGGGGGGAGACGATCGAGGACACGGCCCGCGTCCTGTCAAGATACATCCATGCGATCATGGCCCGGGTCAACGGGCATTCGGAAGTCGAGCGCCTTGCCGCCTCTTCCACCGTGCCCGTAATCAACGGGCTGAGCGACCTCTACCACCCAGTGCAGATTCTCGCCGACCTGCTCACGTTGCGGGAGCGGAAGGGTGCGCTCAAGGGGCTGAAAGTCGCGTGGGTCGGGGACGGCAACAACGTCTGCAACTCATGGTTGATCGGCGCCGCGATCACGGGCATCCGATTTTCTGCGGCCACCCCGCCCGGCTACACTCCCGACAAGAAGGCGGTCAGCCTTGCGAGGTCGATCGCGAGGGGCACCGATGCCTCCCTCAATCTCCTCGAAGACCCCGAGGAGGCAGTGAGTGGGGCGGACTGCGTAATCACGGACACGTTCGTGTCCATGGGGTTCGACGAGGAGAGAGAGAAGAGACTCAGAGCCTTCCTGCCGAGGTACAGGGTTGACGGGCGCCTGATGGCCCTGGCAAAGAGGGGTGCCATCTTCCAGCACTGCCTTCCGGCCCACAGAGGCGAGGAAGTGACTGATAGGGTCATCGACGGACCGAACTCGGCTGTCTGGGACGAGGCGGAGAACCGTCTACACACGACGAAGGCCCTGCTCTGCTACCTTATGCTCAAACCACGTGATTAGGTTTGGAGATCATCAATCAAGACGTGACCTTCACGTGCTCGGACGGGTCCGAGATGGCCGCCCATCTCTCTAGACCAAGCGGCACAGCCCGAGTCGACGAGGGCAAGAGGCCAGCGATAATCGTGATTCACGAGGCCTACGGCTTGAACGAGCAAATTAGGGGGGTCGCACGCAGGTATGCAAAGGAGGGTTTCGTGGCCGTGGCGCCCAACCTCTTCACCAGGAGTGGTGACATAATGACAGAGAAGAACATCGAGAGCGCAATGAGGCCACTGTGGTCGCTTCCATCTGAGAAGAGAAACGACCAGACCGCCATCCAGAGCCTGATGAAGACGATGTCTGACACGGACAGGAGGGTCATGAGCATCTTCTTCCTGGGCAGGGAGAAGATGGAGAGGCAGATGGCCAGCGACCTGTTGAACTGCAAGGACTATCTCAAGAGCCTGAGCTTCGTCAGAGAAGACAGGCTGGGCATCACAGGCTTCTGCCTGGGCGGGGGGCTCACATACCAGGTTTCTGCGATGCACCCGTTCAGCGCTTCGGTGCCATTCTACGGAAACAACCCGTCGCCCCTGGAGGCCGTCGCTAACATCGGCGGCCCCATCCTGGCGTTCTACGCGGGCGAGGACGAAAGGGTCAACGCGGGGGTGCCCGCTCTTGTCGAGGCGATGCTGAAGCACAAGAAGTCCTTCGAAATGAAGGTGTACAAAGGGGCGCAGCACTCCTTCTTCAACGAGACGAGGCCCGTGTACAACAGGGAGGCCGCGGAGGACGCATGGAAGAGGGCCCTGGCTTTCTTCAACGAGCACCTCCTGTGATAGGAGAATCGAGGGGATGCTGAATGGTGGTGGAGGAGGCGGGGGCGACGGATGTCAAACGAAGTAACGATCTCCTCTGGGATTGTTTTGTGAATTGGTCGTTCACTCTCGAGAGAATAGAAAAGGGAGAGGCTGACGCACCAGATGACTAGAATCACCAAACGAAGGACGAGCCTTTCTTTCTCCAGTCCGATTCCGCCTTCGCCTACCCGATGTCGAACTGCTATGAGCGGAGTATCGCAGCGCCTCCTTTGGGTGGCTGTCCCACTACCACCTTTGCGAGATCGCTCGAACATACGTTTAATTGCGCAAACCGAGGCAGATGGAATGACAGATTCGTATGGGTTCCCAGATTGAGGCTACCGTCAAGGCTCTCATTGAATTCGAATCCGAACTCGACCGGATGAAGGCGGAGGCTCTGGAGGCTAAGAAGAAGATGGTCAAGGACACGGTTGGTTTGGCCGAAACGGCCAGGTCGGCCGCGATTTCCAAAGCCCAGCAGCAGGTATCCGAGAGGCTGGCCAAGGCGAAGGCCGAAGGCGAGGGCGAGGCCGAATCGATAAGGAGGAAGGGGGAATCGTCATTGAAGAGCTTCGAAGCGACCATCTCCAAGCGAAAAGCCAAAGCCACAGAGAAGGTGGTGAGTCGCCTCCTAGGTGAATCCCAGTGAAGGTTGTGGCCGTGGGAGGCAGGGCCTTCGTGACCGGCTTCGCACTCTCCGGTGTCAGCGGTGAATACGTTTCCTCGTCTGACGAAGCGCTCGGGAAGATCGAGAAGCTCGTCAGGGACCCCCAGGTCGGCCTCATTATGGTCAGCGACGAAGTCGCTAAACCCCTCGACGCGCAACTGACTGCCATCAGGACGCAGAGGGCAACCCCACTGATTTACGAAGTCCCGGGACCAGGGAGCAAGAAGGAGAAGGTCGATTACCGCGCAATGCTGAGGAGCATCCTGGGAGTCTGATCGAGATGAGCAAGGCGAGATGAGCAAGGCGACCGCCGACACCCTGGAGAAGGTCTCCAAGGAGTTCGAAGCCGAAGTCCTGGCGGAGCTTCAGGAGGGAAGGGGAGCGGCTCTTTACACCGTGGAGTCGTCCAGAAGGGAGACGCAGGTGACTGTAACAAAGATCCTAGAGGCCAGCGTCAAGCAGGGAGAGTCGCTGAGGAGACAGATCATCGGGGCGGCGGAGCTCGAGGCGCGGAACGCCCAACTGAAAGAGCTGGAGAAGGCCGTGGTCGAAGTCTTAGAGGCGGCCGTGAAAGAGCTCGGCGAGGGTTCCGGCGCACGTTACGAGGCGTCGCTGTCGCAGCTTGTCAAGGAAGGGCTGGAAGTGATCGGCCCAGGGGCAAGGATCTACTGCAGATCCAAGGACAGGAGTGCGGTCTCGGCCACCTTGCGCAGACTCGGGGGCAGTCTGTCCAAGCCGGTCCTCGAGGAGAAGAGCATTGACACCATTGGAGGCGTCGTCATAACCTCCTTGGACGGGTCCGTGAGATTCGACAACACCTTCGAGGCCAGGCTTGAGAGAATGCGACCTAGTCTCAGAATGGAAGTCTCTGAGACACTCACGAGCGGCTGAGCATAGTCGAGCGCCCAAGAAATTATAAGTCCTAGTCTCAGGAGGGCAAAAGAGAATTCATTGGCAGTCAAGGGAAAGATCGAATGGATCTCCGGGCCTGCCGTCAAGGCCTCAGGGATGTCGGCTGCCAAGATGAATGAAGTTATCCAGGTGGGCGAGGAGAAGCTAGTCGGGGAGGTGATCAAGCTGACCGGCGACATCGCCTTCGTCCAGGTCTACGAGTCCACGAGTGGCCTGCGTCCGGGCGAGCCTGTCCTCGGCACGGGCCAACCTCTGTCGGCAACCCTCGGGCCTGGCATGATCGGGTCGATCTATGACGGCCTCCAGAGACCGCTCGACGTAATCGCAAAGAAGGCCGGTGCGTTCATCACCAGGGGCGTCTCGGCCAATTCAATACCGTTCGACAAAGAATGGGCCTTCACCCCCTCAGTCAAGAAGGGAGACGAGATCGAGGGCGGGAGCATCCTGGGGAGTGTTCAGGAAACGCCGCTGATCCAGCACAGGATACTGGCTCCGCCGACTGCGCCGAAGGCGAGGGTAAGGGATGTCGCGAAGGCGGGTGAGTACAGAATCGACGAAACCGTGGTCGTCGCTGAAGACAAGTCGGGCAAGAAGCACGAGCTGACGCTCTATCATCGGTGGCCAGTCAGGACGCCGAGACCGGTCCGAGAGAGGCTCGACCCGGAAATCCCACTCATGACGGGGCAGAGGGTCCTCGACTCTCTCTTCCCAATGGCGAAGGGAGGCACAGGAGCGATACCCGGAGCGTTCGGGACCGGGAAGACTGTGACTCTTCATTCTGTAGCGAAATGGGCGGACGCCAAGGTCGTCTTCCACATCGGCTGCGGGGAGCGGGGGAACGAGATGACCGAAGTGCTGATCGAGTTCCCGGAGCTGATTGATCCTCAGAGCGGCAGGCCGCTGATGGAGAGGACCATCCTCATCGCCAACGTCAGCAACATGCCGGTCGCGGCCAGAGAAGCGAGCATCTACACAGGGGTCACCATGGCCGAGTACTACCGAGACATGGGCTATGACACTGTCCTAGTCGCCGACTCGACCAGCCGGTGGGCCGAAGCGCTTCGCGAGATCAGCGGAAGGCTGGAGGAGATGCCGGCCGAAGAGGGCTACCCATCCTACCTTGCATCGAGGCTCGCCGAGTTCTATCAAAGGGCCGGAAGGGTCGACTTGCTGGGCACACCATCGAGGACTGGGTCGATCACCCTCGTCGGCGCCGTTTCTCCGGCCGGAGGCGACTTCACAGAGCCGGTCACCTCTCAGACGATCAGGTTCGTCAGGACCTTCTGGTCCCTCGATGCGAGGCTGGCGTACTCGAGACACTACCCATCAATCAACTGGATGAACTCCTACTCGGGATACGTCGACTCTGTTAGCAAGTGGTGGAAGGAGAGGGTCGACAAGGAGTGGCTCTCGGTGAGAGCCGACGCCTACGCCGTTCTACAGCGCGAGGACGCGCTCAAGGAGATTGTCCGGCTCCTCGGGCCCGAGGCCTTACCCGACGAGGAGAAGCTGATCCTCGACGTCGCAAGGATGATTCAGATCGGGTTCCTCCAGCAGAACGCGTACGATGATATCGACGCCTACTGCAGCCCGCAGAAACAGTTCAGGATGATGAAGATGTTTGTGCAGTACCACGAGGAGGCGCTGAAGGCGCTGAGGAGTGGCGTTCCTCTGTCCAGGATAAGGGGAATGCAGGTGATTGCCCCGATGCTGAGGGCGAAGTTCGCGATAAAGAGCGAGGAGCTCGGCAAGCTCGAGTCGCTCGCGCAGCAGATGTTCGGCGAATTTGCAAGCCTGTCGAATCTGCAGGAGGCGGCGGCAACTTGAGCAGGTCGTCCTCAGGCCTAGAGTACAGCAAGGTGGCGGAGATCAGAGGGCCACTGCTCGTGGTCGACGGCGTCGACAGGGCCGCCTTTGACGAGTTGGTCGAGATAGAAGACACCGAAGGCAAGAGGAGGCTCGCGAGGGTCCTGGAGACTGGTTTTGGCAAAGCCGTCGTCCAGGTCTTCGAGGGAACCTCGGGCCTGTCCATCAGCGGGACAAGGGCGCGTTTCCTGGGCCACACGATGCAGCTCCCCGTATCGGACCAGCTCCTCGGAAGAGTGTTCGATGGGTTGGGCAAGCCTCTTGACGGTCTTCCTGAGCCGGTCCCCAAGGTCTTCCTAGACGTTAACGGCGCGCCGATCAACCCCGAAAGGAGGGCGTACCCAACCGACCTCATCCAGACGGGCGTTTCGGTCATCGACGGCATGCTGACCCTTGTCAGGGGCCAGAAGCTTCCAATCTTCTCGGGAGCCGGTATGCCTCACAATACGCTGGCCGCTCAGGTCGCGAGGCAGGCTACCGTGGTCGGGGAAGGCGAGGAGTTCGCAGTCGTCTTCGCCGCCGTGGGCGTCTCGAGCAGCGACGCCGCGTTCTTCCAGCGCACCCTCACGGAGTCGGGCGCAATCAAGAGGAGCGTCCTGTACCTGAACCTCGCGGACGACCCAGCCATTGAAAGGATCATCACTCCACGCGTCGCCCTTACGGCGGCAGAATACTTAGCCTTCGAGCTGAACATGCACGTTCTGGTCATAATCACCGACATCACGAACTACTGCGAAGCGCTCAGAGAGATTTCGGCGGCAAGGGAAGAAGTGCCCGGCAGGAAGGGCTTCCCCGGCTACCTCTACACGGACCTCGCGACGATCTACGAGCGGGCCGGCAGGATCAAGGGAATGAAGGGGAGCATCACCCAGATGCCCATCCTTTCGATGCCCAACGATGACGTGACTCATCCAATCCCAGACCTGACCGGCTACATAACCGAGGGCCAGATATTCCTGGGGCGGGATCTCTTCAGGAAGGGCCTCTACCCGCCGGTCTACCTGCTGTCAAGCCTCAGCAGACTGATGGGCCCTGCGCTGGGCCAGGTCATCAAGCAGGGTAAGGCGCCGGCCGACCACCAACAGGTGGGCAACCAGTTGTACAACGCATACGCAAGGTCGGTCGAGCTGCGCGCTCTGGCTGAGATCGTCGGCAAGTCAGGTCTGACAGAATCTGACCTGAAGTACCTCGCCTTCGGCGACGCGTTCGAGCAGAGGTACCTCAACCAGGGCTACGACGAGAACCGGAGCTTCGGGGACACTTTGAGAATTGCGTGGGAGGTTCTCTCGATACTCCCACAGAACGAGCTCACCAACATCAAGGAGGAGTTCATCCAGAAGTACTACATCACGGGCAAGCCGGCTGGATAGAGATGTCCGTAGCATCCGGTTCCAACGTCCTCCCCACGAAGATCGAGCTGATCAGCACCCGCAGGAGGCT
>Ga0326727_10010233_pt1 | contig 22468 bp, 14 predicted proteins | sample MB2enrmetagenome_FD_207643 | JGI IMG/M metagenome (GOLD analysis project Ga0326727, IMG submission 207643) | Lab enriched peat soil microbial communities from McLean, Ithaca, NY, United States - MB29MY | ecosystem: Environmental > Terrestrial > Soil > Wetlands > Peat | place: USA: New York...
CGGTCTTCATCCTCCTTTCCCTGGAGATCATGCTCAATGCGGCCGGGCTGGCCTTTGTCATAGCCGGGGCCCGCTTTGCCGCGCCCGACGGCCAGGTGATGTTCCTCTTTGTGCTGGGGGTGGCGGCTGCCGAGGTCTCCATAGGTCTTGCCCTGGTGCTCTGGCTCTATCACTGGCAGAGAAACGTCGATATAGATAACGCGCGCTCCCTGAGAGGCTGATGTGCCCGATCTGGTGTGGCTCGTTCCGGTACTGCCCCTGGCAGGCTTTCTGACCCTGGCGCTCCTCGGCGGGAGGCTGAAGACAGGCGTTGTCGCCGCAGTCGGCTGCGGCTCCGTCGGCCTCTCCATGGCCGCCGTGCTCATGCTGCTGGCCGATTTTGTCCATGCTCCCCCGCCGACCTTCAGCTATTCCCGGACCTTGTGGACCTGGTTTGCCGCCGGCGGCCTTGCGCCCGGTATCGGCTTTTACCTCGACGGCCTCTCCCTCGCGATGGTCGCGGTCATTACCGTCGTCGGTTTTCTCATCCACCTCTACTCTATCCGCTTTATGGAAGGCGATGAGGGCTATAGCCGCTTCTTCGCCTATATGAACCTTTTCGTCGGCGCCATGCTCATCCTCGTGCTTGCGGACAACCTGCTCTTGCTCTATCTCGGATGGGAAGGGGTCGGCCTCTGCTCCTACCTCCTCATCGGCTTCTGGTACCGGGAGGCCGCGAACACCCGTGCGGCGATCAAGGCCTTCGTGGTGACCCGCATCGGGGATACCGCGCTCGTTATCGGCCTTTTCCTGCTCGCTTCAAACCTCGGCACCTTGCAGATACAGGAGATCGCGCTGCGGGCGGGCCGGTTGTGGACCCCGGGATCGCTTGCGGCATCCGCGGCTGCGGCCCTGCTTCTCTGCGGCGCAGTCGGCAAGTCGGCCCAGCTCCCGCTCCAGACCTGGCTGCCCGACGCCATGGCGGGTCCCACGCCGGTGAGCGCCCTCATCCATGCGGCCACCATGGTAACGGCAGGCGTCTACCTGATCGCGAGAATGCATCCGCTCTTCATGCGTGCGCCCGATGTCCTGCTCGTTGTCGCCCTGATCGGCAGCCTCACGCTCCTTGTCGCCGGGGCAAGCGCCCTCGTGCAGAAGGACATAAAGCGCGTCCTTGCCTATTCGACCATGAGCCAGGTCGGCTACATGTTCCTGGCCCTGGGCGTGGGCGCGTGGTCTGCCGCCATCTTTCACTTCGTGACCCACGCCTTTTTCAAGGCGCTCCTCTTCCTGAGCGCCGGGGTCGTGATCCAGGCCCTCGACAACGAGCACGACATCTTCAGGATGGGGGGACTAAGGAAGACCCTACCCATAGCTTTCTGGACGTTCCTCATCGGCGCGGCATCGCTCTCCGCCCTGCCCTTCGTCACCGCCGGGTTCTACAGCAAGGAGCTGATCCTGCGGGCGGCCTGGTTATCGCAACGAGAGGGCGCGTGGCTCTGGATTGCGGGCGTCGCGGGCGCCTTCCTCACCTCGATCTACTCGTTTCGCGTGGTGTTTGTCGCGTTCCTGGGGTCCGGCAGGACAATCGCGCGGAACCCCCCGCTCTCCATGACGCTCCCCCTCGCGCTCCTCGCAGTCTTCTCCGTCGGCGCGGGATTATTGCCGGCAATCTTCGGCGGGTTGGCGCGGCCGGCCCTGCCGGCCGGGCCGGCAGGGCCTATCGGCATCGAAGTACAGACCGTCGCCGCCTTCATCCCGGTCCTGGCTATCGCGGCGGCCGCTCTCCTCTATCGAGGGCGGCCCGCATATGCCTCGGCCCTCGCACGCAGGCCCCTGGTCGCGGCCCTCCACGGGTTCCTGCTGCCGGGCTGGGGGTTCGACCGGCTTTACCAGGCCCTGTTTGTCGGCCCTTTCCTCCGGCTCGCCCGCATCACCAGGGGTGATTTCATCGATCTGCCCTTTCGCGCCCTCGCGTGGACGTGCGGCATCGCATCAAAGATGCTCGTCGCGACCCAGTCGGGGAAGGTCCGCTGGTACGTGATGGGGATAGCCCTTGGCGGGGCAGTTTTTATCGCGATGGCGGTGTTCTGAATGATACTGGCGGCGATACTTTTCATTCCTGTCTGCGGAGGGATCATCGCGTGGCTCACCGAGTACGCGAGCGCAAAACTGCCCCGGTGGATCTCCCTCATCAGCCTGGCCGTCGATTTTCTGCTCACTGCCGGTCTCTGGCTCGGCTTCCTGCATCAGCCGGGAGCCCACAGCCCATGGCTCGCTTCTGCATCTGCCCCGTGGGTCCTCCTTCCCGGCGTCAGCTTCCATCTGGGCGTGGACGGGACGAGCCTGGTCCTTATCAGTCTGACCGGCTTCCTCGGCTGCATGGCGGCCGCCGCATCCTGGAACGAGATCACGGAGAGAACGGGCTTTTTTTACCTGTGCCTTACCTGGACCATTGCGGGCGTGCTCGGCGTATTCCTCAGCCTCGACCTCTTCCTCTTCTACTTTGCCTGGGAATTCATGCTCGTGCCCATGTATTTTCTCATCAATTGCTGGGGCCATGAAGACCGCTTCCGGGCTGCCGTCAAATTCTTCCTCTTCACACAGCTCAGCGGTCTTTTCATGCTCGCGTCCATTATCGGCCTCTACTTTGCACACGGCCGCGCCACGGGCGTCTATACCTTCGACTACGAGGCCCTGCTCCATACGCCCATAGCTGCGCCGGTCACTTTCCTTTTGTTGCTCGGGTTCCTCGCCGCCTTTCTGGTGAAACTCCCCGCCGTGCCTTTCCACACCTGGCTGCCGGACGCACACACCCAGGCCCCGACCGCAGGCAGCGTCATCCTTGCCGGCCTCCTGCTCAAAACAGGGGCCTACGGGCTGCTCCGCTTTGCAATCCCCCTCTTTCCGGCAGAGTCGACCGCGGCGACCGGGCCCCTCATGGTGCTCGGCGTTGTCGGGGTGCTCTACGGCGCGCTCCTCGCCTTCAGCCAGGACGACCTGAAGCGGCTCATCGCGTATACGAGCATCAGCCATATGGGTTTCGTGCTCCTCGGGCTCTTTGCAGGCAGCAGGCTCGCCTTCCAGGGCGCCATGATCCAGATGGTCTCCCACGGGCTCAGCACGGGGGCCCTCTTCATCCTCGCAGGCTTGCTCCAGGAGCGGCTTCGTACCCGCTCCTTACGCCGTATGGGCGGACTCTGGCCGGTCGCGCCCCGTCTGGGCGGCGCATCGATGTTCTTTGCCCTCGCCTCCCTGGGCTTGCCGGGGATGGGCAATTTCGTCGGCGAATTCATGGTCGTCCTCGGCGTCTACCAGGCACACCCGGGCCTCGCCGTCGCCGCATCGCTGGGCTTCGTCTTCTCCACCGCCTATGCCCTCCGCATGATACAGCGCATATGCTTCGGCGAGAACAGGGAGGGCTGGAAAGTCCCCGACCTCTCTCTCCGCGAGATGGGCATAATGGCGCTGATGATGGTCCCCCTTTTGTGGCTCGGCCTCTCCCCGCAGCCGCTTATCGACCGGGTGGAGAAGGGTAACCCGTCCATGGCCGATACCACGTCGGCCCCGAAGCCCCATCTGCCGGGCAAAACCCTGCCCCCGGGGAGGCGGAAGTGACGTTTCCCCTGCTTCCCCTGCTGCCGCTGATGATCATTGCCGCAACCCTGGTGCTCTCCATGGTCGCGATCTCGGTCCGGCGAAGCCACAGGGCCACCTTTTGCCTGACCTTGTCGGGCATCCTCGCGGCCCTGGCCGGTCTTGTCGCCCTTCTTCCCCTCGTCCCCGTCCAGGCGGGCCTTCTCTTCCTCTTTGACGGTTTCGCCCTCTTTTACAGCGCCCTCGTGCTGGCTGCGGGATTTCTCGTGGCCGTCCTCTCTTACGACTACCTGGAGGGACGAAACACGGCCCCGGAGGAATTCTACCTCCTCCTGCTGGGCGCGCTGCTCGGGGCCCTCGCCCTTATCGGCGCCCGCCATTTCGTCTCCTTTTTCCTGGGCCTCGAAGTGCTGAGTATCTCCCTGTACCCGCTGATCGCCTACCTGCGCGCCAGGCCCTCTCACACGGAAGCGGGCATCAAATATCTGATCGTCTCCGGCGCCTCGTCTGCGTTTTTGCTGTACGGCATGGCGATTATCTACGGCCTGACAGGCACGATGGAATTCACCCTCCTCGGCCCGAAGATAAGCGGCCTTGTCGACGGCCGGGCCGCAGCCCTTGTAGGGATGGTGCTCCTCATCACCGGCATAGGGTTCAAGCTTGGCGTCGTCCCCTTCCACATGTGGACGCCAGACGTTTACGAAGGCGCGCCCGCCCCGGTGACCGCGTTCATCGCCACGATTTCCAAGGGCGCCGTCTTTGCCCTTTTCCTGCGCTATTTCACCGACGTGAGCCTCCGGGACCACCCCCGTCTTCTCCTCGTCTTCACGGTCATCGCCATCGCGTCCATGGCCGCGGGGAACCTGCTCGCCCTTTTTCAGCACAATATCAAGCGGCTCCTCGCCTATTCCTCCATAGCCCATTTCGGCTATCTTCTCGTGGCTTTCATGTCTGCGCGTCCTTTCAGGGTGACGGCCGTGACCTATTATCTCGTCGCGTATTTTGCCACGACCCTGGGCGCTTTCGGCGTCGTGACCCTGCTCTCCCCGAAGGAGAGGGACGCCGACGCACTGTCGGACTACGAGGGGCTATTCCGGCGGCGGCCCTGGCTCGCAGGGACATTCACGCTCATGCTCCTGTCCCTCGCGGGGATGCCGCTCACCGCGGGGTTCATCGCAAAGGTATATGTCGTCGTCGCGGGCGTCGGCTCTTTCCTCTGGCTGCCGGTGATCGTCCTGGTCGTCACCAGCGCAATCGGCCTTTTCTACTACCTGCGGGTCATCGCCGCCCTTTACAAAGATACGCGGCCCGCGCCCGCCATCGCGCCGCCGGCGACGCTCAAAGGGCGGGCCGTGATGATACTGCTCTCCATCCTCCTCATCTGGTGGGGCGTCTACCCGGGTCCGCTCGTCGCGCTTATCAGCCATATCACCCTCGCGCCGTAGCTCCCACTTCCGCTCCCGTCTTTTCTTCTTCTAAGATAAAGACCTCAACAATCTCCTTGACACGCCGGGAGGTTTTCCTCTATGTTTAATAAGAAGCACGTTTAAGGAGATGTAGTGTCCCTGAGTAGCTGCACCTTACATTCGCCCGACCAGCCTTTACACAACCAGATCCTGGTTGACGTCCTCGTAGTCCTTGTACGCGCCACCTACCGGTTTACACCGTTGTAGGCCTTGATTTCGTGCAACAAGGGCCCCTGCCGGTGTAAGCCGGCAGGGGCTTTTTTTATTTCCTTTTGGAGGGGGATCCCATGCGATACAGCGGAGCGGAGATCATCATCAGGCTGTTGGAGAGGGCCGGGGTTACCATAGTGAGCGGCATTCCCGGGGGCGCCAACCTCCCCCTCTACCATGCACTCTCCAAAAGCCCGATACGCCACATCCTCGCGCGGCACGAGCAGGGGGCCGGCTTCATCGCCCACGGCATCGCGAGGTCGACCGGAAAGCCGGGCGTCTGCTTCGCCACGTCCGGGCCGGGGGCGACGAACCTAGTCACCGCCCTGGCGGACGCGAGGCTCGATTCCGTCCCGGTCATCGCGATCACCGGTCAAGTCCCCACTTCCATGATCGGCACCGACGCCTTCCAGGAGGTCGATACCTACGGCATGACCCTTTCGATCACCAAGCACAACTTTCTCGTAAAGAGCGCCGAACAATTGCTCACCATCATCCCCAGGGCCTTTACCATAGCCCTCTCGGACCGTCCCGGCCCCGTCCTCATCGATGTTCCAAAGGACATCCAGCTCCAGCAGATCGAGCTGGAGCAATGGCCAGCGCCGGGTGTAAGGGCGGCGTTTCCCGCAATCGACCAAGCCGCGGTGACTGATGCGGCCGCTATGATCGCCCACGCCAAAAGACCGGTGATTTACGCCGGGGGCGGCGTGATCAGGTCGGGATGCCACGGCCTACTCAATGAGCTGGCAAAAAAGAACGCCATACCCGTAGCCCTCACCCTGATGGGTCTCGGCGCCTTCCCCCCCGATGACCCCCTTTACCTCGGCATGCTCGGCATGCACGGCTCCCCGTTGTGTAATATCGCCCTTGACGAGGCGGACCTCGTCCTGGCACTCGGCAGCCGGTTCGACGACCGCGCTGTGGGCCGGGCAGACGAGTTCTGCCGGAAGGCCGACATCATTCACGTCGACGTCGATGCGGCCGAGATCCACAAGATAAAGAGGGCGCACCTGCCGATAGTAGGGGACTTGGGCCTCGTGATAGCCGCATTGCTGCCCCTGGTCGGAAGTGACAGCCGCCGCGCATGGCTTTCGAGGCTGTCGGAGATCAAGGCTGCCCTCCCCTGCGGGCCTTTCCGGAGAAACGGCGGCCTCCACCCCATCGACGCCATCAAGACCGCCCATTCCCTGGCCCCGGCCGGCACCATCGTCTGCACCGACGTGGGGCAGCATCAGATGTGGGTGGCGCAAGCCTATCCTTTTGCCGTGCCGGGCACCTTTCTCACGTCAGGGGGCCTCGGCACCATGGGGTTCGGCCTTCCCACCGCCATAGGCGCGGCGCTGGCCAACCCCGGCCGCCGCGTCCTGTGTATAACCGGCGACGGATCGTTCCAGATGAACATTCAGGAGCTGGCCACACTGGCCGAACTCCGTCTCCCGGTCACCATACTGCTCTTGAATAACGGTCATCTCGGCCTCGTGAGGCAACAGCAGGAGCTGTTTTATGGGGGGAACTACATCGCCTCCAGGTTTGACCTGGAGCTGGATTTTGCGGCCATCAGCCGGCAATTCGGCATTCAGGGCTTTTCCGTGAGACAGCCGGCGTCCGTCAGGGACATTCTCAGAGAGGCCCTTTCCCACAACGGCCCGTCTCTGGTGGATATACCCGTGCACCACGAAGAAAACGTCTTTCCCATGGTGCCGCCGGGCCGGGCGAACAGGGACATGATCGGAATCGGTCTGTGAGCATAAGACGTGCCGTTTTGCCCTGTCCCGTAGTATTCCCGGCCATCGGTGCTTTCACCGGCGCGCGGCCGCCTCGAAGGTCGCGACGTCTCCATGTTCACTATGAGTCTTCCTGAAAAGCTGTCAGGCGCGGAGAAGCGGGCACATGAAGAGATGTTGCGGTGATGCGGCAGGCCCCTGATCTCCTATTTCGGCCGGTCGACATCCGGTACGGGCCGGCTGCCCGTCTGGATAAAGGTATAATAATCTGCGACGATCTCGCGGTGATCGAAGGCCATGCGGTCGGGCAGCGTATCGAACGTAAAGACGCGAGCGCCTTTCGCGTCGTCGGCAGCCGCAAGAATGCCCGAGCCCTCGGCAATGTAGACGACGCTGATCCCATGACCTCTCGGGTCCCTTGAAGGCTTCCCGTACACGTAGAGCAGCTCTCGAAGCGTCACGTCGAGGGATGTCTCTTCCCGCGCCTCCCTTACCGCCGCGCCTTCAAGCGCCTCGCCCACGTCCACGAATCCCCCCGGCAGGGCCCAGCCGTAGGGCTCATTTTTCCGCTCGATAAGCACGATCCCGTCTCCGTATTCGATAATAATGTCCGCAGCGACAAGAGGCGTTGTCGGTTTTCCCATGATTTTACAAGTATACGTCTTTATGCGGCCGAAGAGCAACTATGGCGACAAGGGCCGGTGAAAAGCCTTGCCGCCTCTCTCCGGCTGCTGCACAATTATTTTATTGACAAAGACGGCTGCATCAAGTACATTAATCCTATCGTCATAGTAGAGTAACTCCACAGCTCGTCTGAAGGGCACACATTGTTTCCTCGTTTATGAGCGGGGGTCGACCCACACGCCGAGCTACCCCGATGAGCTTGCTCATGGAGGGGGTGTTGAACCCCAATAATGCAAAGGGGATATTTATGAGCGGGGAGGCTCCGGCGGCTTTGCCGACGGAGGGGGTGCTGAACCCCAATAATAGCAAGGGGGGTATTTATGAGCAGATATGCGGATAACAGTCAGTCGATAGGGAATTCCCCGCTGATAAAGCTGAACCGTGTGGTCGGTCCGGAGGCGACGGTGCTCGCGAAGATCGAGGGCAGAAATCCGGCCTACTCGGTGAAAGACCGTATCGGAGCCGCCATGATCCGGGATGCCGAGAAGACGGGACGACTGAAGCCGGGTATGGAGATTATCGAGCCTACCTCGGGCAATACGGGCATCTCGCTGGCTTTCGTGGCTGCCGCCCAGGGGTACAAGCTGCTCCTCACCATGCCGGAGAGCATGAGCGTCGAGCGGAGGAAGGTGCTGAAGATCCTGGGTGCGAACCTCATATTGACGGAGGCTCCGAAAGGTATGAAAGGGGCCATCGCGAAGGCCGAGGAACTTGCGCGGAGCGACCCTTCCCGCTATTTCATGCCCCAGCAGTTTGAAAATCCGGCAAACCCCGCCATCCATGAAACGACAACCGCGCCCGAGATATGGAACGACACCGGCGGGAAGATGGACATCCTTGTGTCGGGCGTGGGAACAGGCGGCACAATCACCGGTGTCAGCCGCTATTTCAAGGTGGCGAAGGGGAGAAAGATTATCTCCGTGGCTGTGGAGCCGGCCGAATCTCCGGTCCTTACCCAACAACGCCGGGGCGAGGAGCTGAAACCTGGCACCCACAAGATCCAGGGCATCGGCGCGGGCTTTGTGCCCAAGGTGCTGCAGCTCGACCTCGTAGACCGCATAGAGACGGTCACGAGCGATGAGGCGATCGACATGGCGCGCCGGCTGGCACGCGTTGAGGGCATCCTCTGCGGCATCTCGAGCGGGGCCGCGGCCTTCGTGGCGGCGCGCATTGCGAAAGAGCCGGAAAGTAGGGGGAAAACGATTGTGGTGATCCTGCCTTCCGCCGCCGAGCGCTACCTGTCGACGCCCCTTTTTCAAAACCTTTTTCCCGGTCTCGAGACGGCGACCGCTTCCGACGTCCCTCTTTAGAGGGAAAAAGCACAAGGAGTAGCGACGTATGAAAATATCGACCAAGGGGAGATACGGACTCAGGGCAATGATGGACCTTGCGGCCAATCAAAAGGGTGGCACCCCCGTCTTTCTGGCGGATATTGCCAGGCGGCAAGAGATATCCGAAAAATATCTCGAACAGATTTTCGCAACCCTGCGGGCCGCGGGTCTCGTGAATACCGTAAGGGGGAGGAAAGGCGGCTTTCTGCTCGGCGTGCGCGCGTGCGAGATCACGGCGAGCACCGTCGTCACGGCCCTTGAAGGCCCGTGCACGGTCGTCGACTGCGTGGCGAAACCCGACGTGTGCCCCCGCTCCGCCACATGCGCCACCCGTGATATCTGGGGCCTTGTGGGCGGCAAGATCCACGAGGTGCTCTCCGGCTTCACCATCGAGCGCCTGGTTACAATGCAGGAGGAGAAGTCGGAGGAGGACACTTCCATGTACTACATATAGGGGCGAAGGACAGGGGACGAGGGGGAAACTCTTTAACTATGCACTCGCCACTCGACATCGACGCAATAAGGAGGAATGAGACCTATGGCAGCGAGGAGACTTGAGACACTGGCCGTACATGCCGGCCAGGAAAGCCCTGATGCGGCGACCGGGGCGCGAGCGGTACCCATATACCAGACAACTTCCTACGTGTTCAGGGATGCGGCGCACGCCGCCAACCTTTTCGCCCTGGCCGAGCTGGGCAATATCTACACCAGGATCATGAACCCCACGACGGACGTCTTCGAGCGGCGCATAGCAGCCATTGAGGGCGGCACGGGCGCCCTGGCCGTTTCATCGGGCCAGGCTGCGGAAACCCTGGCCCTTCTCGCTATCACGCAGCTGGGCGACGAAATCGTGTCGGCAAACAACCTCTATGGGGGTACCTACGAGCTTTTCCACTATACCTTTACCAAGCTCGGCCGGCGGGTATTGTTCGTCGATTCCACAAAACCGGAGGAGTTCAAGAAGGCGATCACCGGGAGGACACGGGCACTCTATGCGGAGACCATAGGCAACCCAAAGCTCGACGTGCCCGACTTCGAAGCCCTTGCGCGGATCGCCCATGACGCGGGCATCCCCCTCGTGGTCGACAATACCGTAGGCGTCGGTCTCGTCAGGCCCATCGACTATGGGGCGGACATTCTGACAACAAGCGCCACGAAGTTTATAGGCGGCCACGGCACCTCAATTGGCGGCATAATCGTCGACGCCGGCCGGTTCAACTGGGGCAACGGGAACTTTCCGGAATTCACGGAGCCTGACCCCAGCTACCACGGCCTGAAATTCTGGGATACCTTCGGCAATTTCGGGGAGATGGGGAACGTCGCCTTTATCTTCAAGGTGCGGGTGCAGCTCCTGCGCGACATGGGCGCCGCCTTAAGTCCGTTCAATGCGTGGCTCTTCCTCCAGGGGCTGGAGACACTCTTCCTGCGCCAGAAAAAACATTCCGAGAACGCCTTTGCAATCGCACGGTTCCTGCAAGGGCACCCTCTCGTCCGCAGGGTCGTCTATCCCGGACTGCCGGATAACCCGAATTATGCAGTCGCGAGCAAATACCTGAAAGCGGGCTACGGGGCACTCGTGGGCTTCGGGATCAAAGGCGGGCTAGAGGCAGGGAAGAGATTCATCGAATCGGTCCGGCTCCTCTCTCATCTCGCGAACATCGGAGACGCAAAAAGCCTCGTCATACATCCCGCCTCAACCACGCATCAACAGTTGACGAGGGCCGAACAGGAAGAGACGGGCGTAACCGAGGATTACATTCGCCTCTCTATCGGCATAGAGGACATCGAGGACATCAAGGAAGATATCGACCAGGCCCTGCGGAAGGTGGCAGGATAAGAGGGCGAATGTGGCGGCACACGCGGGTGATGAGAATTGATGAGGCGAACGTGATGAAAAAGGGCGAAGGCGGCCGGAGCGTCGGTCCGGGCATTGTCGAGACGCACTACTATACCTTTGCCGAGGGTCTCCACCCCTTCGAGACGGAGAACGGAAAGACCTTTTCACCTGTCACGCTCGCCTATGAAACCTACGGCGCCCTCAATAGCGACAGGTCGAACGCCGTCCTGATCCTCCACGCCCTCACCGGAGATGCCCACGCCGCCGGGTTCCATGAAGAAGACAAGGCTCCAGGCTGGTGGGACAATATGATCGGACCGGGCAAGGCATTCGACTCGGACCGGTACTTCATCATCTGTTCCAACGTGATCGGCGGCTGCAGGGGCTCGACAGGCCCCGCTTCACTCAACCCCGGAACAGGAAAACCCTACGCCCTCGATTTTCCACTCGTCACTATAGGTGATATGGTCAATGCCCAGCGCCGGCTCGTGGACCACCTCGGCATAGACCGGCTGCTCTCGGTGTGCGGCGGGTCCATGGGCGGCATGCAGGCCCTCCAGTGGGTCGTTTCCTACCCGGAGAGGGTCCGCTCGGTTATACCCATCGCCACCACCGCGACGCACTCGCCTCAGCAGATCGCATTCAACGAAGTAGGCAGGCAAGCCATCATGGCCGATCCGAACTGGAACGACGGTAATTACTACGGCGGTCCGCTGCCCGCCAAAGGTCTCAGCGTGGCAAGGATGCTGGGACACATCACGTACATGAGCGACCTGTCCATGAGTGAAAAATTTGGCAGGCGCTTCAAAAACGGCCGATCAGGTTTCTCCTTCGATCCGAATTTCGAGGTAGAGGGCTATCTTCAGTACAGGGGTGAAAGCTTCATCAAGCGGTTCGATCCCAACTCCTACCTCTATATCACGAAGGCCATAGACTACTTCGACCTCGCAAACGGCAAGGGTCTGCAGGAGGTATTGCGGGGCGTGGCCGTGCGATTTCTCGTCATCGCCTTCAAGTCCGACTGGCTCTATCCGGCATACCAGTCCCAGGAGATCGCCCGCGCCTGCAAGCGGGCCGGGGTTGAGGCGACCTACGCGGAGCTGAACTCCACCTGGGGCCATGACGCATTTCTCATCGAAGTGGAAGAGCAGTCCTACCTGATCATGCACTTCCTCAAAAAAGTCATGGCATCATAAAGGAAACAGATGGACCGCGACCCCCCGAAGCTGAGACCCGATCAGAAAGTCATTCTGGAGATCGTCACACCCGGCGCCTCTGTCCTTGACCTCGGCTGCGGCGGGGGGGAACTCCTCGCCGCGCTGGCGGAACAAAAGCACGCGAAGTGTCAGGGCATAGAAATAGATGACGACGCGATACTCCGGTGCGTCTCCAAGGGCCTGAACGTCTTCCACGACGACATCGACAGGGGCCTGCCGGAGTACGGGGACCGCTCATTCGACTTCGTCATACTCGATCAGACCTTCCAACAAGTGAAGAAACCGGACGAGGTCCTGAGAGAGTCCTTACGGGTCGGGACGAAGGTGATCGTCGGTTTTCCCAATTTCGCCACCCTCGGCACGCGCCTCCAACTGGGCCTGAGGGGCAGGACGCCGGTTACCACGTCGCTCCCCTATGAGTGGTATGACACGCCCAACCTCCACTTTTTGAGTATCCTCGATTTCGTCGATTTCTGTAAGAAGAAAGCCATACGCATGGAAAGGGCCTTCTATTTTACGTCAAAAAGGCGGATACGCGTGCTTCCGAACCTTCTTGCACAGACAGGCGTATTCCTTATCTCGAAGGCGTGATCTTCCTCTTCTCTTCTTTCTTTTTTCGGCCGGCCACCCGATCCGGCATCGAGTACAATCGTGATCGATGCCGGAATTTAAGTAGAGAGGGGACGGATTCTCAGGGGAGTTTATGTGCTCTTGCGGCTACAGGCGCCTTACATTGCTAGTAGGAGGAAGAGCGACGTATACCACCTGCTACCACTAGAAACGGGTGAACAGATCCGGGGGCTACATTACCGCGTGAAGCCCTCTCATCCCTCTTCGCCCAATCCGTCGCCCTCAAGGTCCGCCGTTACTTCCCCGGGCCTCGTGGAAAGGTGTGCGGGCAAGAAGAATAGCCCGGCAATGAGTGTCGGGACGACTGCGCTGGCGATGACGGTTGCGACCAAAAAAGAGTACTGTCCCTGGGTGACGATGCCATGAGAGAGGCCGAATAGCGCCGAGATTGTCCCGAATGTCAGCCCGGTAGACATAAGGAGTGTATAGTACCAGCGCTCGTTGGTGTCGCGCCTGAATAGTCGGACGAATGGGTACAGGCCAAAAATCTTGGAAAGTACCTTTCCGATGAGCAGCGCCAGGAAGATAAGAGGGGCCGAGACCAGGGCACCAACGGAAACAAGCATTCCCGCCCGGAGAAAGTAGAAGGGAGTAAGAAACCCAACGGTTAAGGTCCGCAAGCGGCGAATCCAGAAATCATCCTTCGCTGCTCCTCCGGCCAGAACCATCCCTGCAATGTAGGCAGGTAAGACGCCTTCACTGCCGGACCAGAGAGCCAGAGCGCCTAAGCCAAAGAGGACAAGCATGACCCATTTCGTCCTGATCGCAGCCGTGCGATAGGCATAAAGACGGGTTATCTGATGAGTCACGAAGGGCAATAAGGCCAATACCACCCCACTTGCGAGGACAAAGACAAGGGTCTTATAGGTGAACGGCGAGAACATAAGGCCAAGGGCAATGACTGTTCCAAGGTCGTTGATGAAGCAGGCACCCAAAATCCCTTTGCCAAACTCGGTTTTGTTAAGACCGGTCTCCAGCATCACGGCGTACACCACCGCCATGGAAGTCGTGGAAAGGGCAACTCCACAGAGCAGACTCGCGTGATAGCTCCATCCGAGCAGGTAATGTGCAGCGGCTGCGCAGCCGAAAAACGGTGCGAGGAAACCCACCAATCCGATGACTGATACCTCCTTTACTTTCGTGCGGAGCACATCAGGGTCGAGTTCGGCACCGGCGAGGAACGTCAAGAGGATCGCTCCGGAGGAGGCGAGGAAACCTATCCATTCTACGCCGGAACCCAAGATATCCTGTTTGCCGAGCAGGCCAATAACGGCACCTGCTGTTACCCCTACGCAGATTTCGACCAGGGCAATGGAAATACGCAGGTGATAAGCGACTATGGCTGAAATAACGGCCAGGCCAAGCCATACGGATGCGATGATGAAAGGATAATCCATGATAAAGCCTCCTCAAAAGTTAAATTCAGCCGTTTGAAGGCAACAAAAAACCCGTTTCGCAACGGGTTCAAGGATCGTCGGACGCGACCCTACCGTTGCATCGCCTTTACGGTAGGAGTCATTAGCCCGGCTCAAGGCAGTTACGAGGGGACTCCATCCCCAAGCAGGTCGATAGTATACCGAAAAAACGGGTCGAAAACAAGACTTCAATGTGACGTTGAGTGAATATAGCCAAGACGATACTATGGCTTACGTCTCTAGTTTTGCCAGGTAGTCCTGAAGTTCTCCGATAGTGTTTCTGATCTCCTCGCTTCGACCTGCTGATTGGGAAAGGAGTATGTCTATGGTTGAAAGCTCATCCTGAACGTATTCCAGCGCCTGGTCGCGGATTTCCTCGATGGTCCTGTTAATCCTCACCTCCCATTGATATGCGAGGCGCGACATGTGCATCGCCGCTATACCGGGCACTTTTTTCAGGAAGTGCTTCTCGAAGACGCCTCTCAATATGCACATGGGGATGAGGAACCATAGAGCATCCAGGTGGAAGTCGAACACTCTGGCGAAGGCGACATCCGGGTGGCTCGGCTCGGGAACCGCCATCTCCCATTGAGGAACTGAAAGCTTGACGCCAAGAACCGTTTCAATGTTCCTGTCAAGAAGGTTCCTGAACAGGTCCACAGACCGGTGGGTGGACATGTAGGCACGGTTGAGAGTACCGAAAAAGTGGGGGTGCTCTTTACGCGAGAGATCGGCTAACTCCCTTGTCAGATTTTCTTCAAGCCACTCCTCATATCTCCGGGTCAGCCTCCAGAGGCCGCCTTTCCATGTGACCATCTCTTCCCTAAGTCGGGCAATGAGCCTCCTCGTGAACTCAGCTTTCTTTGCCTCAAGCCGTGTTGCGATGACTGTCCTTGTCTGGAGGGCGTCATTCCGTGTGATGGTGAACAATTCTGACCGGATAAGGTGATAATTGAGTCTCTCTGTGAGGATAAGTTTTTTAAGTGCCTCGCGCTCGTCATCTGCCTTAAGGGAAGTTTTGAGGGCAAACTCAAGGTAGCCGCGGCAGGCCTTGGTGAGGGATACGATCTTATGGCGTATAATGTTCTCGAACTCCGTGTCGCGGTTCTTTGAGAGGCTGAGCAGAAGGTTGTCGATGTGCGTCTTGAGAAAGTCCGTGCGAAGCAGTATTGAATAAGGGTGGATGGGAAGCTCCCTGCCCATTTCCCGACGTAAGGTCTTCTTAAGGAACCCGATGACGTCCCTCTGCTGCTCGTGCGAAAGAAGATCGGTTTTGGTGAGGAGGAGCATGATATTCGGCGTGTGGCGGGCAAGCTCACGGATAAGGTTAATATCATTCTCGGAGAGCGGCCTTTCCGCGCTCACCGCAACGACTGCCGCACCTACCTCCGGCAGCCACCTCTGCGATGTTTCGGTGTTGTACTTGAAGACACTCCCCAAGCCGGGCGTATCGACGAGACGTAATCCCTGATAACGTCCGAGGGCAGGTAAGGCAATATCGACCACCTCCACATTCTTCTCGTTCGCCGGGTTCTTCTCTTCGGATATATACTGCTCGACTTCATTAACCGGCACTTGAACAATACTCCCGTCGAAGTGCGTCACGACAGCCCTGCGTTCTTTTCCATAGTAAAGGCGGGTGATGACCGTAGTCACCGGAATAACGCCGACCGGCAGAACGTCCTGACCAATCAGGCTATTGATGAAGGAACTCTTGCCCGCCTTGAACTGTCCAAGAATTGCAACGTCGATGATTCGGTCCTGACCGAAGAGGTTCTCGCACGCTTCTATCTGAGGCTTCAGGGAGACAATGTTAAAGCGCCGCAAGACGTCACGGGCCAGGTCAAGAAGCAGGTGAGCTGTCGACCGAACAGGACGGGAGCCGGTGAGCTGCTGTTCCATCATGCTCCTCCAGAACCTCCGGGGAGCATCTTACGGATGGCCGCTCCACAAGAGGGGGAATCATGGTAGGAGTCATTAGCCCCTCTTTAGGGCGGTTATGGCGAACTCCATCGCCAATAAAAATATACCTATCGGTGGCTGTAATATCAAGAAAACACGAGTTCGGTGGGTGAATGACGAGGCAACGATTGCCAGTCAAAATACGCCATTGCTAAAAAGGGAGAAGAGGAACAACACTACAGGAAGCATCACCCAAGCACCGGGGCCGTTGCGATATGGACCCCTGATACGACTGTTGGAAGTAAAGCGGTCATTATTTATGTTACGTTACACACGCGAACAGTTTGCCTATTGTCGTCACCCCGGCGGAAGCCGGGGTCAAGGCTCCTTACGCTCCGGTAACTCCGGCATCGATCATGGTCGTACTCGATGCCGGATCGTTTGGACGACGGCGTGGAGGAATCGATGAGATGCGGATGGCCTGCGAGCATCGTTGAGCGGAGCCGTACTGTACGTACGGCGTAGCCTCACGAGCGCAGCAGGGCGCCGCAGATCGCGATTCCTCCACGCCGTCGTCCACCCGACAAAAGAAGAAAGAAAAAGCAAAAGAGGAACAAGCAAAAAGCTTTAAAGACCGAAAGCCAGGGCCAGGTGGTAAGCGGCGACCCCTCCCAGAAATGAGATGGCCAGCATAAAGGCAAAGGACGACAAAAACCACCGCCAACTGCCCATCTCCTGCTTCATGACCGCCACAGTGGCCGCGCAGGGAACAAAAAGCATGAGCACGGTAAGGAAGGCGGCCGCAGACGCGTGGCTCATCATCGTGGGCAGCACCTGCCTTAAGCCCTCCTCGCCCACACCGTAAAGCACGGCCAGGGTCGCGACGGAATTCTCCTTCGCCACAAGGCTGGAGACCAAAGCCACCATCTCCTTCCACCCGAGCCCCATAGGAGCGCCTATCGGCGCAAGGAGCCTGCCTACCCACGCGAGCACACTCGTGTCAAGCCGGCCGGAAGGGATATTCGAAAGGAGCCAGATCGCCACGGAAGCGAGTAGGATCACGCTGCCCGCCCGCCTCACGAACGAGACCGTCCTCGCCCACACAACGGCCGCGATGGTGCGCGGATCGGGTTTGTGATACAGGGGAAGCTCCATGATAAAAGGCATGGGTCCGCCCTTCATGAATACCCTGCTGATCACCATGCCCGCGCCGCCGAGCACAACGATATTCACAGTGAGAAGCAGCCAGGAAACAAGGGACGCGTGCTGCCCAAAAACGGCCGCGCAGACGAAAGCAAGCACCGCGAGCCTCGCAGTACAGGGGACGAAAGGCGCGAGGAATATGGTGAGAAGGCGCGCTTTCCTCGACTCCACGATCCGCGTCCCGATGATGGAAGGCACGTTGCAGCCGAAGCCCAGGCACAAGGGGATGAAGCTCTTCCCGTGGAGGCCCACTACGTGCATAAACCGGTCCATCACAAAGGCGGCCCTTGCCATGTAGCCTACGTCTTCGAGAAAGGTGAGGCAGACGAAGAATATGAGCAGTATGGGAAAGAACGTGAGCACCGAGCCCGCGCCGCCTATGACGCCGTTTACCACGAGCCCCGTGAGCCAGTGGGGGCCTGCGGCGAGGCCGGTCTCGACCAGACGCGCGAACAGCCCTAGCAGCCGCTCGAGCACGTGCTGCAAGGGAAAACCTACCCGGTAGGTGAGGCCGAAGACGAGGGCGAGTATGCCGAGGAGCATGGGGATGCCGAGCAGGGGCTGCGTGAGCAGATGGTCTATGCGGTCCGTCATGAGCACCTGCCCGCGCCTGAACCGCGACACGGCGATGCGCGTCACCATTTCTATCCAGTCGTACCGGCCGCCCACGACCGCACGGAGTGCGTCCTCATGCTCGATGAGGAGACCCTCAATCTCAGTCCACGTCTCTTGAGGCAGTAGCCCCTGGAACGCCGTCGATACCACCTGGTCCCCTTCCATCAGTTTTGTCGCGACCCAACGGTCCGCATAGGGCGGAGGGACGTGGCCTTTGAGAAGCTCCAGGAGCCGCATATAAATAGCCTTGTGGTCGAAAGAGACATCGGGCAATCGCGGGTTGAAGTCGATCTCGTGTAGCGAAGCGTCTATGATCAGGGGGACAAGCTCCTTTATCCCCTTGTTCTTCGTGGCAATTAGCGAAACAACCGGCAGGCCCAGCGACCGCTGGAGCGCCTCCACGTCCACGTGGATGCCCTGGCTCTCCGCCACATCGATCATGTTGACGGCGACCACAATGGGCACGTCAAGGAGAAGCACCTCGGCGAGCAGATAGAGGCTCCTTTCGAGGGCAGAGGCATTGGCCACAAGCACGATGACATCCGGGTGCTCGTGGATGATGAACTCACGGGCCGCCCTCTCCTCTTCGGAAAAGGCGGTGAGACTGTACGTGCCCGGAAGGTCGACGATCCGCATCTCCGTGCCGTCTGCGACGTGGACCCCTTCCTTCTTTTCGACGGTTTTCCCCGGCCAGTTGCCCACGTGCTGTGAGAGACCGGTGAGGATGTTGAAAACGGTCGATTTCCCCACATTTGGCTGGCCCGCAAGGGCAACCAGCACGCTCCTTTTTTCTTCCGTGGGGACGCCCGACACAAAGATACGTGAGGCCTCGAGCCTGCCCAGGGCCAGCCGCGTGTCGGACGCAAGGACGATCACCGAGCCCGCGCTCTTCCTCAGCACCTTGATTTCGATGCCGGGGACGATCCCCATTGACGCAAGACGGCTCGTCAGGCGCTCGCCGCCCCCTATGGAGCTGACCACGCCCGTCTCACCCTCCCTCAGCGTCGTGACCGTCGCGATAACGTTTTCCACCCGTGCCTTCTTGCTTGTCCGAATGATAGACCCAGCCTTGTTTATACCCGCATTCACCCGAAATGTCAACGGCGGAAACAGAAGGGAAAGCGATGAAAAGCCCCTCCCTCACCGCGTATCGACATAAGCGTACCGGGAGAAACATTGCGAGGCGGGCGGAAGGGATGGCACTTCCCCGTCTATGCCTTTCTGATCGCGCACAGGAGCGATTTCACCTCAGGGTACCCCATGATCGGCTCCCGGCACCGGGTATCGGTGAGGAGGTTGGCGTTTGCATCCCCCGGCCACCCGTGCGGTACCAGCACGACACCTTCTGAGACCCGCTCGTCTATACGGGCTTTCATCAGGACCCGGCCCCGGTTCGTTTCGATGACGACCTTGTCCCCATTCCCTATGCCGTACCGGGCCGCCGTCTCCGGCCCCAGCTCCACATGCGGTTCGGGGTTCTTCTCTCGGAGCGCCTCTATGTCGCGAAATTGTCCATGCGTGTAATACATATTCCGGTTTCCCGTTGAAAGGATGAGCGGGTACCGGCCAAGCAACTCGGGAGATGAGACCGGACTCCGCTCCGGCTCAAGGTAGGTAGGGAGAGGATCGAAACCAACATGCTCCAGGGCTTCGCTGTAGATCTCGATTTTCCTCGTCGGCGTCGAAAAGCGGGCCATCTCCATACCGTAGTGCTTCTGCTGATAATAAGCACCCTCCGGTTTGTCCTCCAGGAGTTCTTTAAAGGTCAGACCGCTCGGCGCCAGCTCGTACTCAATCAACTCCTCCTCTGTTTTCCAGCGGAACTTGTCACCCATGCCGAGCTTGCCCGCCAATTCCGTGAAGAATCTCCACTCGGACCAGCATTCGCCCAAAGGCTTTATCGCCTTCTTTCTCAGCATCAGATAGGGAAGGCAATGGCACACGTTGTAGGTATACGCGACGCCCCATTTCTCCAGGTGCGAGCAGGCCGGAAGCACGTAATGGGCCGCTTCCCCCGTCTCGGTCATGAAAAGGTCGTGGACGACAAGCAGCTCCAGCTTATTGAAAGCCTCCCGGAAGGCGTTGGAGTCGGCCATGGAAACGAGAGGGTTGCCGCCGCTGACGAGGAATGCCTTGATCCGCTCCGGTACACTCTCCGGTACGCACGTCACTACGCCGTAGGGGCTCTTCCTGCCCCACACCTCGTAGAAAAGCGGATATTGATCAGCGCCGAGAGGCTCTCCCTCCACACTCATCCCCACGTTCCCAAGAGACAGCCTCGGGCTGATCACCCAGCCGCCCGGATTATTAATGTTGCCCGTAATGATCTGAAGGATCGAGAACGCGCGACTGTTCTGGGTCCCGTTGGCTGTCTGGTCCTGCGTGCAGGTGCCCTGGTAGATACCTGCCCCTTTCGTGTGAGAGAAGAGGCGTGCAAGCTTCCGGGTTGCCTCCGCGCTCACCCACGTGATTTTTTCCGCCCATTCGGGGGTGAACTTCCGGATGTGCGTCGTCAGCTTGTCGAAGCCCGTCGTGTACGCAGCGATGAACTCTTCATCGTAGAGCCTCTCGGTGACTATCACATTGATCATGGCAAGGGCCATGGCGCCGTCAGTGCCGGGCCGTATCCGCAGATACATTTCCGCGCGGTCTGCCAGGGGAATCCGCTTCGGGTCGATCACCACCAGCTTCGCCCCTTTCTTCAGGTTCTCCTCGAGGGCGAGCCGGAGCGGGAAGTCGGATTCGTCCGGGTTGTGCCCCCAGAGGATATAGAGGTTCGAGTCGAGCTCCTCCGTGGGATATTTGCCGAAGGTGATCTGCCGGGTGCGGATGCGCATGCGGTAGCAGATGCCTTCGACAGAGAAGAAGTTGGGTGATCCGAAGGCCGCCTTGAATCGCTGGGTTAATCCCGCCATCTCCAGATTCTCGACGCCGATGGACCCGCTGAAGACACCCAATACCGAAGGACCGAACTCGTCCCTGAGCCGCAGCAGTTTTTCGGCGATCTCCGTAAGGGCCTGATCCCAGGTGACCTGCTCCCAGCGTCCATCCACCTTTTTCAATGGATGCATCAATCGGGCCGGGTGATAGACGTTGTCCAGGGCTGCCTCGCCTTTCGGACAGAGCTTCCCCTTATTGAGGGGGTGCGATTCCAGTCCTTCGACGTTGACCGCCCTCCCATCCTGTACGGTCACCCGTGTGCCGCAGGAGTGATAACAAAGGGTACAGTCCGTCATTACCACCTTCGTTTCCCTTCCCATCGTTCTTCCTTTCCGAAAAGAGCTATCCTTATCTCCGCCTATTCTACCCCAAGTTGCCGCCAATTACCAATTGACAAGGCAAAGAAAAAAACAGTAAAATACCTCAGTTGTGTGCCGATACGAAGAGGAAGTGCCTGGCCTGCGGAATAAGCAATCGGGACCGCGGTGCTTTAGGTCGCATTTTTTCAACAGGGGCATCATTTGATGCCTTTTGATTTCTTGGGTACCTTACACGGGAGTGAGTCTTGATTGTACGATTCAGGGATAAGGAATACGCCGCTCCGGACGGAAGCGTCAGTTTTTTCGATTTCCTCAAAGGGCAAGGCGCCTTTGACAAAGAGATCATTGCGGTGAGGGCAGGGAGTGAGCTGCTCGACCTCTCATCATTGCTGAGGGAAGGCAGCCTTGAGCCCGTGTATATAGACTCCGCCGAAGGCACGCACATCCTGCGCCACAGCGCCGCCCACGTCATGGCGGAGGCGGTGAAGGAGCTCTTCCCGGAGGCAAAGGTGACAATCGGCCCGGCCATAGAGACGGGCTTCTACTACGACTTCGATTACGAGCCCGGCTTTACGGAGGAAGACCTGCCCAGGATAGAAGAAAGGATGCAGGCGATCATCGACAAGGACATCCCCATCACGCGTCGGGTCGTCCTGAAGGAGGAGGCGGTCGAGCTGTTCCGCAGCATGGGGGAGCCCTTCAAGGTGGAGCTGATCAGCGCCATTCCGGATGAGCGGGTGAGCCTCTACACACAGGACGGCTTCACCGACTTCTGCCGCGGCCCCCACCTCCCCTCGACGGGCAAGATACCGGCTTTCAAGCTCCTCAGCCTTGCCGGCGCGTATTGGAGAGGCGATGAAAGGAACAAGATGCTGACGAGGATTTATGGGACGGCCTTCCCGAGCGTGGAGGCCCTCCAGGAGCATCTGAAGTTCCTTGAAGAGGTCAAAAAGAGGGACCACAGGCGGCTTGGCAGGGAACTCGACCTTTTCAGCATCTCCGACGAGGTCGGCGCGGGTCTCGTGATCTACCACCCCAACGGCGCCCTGCTCCGCTACATCCTCGAAGACTTCGAGAAGAAAGAACACCTGAAGCGGGGTTATCAGTTCGTCATCGGTCCGCAGATTCTCAAGGTGGATTTATGGAAGAAGTCCGGCCACTACGAGAACTACCGGGAAAACATGTACTTCACGAAGGTGGATGACGTCGAGTACGGGCTGAAGCCAATGAATTGCGTCGCCCATATCATGGTCTACAAATCGCAGATCAGGAGCTACAGGGACCTGCCCCTGCGTTACTTCGAGCTGGGCACCGTCAACCGGCACGAGCTGTCAGGGGTGCTCCACGGCCTCATGCGGGTCAGGGAATTCACCCAGGATGACGCCCATATCTTTTGCA
>Ga0326727_10010235_pt1 | contig 22463 bp, 17 predicted proteins | sample MB2enrmetagenome_FD_207643 | JGI IMG/M metagenome (GOLD analysis project Ga0326727, IMG submission 207643) | Lab enriched peat soil microbial communities from McLean, Ithaca, NY, United States - MB29MY | ecosystem: Environmental > Terrestrial > Soil > Wetlands > Peat | place: USA: New York...
GACGCCGCTTTGGCATAACGCCGGGAAGTGGTACCAAGGCGGCGTCGAGCCGCCGCACTCCAAGGTGCTTCGCACAGCTATCTTCATGGGAGCCCCCGTGGGCAACCATGAGGGTTGCCCCTACAATTGGATGGCGTCGCTCACGGCTTTCGCGCGCCGTGTGCGCGCTGCACGTCTTCTCGCGTTATGATTCCCCCCGGACCGGTTCCTTGGACCTGCTGAAGATCAACGCCCAGCTTTGCGGCAAGGTTCCTCACCATGGGTGAAATGCGCGGGACTCAGCGGCGACAGGCGCCTCAGGAACGTCCTGGACAATCGCTTCGCCGGCCTGGCCGACGTATGCCAGAATCTCGCCCGTGCGCACGGTGGCGCCGGCAAGCGCGCGGAATTGCAACAGGACGCCTTCCGCAGTCGATTCCAGTTCCGCCACGGATTTGTCGGTTTCGATGTCAGCTAGGACGTCGCCGCGCTTTACGAAGTCGCCTTCCTTGACCTTCCAGGCAAGGACTTTGCACTCCTCAACATTCGTCCCCATGTCGGGAAGTCTAATCGCGATGGCCATTGGCTAAGCTCTCCTCAAAACTATGCAGCGCGACATAAATTGTAGCGTCGATCTCCGATCGACGGCGGCGGTCGGAGACCGCCGCTACAGCCTCAGATTTCGTATCTACGCGCTGCCCACCGCTTTTCGCGCCGCCGCGGCAATCCGCTCCGCGTTCGGCCGGTAAAAGTTCTCCATGGGGGGAGAGAAGGGAACGGGGATATCCGGAGACGCGACCCGCAGAACCGGTGCGGTGAGGTAATCGCTCAGAGATTCCCCCAGGGTGGCGGCAATTTCCGCGCTCCAACCGCCCTGTCGCGGGCCCTCTTCCACCACCACGGCGCGGCCCGTCTTCATCACGGAAGCCTTCACCAACTCCCAGTCGAAGGGCACGAGGCTGCGAGGGTCAATCACCTCCGCGCTGATTCCTTCTGACGCCAACTGCTCGGCGGCAGCGAGGGCGCGGTGCATCATCAGGAGGGTGCCGATGATCGTAACATCCTGGCCTTCGCGCCGCACGATGCCCTTGCCGAGCGGCACCACGTAGTCCTCCGAGGGAATCTCACTCGAGGCATCAACCGAGCCTGACTCCGCGCGCGCTCCCTTCGATCCATAGAGGAGCTTGTGTTCGAACATGAGCACCGGGTTGTCGTCGCGAATCGCCGCTTTCAGCAATCCCTTGGCATCATAAGCCGTGGCGGGAACCACAATTTTAATGCCGGGCACGCTGAACAGGAGAGCTTCGGGGTTCTGTCCATGCTGGGCGCCGCGCCCCGTCGCTCCCACCGGCGCGCGCATCACCAGGGGCACGGTAACTTTCCCGCCCGACATGTAACGCATCTTGGCGATCTGGTTCACCACTTGATCCATGGCGCAGTAAAGGAAGTCCGCGTACTGGACATCGACGACGGGCCGCAATCCCATCATGGCGGCGCCCAGCGACGCGCCGAAAAATCCCGCCTCCGACATGGGGGTGTCAATGATGCGGTCGCGAAAATCCTTTTCCAGGCCCAGCGTCACGGTAAAGGCGCCGCCCCAGCCCCCGCGAATCCCAATGTCTTCACCCATACAAAAAACCCGCTCATCGCGGGCCATCTCTTCCCGTAGCCCTTCGCGCAACGCTTCGGCAATCGTCAGCCGTGCCATATCTTTTCCCTTCCTTACACGTAGAGATCGTTCAACGCTTCCTCGGGAGCGGGGTCCGGCGCCGCCATGGCGGATTTCACCGCCTCCTCGATTTCCGCGTCGATGTCCCGGCCAATCGCGTCGAGTTCAGCTTCCGTAGCAAGCTGGCCGGCTAGCAAGTGATTTCGAAAGCGGGCAATGGGCTCGCGCTGGAGGGCGCTCTTGCGCTCCTCCTCGGGCTGGTAATTGCCGGGGTCGCGCCGCGAGTGGCCGGTGATGCGGTAAGTCATGCACTCCAGCAGCGTGGGCCCCTGGCCGCTTCGGGCGCGATGCAGGGCTTCCTGCGCCGTCTCGAAGACCGCCACCACGTCGTTGCCATCGATGGTGACGCCGGGAATGCCGTAGCAGGCGGCGCGGTCGGAGAGTTTTTTGACGCGGACCATGTCAAAGGTCGGCGTGGACGCGGCGTAGAGATTATTCTCGATGACGTAAACCACGGGCAGCGCCCACACCGCGCCCATGTTCACCCCCTCGTGAAAAGCTCCCTCGTTTACCGCGCCGTCACCCACAAAGCATACGGCCGCGTGCGTCTGCTTCTTCATCTTGAAGGCCAGCGCCATTCCCGTGGCCATGGGGACCGCGCCCGCCACAATGGCGATGGCCGGGGCCATCCCTTTTTCCAGGTCACCGATGTGCATCGAGCCGCCTTTGCCTTTGCAGCAGCCGGTGGTTTTTCCAAATAACTCGTGGAGGAGGGAAGCGGGGCTCAGCCCGCGCGCCAAGGCGTGGCCGTGCGGCCGGTGCGTGCTGGTAATCACATCGCCGGCCTCGAGCGCGCTGCAAAAACCCACGGCAATGGCCTCCTGCCCGTGGTACTGGTGAATCGTGCCGGGCATGATGCCTTCCAGGAACAGGAACTTGATGCGTTCCTCAAATTTCCGGATCAGCACCATCTGGCGATAAAGCGAAAGGAGAAACTCTTTCTTGTAGGGCATTCTTACTCTCCAACAGTATTTGTGCGCAATATTGAATGCAAAAGGCTACTCGAAGGAATTGTACCCGTCAACAAATACCGGAGCCTGGTAGTGCCTCAGTTTGATGAGTAAGCGGCGAGCTTACCTCGCCATATGGCGGCGCAAAGCCGCCTCTACATCAAACTGAGACACTGCCCGGAGCTTGCGAGGCAGCCGCTTCCGGCGCCATGACATTTTGTAGCCTCTATATCTCGCTAATTCTCTTGACATAATTGAAGTGTTGGTATACAATGAGGGTGTTGGAATGGAGGTGACGCCGTGTCGCTGCGTAAGTCTCCCACCCTGACGCCTATCTTGATCGCCTCGAATCGCCTCAATGCGATGAAATCCACCGGTCCCCGGACGGCGCGGGGCAAGGCGAGGTCGCGGCTGAACCGTCTGCGAAACGGAGGGCGCTCGCGGGAGTACCGAAATTTTCTCCAGGCCCTGTTGGACGCGCCACCTTGCCAAGTGGGGTGGACGGCGCAAACGCTCCTCTCGTCCCAACGGTTCCAGCACCCCCTGTTTACCGAGATCGCGGAGATTTGCGTTCAATCGGAGATCAATATTTGTCACAACCTCCGATGGGAAGACGCCAATGGGAAATGAAAAAAAATATTTTTTGCGTTCAAAGCCGGAATGTTATTGAAAACAAGCGCTGGAAACACAGCAAATTCGGTTGATCCGACTTAGTTGCTGAAAATAAAAGACTTACACTGATTGCGCGCTAAATGGCTATATATGTTTGAAAATGCAAGAGATAATTGCTGTGCGGGAAATTTCAGGACGACGGCATTTTGTCGTAGTTCCTGCATATATATAAAAGTAATGATGTTAGTTAAATTGCACTTGGAAAACGATTATGTGTATGAAAATGGAGGAGATACTAGGGTTGTGCTCGATTCTTAGAAGCTGATATCCTTAAACCGATTATATCTTTGAAAATAAACGGCTTATACTGATTGCGTGCGGCGAGGCCATGGTGGTATCTGGCCTTCGGATTTGGCGTGGCCACCTCCCAACCACTATGGAGTTGACCCCGAGGCTTGGCGGTGACATTCTTGGGGCGCTCTTGAGCAAACCATCGAGAGGAACCCAACCCCATGGAAAAGATCAGCCGACGTCAACTCCTGCAGCGGGCGAGCGCGGGTGCGGCGTTCGCGACGCTGGGAACGAATGCGAGTTACAGCGTTGCCTTGTCCCCGCACGAAGTTTCATCATCCCTGAAGCCTTCCTTCGAATGGATTCGATCGGTCCGCCTGATGATCGCCGAGGGATACGCTCCACCCTTTTATCCCTCGCTCGATTATGAACCGGAGAAGGCACTGGAGATTGCGCGCCGGCTGAATTGCAATGCCATCCGTTATCCCACGTTTTCCTACGTGGCCTATTTCCCGACCCAGACGAAATTGCCACACCATCCCGAACTGGGGGACCGCGACCCTTTTCGCCGAACGGTGGACTTGTTTCATGCCGCGGGACTGAAAGTGGTGGCTTACAACCCGCTCAATCATCCCTTCATGGATGTGCATTCGGCGAATCCCCTGTACCGGGACTGGATGCGCTACGACGCCGACGGCCAGCCCTACGTGACGCGACACATGGGCTGGACCACGTTCAATGAAGGGTGCCTGAACAGCCCGCTGCGCGAGGAGATTCAAAAGAGAGTGCGGGAGGTGGTCACCAACTATCCCGTGGACCTGATGTATTTCGACGGCCCCTACCAGGGCATGGATCAACGCATGCACTACTGCCATTGCCAGCATTGCCAGGCGGCGTACCAGAAGGCGCGCGGAAAAAGCATTCCCTTGCAGAACGCCGCCACCACCAAGGAGGATGATTTCGAATACCAGCAATGGCTGACGCAAGAGGTCATTGAGAAGTTCATGCGCGAAATCTGCGAGATGGTGCGGCAGGTGCGCGACGTCCCCATTGTGTATAACGATACCGGACTGTTGGGCGGTGACTGGCGGTCACGCGCGTACCGATACGTGGACGGCTTTATGTTTGAGGCGGCGGACACTCCGGAGGAGAAACTCTTCAACCTGCGCGTCGGTCAATCCACCGGCAAAGTAATCTGGACTTATATCAGTTCGCACACCGAATACAATTGCCAGCATTTGAAAGACAAGACGGTGCGCGGTTGGTACAGCGCGCCGGTGGAAGGGGAGCGTTTGCGGCTGGATGCGGCAGTGGCGACCGCGGCCGGCGCCGGCTATTGCTATTGGGGCCTCAATCGCCTGTTTTACCAACCCCCGGAGGTTCTGGATGGCCCCGTGGTGAGAGGGCTGAAAAGCGTTTTGGATTTTGCCGCTGAACACGAGACTTTGCTGCTCTCCGTCACGCCCCAACCGCAGGCGGGCATCCTGACGGGGGCCCAGACCAATCAGTATTACCAAGGGGAGAAGTTTGTTGCCGCGAATTATCGCAATTACTACTGCGGGGCTTATCAGCTTTTGAAGGACTTGAGTTATGACGCCGAGCCATTCCTGGATTTCGAGATGACGGCTGAGCGTTTGACAAAGTACCGGCTCGTCTATGCTCCCAATGTGGCCTGCCTCAGCGATGCGCAGTGCGCGATGCTCACAAAATACGTGGAGGATGGCGGGAGTCTCCTTGCCACGCACTTGACCTCAGTGGCCGACGAATTTGGCCACGTACGGAAGAATTATGGCCTCGCGGAGCTCTTCGGTGCCGCGCTGATTTCCGCGGAACCCGTGGAGATTCCAGATCTCTACCTGCGATCGGCGCGACCGGATCTCGTCATTCCACCTCTGTCTTTCGGCCAATTGATTCCCCAGGACCCGCAGGTGATGCTGTTCCAGGCTTCGGGGGCGGAGGTTCTGGCTGAAACATACGACCGAGGGCATCGCCGCACGCTGGGCCCGGCGGTCATCGGCCGGCATCAAGGGAAGGGAAGCGTGGTTTATATCGGTTCGGGCCTGGAAGCGATTTATGAGGAAACCCTGAACGAGTCCTTGCGAACTTACGTCGGCTCGCTGCTCGCTCCCCCGCTGCGGGCAACTCGGACCTGCGAGATTGAGTACCGCCCCGGCCTGTCGTCCCAATTCGCTGCCTCGCCGGACGTCTTGCTGTTACATCTATTCGCCAACACCGGCAACATCTGGAAGAAACTCCTGGTGCAAGAATCGTTCCTGCCGATTGCGAATGTGCGCGTGCGACTGCGGATTCCTCAAGGCCGGACCGCGAAATCAGCGTCTCTGCTCTGGAGCGGGAGTGCGCCTTCTTGGAAGGTCGCGAATGGCTGGGTGGAATTGACCATTCCTCAGGTGCATCCTTACGAAGTCGTCCGCGTGGATCTTCAATCATGATGCGTTCCCACCCTTCTTTACGATGGTTGATGGTCGCGCTGGCGTTCTCAGCGACGGCGCTCAACTATCTGGACCGTCAAACGCTTTCCGTGATGGCGCCGGTCCTTATGAATCAGTTCCGGATGGATCACCAGTCGTATTCGCGCGTGGTCTTTGCCTTCATGCTGGCTTACACCATCGGCAACGGAATCTCCGGCCCGCTTCTCGACCGGCTGGGAACGCGCCTGGGCTTTGCCTTGACGATGGCGTGGTGGTCCGCCGCGGGCATGCTCAATGGGCTGGCGCGCGGGCCGTGGTCGCTGGGGGTGTTTCAATTCCTGCTGGGTTCGGGCGAAGCGGGTAACTGGCCGGCCAGCGTCAAGGTGGTGGCGGAATGGTTCCCCACGGAAGAGCGCGCCCTCGCCTCGGGAATCTTCAACAGCGGTTCCGCCGCCGGAGCAATTCTGGCGCCGCCGATAGTCGTATGGCTCCTGCTCCACTACGGCTGGCGGCAGGCTTTTGTGGGAGTGGGATTGCTCGGGTACGTCTGGATCGCCATCTGGGGATGGCTCTACCACACGCCCGAGGGAGTGAAACGCGAGGTTAAGCCGCCCAAGGTGTTTTTGGGGAAGCTGTTGCGCACGCGGTTTGTCTGGAGTTTCACCCTTTCCAAAGTGCTGCTCGATCCGGTGTGGTACTTCTATATCTTCTGGTTTCCGGAGTATCTTAAGAGCGCGCGTCATTTCAGCATGGCGTCGATCGGGAAGTACGCCTGGATTCCTTTCGGTGTGGCAGGCCTCGGGAACATTCTAGGGGGCTGGGTTTCCGGATGGATGCTGCGGCGTAGTATGTCGTTGAACGTGGCTCGCAAAGGTGGAGTAACCCTCTTCGCCTTGCTCATGACCAGCGCCATTCCTGCGGTTCTTGCGCCGGACGTGCGTATTTCCATTGCCTTGGTGTCTCTCGCCATGCTGGGGTATACGGGGTGTTGTTCCATCATGCTGGCTTTTCCCGCCGATGTCTTTCCGAAAAACGTGGTGGGCTCGATCTGGGGGATTGCCAGCATGGGATCGGGTTTGGGAGGCATGATCTTCGCGCTTCTTACCGGTTGGGTTCTTGACCACTTTTCTTATGTACCGGTCTTTGTGGGATTCGGCCTTCTACCGCTGGTTTCTGCGGGGATGCTCTGGACGCTGCTCGGGCCCATATCCACGGCGTCTTCTGGGCTTAATCTTGGCGAGGCTTCGTGATGCGGCTGGTGAAAGGTTTTCTCATCTAAGGTGTGCGGAGAGATTTGATGGGCTTCCGAGGTTGCGAATGAACTCTTCGGCGCAGACATTTCGAGGGCGGAAGAAGGCGCTAATTTACTCGCGCGCCCGGAGCCGCAGTGGCCTGCTTGTGGGCTTCCGCCTTCTGTTTGTACATGAGGGCATCGGCGCGCGCCAGAACCTCTTTGATGGTCTCGCCGGCTTGCCACTCGACCAGACCGGTGGCGGCGTTCATGTCGACCTTCGGTCCCTGTGATCCGATGCGGAGGGTGTAGCTGCCGAAGACCCATTTCTGCATGCGCTCGACGTGCCCCTGGGCTTCTGTGAGGTTGCCATCGAGGATTACGATGAATTCATCGCCACCCCAGCGGCCCACCGCGTCCGTGGCCCGCGAAGCCGAACGCAATTCGGTGGAGAATTGTTTCAGCAGATCGTCGCCCGCCTCGTGCCCGTAGGTGTCATTGACTTGCTTGAACCCATTAAGGTCCAGCATGACCACGCAGAAAGGCTGTTTCGCGGCAATGCGGCGCTGCAGCTTGCTTTCCACCCCCTGGCGATTCTCCAGGCAGGTCAGGGTGTCATGAGAGGCGCGTTGCTCAGCCTCTTCCAACTTCGTCTGGTAGGTGGAAACCTGCGTTCGCAGTGCCGCCACGGATTCGTGGCTGTCCTGCTCCATTTTATCCACACAGGTTTTGAGCTCCTTGGCCCCGCGCACCACCGCGGCCCGGAGTTGCGGCAGGTTCTCGAGTTTGGCGAGTGCCTGAAGCCGCTTGTGAAACTCGCCGAATTGGGTGGCGTAACGCTGATCGCGCTCTGCCACGGATTCCGCCGCGCGCGCCAGCACGATCAGGATTTCCTTCACATCGCCGGCGCGCTGCTGGAAGTATTCCGCCGTCTGCTCCCCCCATTCCTGGAGGTGCTGTTCCACGTGCCCTTCCGTCTCCTTCACGAGAGGAGGAGTGAGGGTCTTGGCCAGGCCTTCAACCAGCAGCATCAGGCGGTGTTGCAGGCCCGGCCCCAGTGCTGGGCAGGCGCGAAGACCACTATTTCCCATGGCCCCGAGCGCCGCCCGATACGCCTCCAGGATCGAAGCCAGAAGCTCCTCGGGGCTCGGCGGGCGGTACTTGTTCAGCTCGCTCGAGTCCAAGTCCAGGTACTTCTTTATGGAAATCACCGCTCGCCGCTCCTCGATGAGGTCGGATGAAATGCGTGTTATAAAACCAGGGCCGTCCGCGACGCCTGCCGGTGCAGCGCCTCAAGCCCTGCCGCCTTATTCATCGGCACTCTTCGCCAAGACTTTAGTGGGTAGGGTGGGTGCTTCAGTGGCCCCAGTCGCACAGGGATTCGACGAAGGCCGCGGACCCATCGCGCAGCCAACCGTCGAGTTGCGCCGGTTCTTTGAGTTGTTGTCCACGCTTGCGCGGCACGGCCACAAACCGGCAGGTGAGTTCCGGCAGGGATGTCATATCGCCCCAAAGCTTTTCAAACTGCGCCACGGGCAGAACATCCTCTTGACCTTTCCCCCAGCGTTTCTTGACGTCCTTCAGGGTGATGTAGGCGGGCATACGCGACACAAGGTGACGCACCGCGTCATTCACTGCTTGTGGACGACCGAGCGCGTCACGGGTCAGGCCGAAAAGGTCGGTCATTTTGTCGATATCGATCCAATAGGTCGCACTGTTGTACCAGGAGAGGCGGGATTCGACCTCTTCGCTCGGAAGAGCCAGCCCTTCGACCAGGCGCACGCGGCCGTCGACGCGGGCCAGGCCGCCGCCGCGGTCTTCCACCTGCCGGGCGATGACCTCCGTGGTCAGCGCTGCGCCTTCAGCGATGTGGTAACCGAGCAGCCCTGGGTCGACGTCGGCGCCCACGGTGTCAATGTTATGGACCATGAGGTGTTTCAAGCGCGGCCTTTCCTGAATCAGCCGCAAAAGCGTGCCATTGCGCAGCAGGTTGGGCACTTCGTACCAGTGGCCGACCGGGTGCAGGCATTGCATGGGCACGTTATCGGTGTAACTTGAGCCCTCGCCCATGTGCCGGGCCCACGCGATGAGGGTGGCGCGCAAGCTGTCACGAACCTTTTGCGCCTGCTCATCGAGCATCTGCTGCGGCAGTTCTTCCCACTCAAATCGCAGGTCCCGTTCCATGGGCACAAAGCGCAGTCCGATGGAGCGTCCGGGCGACAGCAGCAAAGGGCCGGGGTAATGGTAATTGTGCTCAGCTTGAAGGTGCGCATGGATGGCCTCATGCGTCAGGTAGCTGGTGGTGATGACATGGGGCACAGGCGTGCCGCAGAGGCGCCCGGTGCGGCGGCTGCGGGCCAGGTGCACCTCGATGAAGCTGCGGTGTTTGCCGCCCAATCGGCAAAAGGGATTGAGCGCTTTGACCACGCCCGCGCCTTTTGTCCAACGGGTGCCCGCACCGCCCGCGAGCGATACCACCGCCACCATCCCCGCCGCCAGCGCGTCCTTGCCAATCTCCTGGTATTTCGGCGCCACGCCCTCCGTGGCGTCGAAGAGATCATCCGCGCCCACGTCGGTGATGCGGCTGGTGATGGGAAGGCGATTCTGCGCAAGACCCACGCGGCCGGCGCGCAAGTCCGCCTGAATCTGTTCGTGCTCCACACGATCAAACCCATGGGTTTCGAGCAGCGCGTCGAGGCTTTGCGAGCGGTCGGCTTTAGGCGGGCTCTGCGGGATGAGGTGTTCGAAGACATGCTGCACCATCCCCTGGAATTCCGGCACGGTGTGGCAGGCGGCGGTGAAGCGTTCCAGTTCCAGGCGGCGCACGGGCGAAAGCAGGCGGGACTCCATGCGCAGAAGCGCGGGCACGGCCATCCGGTAATAGCCCGCCGGCATCAGTGCCGAGTCGCCTTCAAAGAGAACGGCCTCGGTGCCCTGTTCGTTGATGGCGAAATCGTAGACGACGGGCTCCATGGCGAAGGGCACCGCGGATTCCATCTGGCGCTTGGTGTCGCTCATGACGGCCTGCAAGCGCTCCTGGGCTGAGGCCTTGGAATCCGGTGCAAAGAGAAAACCCATGCCTCCGCCGGACATTCCACCGAGCATCCAGAAGCCCCAGAAGTCGGTGCCCATTTCTCCGCGCACTCGGTGAATCAGCGTGTCGGTGTAGAGATTTCCCGCCCAGGGAATGATGGATTGGATGGGGCCGTCAAAATTCCGCTCGGTCGATGCGCCGAGGCCGCGAACGTCTCCGCTTTGCAAGCGCGCCATGAGGTCATCGAAGATTTCGCCGGCTTCACTCCGGCTGCGCCACTCACTCTCGGAACGGAGCAGGTATTTCTCCGTGACCATCTCGAGAATGGGGCCGACATCCTGTGCCATGCCGCCGTGGACGAGCACCAGGCTTTGCTGAAGTTGTTGGCGCGTTTCCGGCGACACTTGCTCAGGGCCAAGAATCTGGTGATTCGGCAACAGGCGGCCGCGGCTGATTCCGAATTCCGGGTCGCCCTCCTCGGCCGGGACGCCGTGAATCAGCTTGATGCCCGGCCATACCCCGCCGGAATCCTGCCAACCGCCTCCCGAGCCCCCCAGCCATTCACCGAGAATGGCGCGCGCGGCCACCAAGCGGCGGTCCTCTTCGGAAAGGCCGCCCGTAAGCGTACGGATCTGATTGGTCGCGCGCATGCACAGAGAAATCAGGCAGGCGAGAAGGCTGGTGGACACCGCCAGGCGCGAGCCGCGGGGAATATCGTTCACCTTGCTGACGATTTCGACGCCGTGGCCCGCCCGGCCGGTCAAATGGGCCAGCACGTCGAAGAGAGGCTGAGTGGCGCCCTCCATCCCCGGGGGTACGATGCCGGAGGCAATCACCGCGGCCTTGAGCAGTCCCAGGTAGTCGTGCGCGAAATCGAATACCTCCGCAATCGAGCCGATTTCCGCGCTGCTCTGAAGGTCGACGCTGACCAGACGCAACACTGGCTGGTCGATGACGCGCAACCATGCTTCCACGGGAGGCTTGGGCGCGCCGGCGCTGCGCACGCTGAGGTCGATGGATATGTTGAGGACGCGCGCGCCCTCCGGGAAATCCATTCCCAGAAAGAAAATGTCGCTCCACCCGCTGTGGCTCAGGTCCATACGTACGGGCGTGGCCTCGCGCAGGATGGGGAAGAGATGATCGCGGGTTTCGCGCTCGAGCAGCTCGGGGCGAATGCGCAGCGGCGCGTCTTCCGGATGCGCGGCGCGGAACATCCACTGGTTCCCGCGCACGGAGCGCACGCTGCGCCGCACCTGGTCCGCGAGTGTCTGAAAGCCCAGTGAGCGATAGCCTGCGGCGAGCGCACTGGAAAGGGCGGCACTCGGCCCCGAGGCGGACTGCGCGGTGAGGAAGATGTCCAGAGCTTCTTCAAACCGGCGCTTCAGAAGATTGGTGTAACCGGCAAACGGAATCAGCGCGCGTGAACCGATCCCTGGCCGCGAGGAGATGTGAAACCGATGAATGGCATAGAGGAAAAACAGTGCCCGCACGCGCTCGTAGAGATTGTCGCTGCTCCGCCGGAAGCGGTCGAGTGCCGCGCATTCGCCCAACAAGTCTTCCAGGGTGGCAGCCCGGCACAGCGCATCCAATGATTGATTGCGAGTCTTCGGGTCACGCGCGGTAATGACTTCAGTTAAGAGACTCACGTCTTGCCGGTTCCTCCCGGATATTTTCCCCTCTGCGTCTCCGCGTCTCAGCGCGAGGTAGCTTCCTTCCTCCACTGATTCCCGCAAATTGTTCTCGCGCCGAGGCGCAGTGGCGCGGAGACACGATCTTACCCTAAGTACCACCACAACGAGCGATGAACATCATGGCGAGGCCGGGGAAGAAGGAATTTGGCCAAGATAGCCGGGGCGGAGCGATGGCTGGCCAGTCCGGCCACCACTTCGATGGTTAGGCCGTTCATTCTCATGTGAATTGTTGTCTGCGACCGTAAGTTCACCCCGAATTTCTGCAGAATTCGTGTCGGTTAGCCGAAAATGTCCGAAACTTAGTCGAAAATGTTCGTTTATTTTCGGGCATTTTGTCATGATTTTGTTTGTTTTCATACACATTCCGGCTTTGAACGTAAATATTTTTAATTTTGTTTTTGCCGTATCCCCGAACAGGCCTTCCCGAGAGCACTGATAAGGCGGCACATCCTGCGAAATTCGAGGTCTTTCATGGCAGTTGGATCCCTGCGCACTCCAATTCCCCCTAACCCCTAACCCCTAACCCCTAACCCCTAACCCCTAACCCCTAACCCCTAACCCCTTCTTCTCCTGCGCGTTTTCACCCTAAACCCTAGTACCATTTGATGACCCAGCAATTCACCATCCATAATTCAATGGTTACTGTAACGCGTTGCAACGACGGGAAAGGAATCACGCCCTCGGCAAGAGTCAGGCGAACCGGTTGGGTCAATTGCCGCAGACATCAAGCGCTGGGATCATGATGAATCCTTCGGCTTGCCTGCCGAACTGTCTGGCGCTGCCCCGGCGGAATTCTTCGGCGGCGACGCGCCTAAGGTACGGTTTGGCCGTTTTACGGCAACTTGGTCAGTGCGAGCGTTCCGCACGAGCACAACAAGCACAGCACTTTCCCCCGCAGGAGCACTGAAAGTGCTTAGCGCCGCTACCCACGAATCAAAAGCTCACTGCTTAGCGCTGCACTGGCCATGTCCACCGCCTACCGAAGCCCAAGAGGAGTATAATCCCGGCGCACCCGCTGCCGGGTTACAAGAAGTATGATGACGATGTCAGGAGAGTCATCGTGAGGCCCGTAAACGCGACTCCGTTGCTTTACCTATTTGCCGCCGGGGCATGTGCAGCGTTCTTAATTTTACAGGCACACGAGGTGACGGCGGCAGGGCTTCTATTCGAGTGGGCCCTGTTTTTCGGTCCCGCGCTGCTGTTTGCATTTGCCTATCCGCGATATGTATTCGATCCCGGGGCCGGGAGAAGGCGACGGATCTGGGTTCTTGCCCTGAACGGCTTCAGCCTGGACGCCGTGCTGATTGCGTTTGCCCACAGGCCAATCTACCCTCCCTTCCCTTTGACTTATTATTCTGAGTCGGCGCTGTTTCTTACCATCGCCCTTCCAATCTTCACGATTTCTGCCGTCTGTTTATTGCTCAAGAAACTGTCAGACCTCGCATCGGCTGCGGTGGTCCTCGAGTGGATTTTTGTGCTGTCAGTGTCTGCCTCCCTGCTTACTGCGCAATGGGAGTCTCAACCATGGGGATGGGATGACGTCCTCTGTAGTCTATCGCTCCCGCTGCTTGCCTTCGCCGCCGGTTCGCTGCGCTACCGTCGCGCGCTCGCTCATTCTACGGCGCTACTCGCGGCAGCCACGTTTGTGCCGAGATTGTATATGGTGGAATTCACCCCCCGGGGGCGAATGATCTCGAATGCATGGATTGCCTTTAACGGCTCGAATCATTTGTTTTTAGCGGAGGAGTGTTTGAGCGCGGTCATCACAATTCTGACCGTCGCTTTACTGGTTTTCGCCGCCGCCGTCGCGGTGTGGCGACTACTTCCGCAACGCTGGGTGGTCAGAGAATCGCGAGTTAGTGAGTGGACGTGGCCCGCCGTCATTGTGATGGCTCTCTTTATTGGCGTCTGGTTCAGATCATCAGTACTGCCCTACCGCATTCCTGGCGAGGTCCAATACATGGAGCTGCCGATCATTCAAATCTTGCACGTCGAGAAGCATGGCCTGCAATTCCACGAGACGTGCGTTAGTGTCTATCAGATGCAGAAGATGGTTCGCATTACCCACGATGATCGTCGGCTGTTGAACTATCGCTTCCAGGTAATGGGGGCGGACACTTACGATGTCCCCGCCCCGCTGATGCAACGCGTCAATGAGCTGGCCCATTCTCCGAGGCTGCCGAGATCATTGCATGATGCCCGCAATGTTCCGGTCCGGCCCTGGAACGCCGACTACTGGTACGCGTGTGTCGAACGTAAAGATTTCGTTTCCTACTACAGTACGAAAAAAGGGTATACACCACCGCCGCCGGACTTTGTCATGCTCTTTCACGACCTGCAAGCGCTCCAGCCAAGGCTCGAACCAGAAGAGAAACTACGAGACGTGTGTCTTGGGTTTTGCTACGACCCGTGTGCAGCCATGGGTTGGCAGATGTCGGCCAACCGGTATACCGAGGTTCCCGGCCATTTCGTTTGCCACTGAGCCATCGAAAGACCTGCCCGCCCAACAGCTTCGGGGTTGGGATAATCATGCCGAAGAATTTCTGGCCCCCTCCAGATCCCGGACCTTCAGTCGCGAAGGTCTATGGCCACCAGCCTTTGTAGCCAACTCGTGAAGACACAGAACCATTGAAAGTAACTCACTTGGACGTGCAGTCGCCTGCACGTAGAAGTAGCCAAATGGGCGGCGGGAGGGGGTCTCACGGGGCGCAGTGACACAGGGGTTTCGAATAGGCGCTGCGGCGACAGTGACTGTCACCTAACTCAAAACGGCTGTGTGATAGACCATGTGGAGGATATCCGCAGGGGCCAGCCGGCCGGTTTTTCATGCAGAGGTGGGCGGATCTGGAAGGCAGGCATCCATCAGAAAACTCATAATCCCGCTTTGCGAACGCGACCGCGCAGCCGGTCAATTTTCAATCCGGATCGCCGCAAAGGGGAGGACGCAAAGAACTCCGCCAGGTTGCCCTTGCGCCGGGTCTTGCGCTGCCATTCGTCAGCGGCCACGATGACGGCGGCCTTGCGTCCGTTCCGGGTAATCGTTTGCGGCCCCAGGGATCGCGCCTTGTCGATAACCTCGCTGAATTTCGCCTTGGCTTGGGCCACTGTCCACGCATCCACTCCCACGGTGTAACCTCCTGGCACTGGAAGTCAATATAGTCATGATAGTCATTTTGATCCTGCCTAAGCAAGGAGAAACCCGCACCGGCGCGCGGAAGCAGACTTGTCACTATAGGGGGGCGATCTCCCCGAGGTAAATGCGAACTATGGTTATGTCCGCGGTAAGCGATTTTCAAAAGGAGATCTCGGGCAGGGTTGCAACCGGCTCTAGGCGGCGAGGGATTCAAGTTGGTGCAACCAACTGTTAAAATGGGGGCATTCGGCGCGAATTGAGTCCAGCCCAATTTCCAAAATCGCAAGCGTGCCAAGAAGAGGCTTGTCGTAGCCGGGCACGAGATCCTCAACACGCTTGGATGGCGCTGTGAAAGGGGAATCATCGATCTCTTCCGGAGTGGCAAAGCTTTCACGAATCTGGCTGAAGTTGGACTCCAGATCCGGTCGGTCGATGCCGCGCGCGAAGGCGGCACAATCACTGAAAAGAAGACCCTCGAACTCGTGCACCACCACGAAGGGCAAGAATCGAGAGATATTAAAGCTCGTCCCCATCTCATGGGCCAGGTCGTCGCGAAGCGCCTTTTCCACGCCCGATGCTTTCTGGTGACCCGACGCGCCGACGGCTGCCGCGCGCCCCGGCCATGCTTGCTCCCCCTCTTGTGGCAGGGCGTAGAAATCCACCATGGTCGTTGCGATACAACCCCGATCCTGCCGAAGATGATTGATGATGTCTTTTCTGACCGCAGGCCACGGGCGGATCCCACCCCGACGACTCCTTAGCCGGGCGTTACTGACGATCCGGGCGCTAACCGACTCATAGCCACAATGCAACAGATGGCTTCGGAGCACTTCGTTAACAAACGTTTCTTCTGTCTGGCCTTCCACATGCACAAGAAGTCGGGCCATCGTCACTCCGGATTGGGTCGTCCCGCGAATTCGTTCTTTTCCCAAAGTTGGCCAAGACTGTAGTCTTTCAGCCATTCGGCGAGACGTTCCGTTTCGAGACGGGTGATTTCGGTCGCGCCATTCACGCGGTTCGCAACCAGAACGTCCTCAGGGTCAAGATGGTCCAACAATAGTGAAGACTGTGTTGACACGATCACCTGGGTATTCGTCGAGGCTGCCCGAATGAGAGACGCGAGCATTTCAATTGCGTAAGGATGCAGGCCCAACTCGGGTTCGTCGACAAGGATGACCGAGGGGAGATACTGTTTTGGCTGTAAAAGCAGCGTTACCAGAGCAATGAATCGAAGGGTGCCATCCGAAAGCGACGACGCGTCGAAATACTGATCTGAGCTTTTATGCCTCCACTCAAGTTTGATGTCGTCCGGCTTGAGCCTAAGCGGCTCCAATCTGAAGTCATCAAAAAAAGGCGCTACGCGCTGGACCGTCCGGCGAATCAAGCTGTAGGATGCCTCCTCCCTTTCGTGAAGGAAGTACAAAAAGGCTGCGAGATTGGACCCGTCGGCACGCAAAAACTCATTGTCGTCTACCCTTGCGGTTTTACGCATTGGCGAAGATGAGCTTGTATCGTGAACATGATAGATACGCCAGCCGCCCAATCGCTTTCGAACCCATTCTGCGCCTCTACTCACCACGCGCTCGGGAACACTTATGCCCGCTTCTCGCCCTGTGCCGAGGGGATAGAAATCAAGCTTCATGGTCCGGCTCGGGTTACCCTTCTCCGGAAAATACAAAGTCTCAGATGCCGAATAGAGGCCTTCATCCCCGGTTGGAGCAAGCGTCAATGCGTAGTCTATCGGAGAAAAAATCTCGCCAAACTCCTCAAGCTCGCCCGTGAAACGCAGGCGAAGGAGTATTTCCTTCGTGGTTTTCGACCCGAAGTGCAGCACCTTCTCCGCGCCCCCTGCCTCGATCACATAATTCCGCAAGCGTCCTTCGCGGACGGCGCGGAGAAATTCGAAAACGCCGATGAAATTTGACTTCCCTGAGCCGTTTGCACCAATCAGAACATTGCAGGCTTTCAGCGGGAGCCTTTCTATTGACGCGATGCTCTTGAAACCGCGAATGGTGATGTAATCAAGCGCGTTAGTGGGCATATGATTTGGAATCAGCACGACAGGCGAGCCGCTTGGAGGTTCGCTTCCAACTGTACCTCGCCATCCCCTAGGATAACTCACAGCGACCTTATTTGGCATACATATGATTCAAAGCGGGAGGGGCAAGATGGCGAAATCGCGACTTCCCGATGATCTTTGGGGTCAGGTACCTTTTCCCCCTGCGGTTTGGTCACGGAAGTTCGAAGCCGGGGAGTTTCAATGCCGTCTTGTCGAAGGTCAAGGTGCAGGCGCAGCCGGCCCTAACTCCGAGGGCACCGATGAGGGCGTCGGCAAACGAGCCGCGCCCCGCTTTGAGCGCGACCGTTGCCGTAAACACTTCCTGCTCGTTTTCCACAACCAGGGTGTCTGCTTGGAGCAGGCGCTCGAGAGCCGCGGCGATCTCGTTGTCGGAAAGGCCGTAAGCGCGATCCAGGACCCACACCGTCTCGACCAACGCCACGATGCTGATGAAGCCAGGATTCTCCTCCGTCAGGCGGAACTCGAAAATGTCCGTGGCCAGCGGCGATTGGATCGGGTCGTCCTGCGCGAGGTAGCGAACCAGGATATTGGTGTCGAGCCCTATCATCGGATTCGCGTGTGGGGACGGAGCCCGGCGGCGCCCTCCGCAATGGCTTCACGCATTCGCTGGAGGGTTACCGGTCGGCGGGGGCGCGCCAGGATGCCCTTTAGCGCCGAGGCGGGAAGTTTGGGGAGGAGAACCACCGTGCCGTCAGGATGGACAAAGAACTTTACTCGGTCCCCCGGCTGCAAGTGGAGGTGCTCCCGGATCGCCTTCGGGATGGTGGCTTGGCCCTTGACCGTAATTGCCGATTCCATGTTTCCCCCATTACATTCTCATAAATGTAATACCACGGTTCTTGAGCGGCGTCAAGCTGGGCCGGATCAATCTTCTGCCAGCGTATCAATTGGGGGGGGATACCAGCCTCCCGGGGTGTACTGAATTTTCAGATAAGCCGTGAAGTCCGCCATATTGCGAACCAATTCGTCCACCCTCGTATCACCCGACAAGCCTCGTCGCCACACTTGTGGGCTGGCCGTTCCCAGCACCAGGTAGTCAGGCGTGACAGCCGCTGCTTGCCCCACCGAGCCCTTTATCGCGGACTCAATTTCCGCCTGGTGTGCGATCACCGTTTCGCAATTGAGACAGAGACGGCACGTCTTCCGCAGAATCAAAAGCCCCACTCCCTCCACGTGAATGACTAGAGGAATCTTCCGTACCTTGGTTTTGGCTTGGCACCGAGGGCAAGTCGTGGCGCGATAATCCGCGTGGGGATTGAGCGCGAATGAATATCTGGGAGGCAACGCGCCCAAGCGAGCTTTCTTCGGTTTCCGAGTTGAGGTCATGGCTTATTCCTGGTTAACTCCTGATTGCGCTGACCTTAGTAGAACCAGTCCTGGTCGACCTTAGGCGATACCGCCGGTCGCGAGCCATCCCGCTCGGTAGCGGAGCGGGCCGGGAAACACTTTGATTCCACTATCTATTCCGCCGGCACCACGTCGCCCTCGCCGGGCGCCAGGAACAGGTTTGCCTCCAACCCATGTTGGCGGGTGTAAAGGTCGTAATAGCGCCCCCCCAGGGCGAAAAGCTCCGCGTGGTTACCCCTCTCCACAATCAGGCCCTGCTCGACCACCAGAATCTGGTCGGCACGGCGGATGGTGGAGAGGCGGTGGGCGATGACGAAGGTGGTGCGCCCCTGCATCAGTTGATTCAGCCCGGCCTGAATCATGGCCTCGGATTCGGAGTCGAGCGAACTGGTGGCCTCATCGAGGATAAGGATGCGCGGCTCCGCCAAGAGGGCGCGGGCAATGGAAAGCCGCTGCCGCTGCCCGCCTGATAGCTTCACGCCGCGTTCGCCCACAATGGTGTCGTAGGCCTCCGGGAAGCGCTCCGCGAACTCGTCCACGCGCGCCGTCCGGCAGGCAAACAGAAACTGCTCCTCGCTCGCCTCCGGGCGTGAAAACATAATGTTCTCTCGAATCGTGCCATCGAAGAGAAACGAATCCTGCAGTACCACGCCCAACTGCGAGCGAAAGGTGTTCAGGTCCACATGGGCAAGGTCCACATCGTCCACCAGCACGCGGCCCTTGGTGGGCGTATGGAAGGCGCACAGCAGGCTGATGATGGTGGACTTGCCCGATCCCGATGATCCGACAAGCGCTGTCACCGTTCCCGGCTCCGCCCGGAAGCTGATGCCGTGCAGCACCGGCTTTCCCGGGTCGTAGGCAAACTCCACATCTTCAAATCGTACGGTGCCCTGAATGGGCGGCATCTTTTCGATTCGTCCCGGACTCTGGTTCTCTTCCAGTTCGGCCATGATCTCGCTGGTGCGGTCGAGGCCGGCAAACGCCTCCGTCAATTGCGTGCCGACGTTTACAACCTGGAACACGGGCGCAATCATGAAGGCGAGAAACATGTTGTAGCTGAAGTAGTCGCCCACCGTCCAGGTGTTCCCCAGCACGCGATGCCCGCCCAGCCACATCACTACCGATGATACGAGCCCCAAAACCGTCATGGACGCGGCCGCAAGGGCGCTGGTCATGGTCAGCGACTTCATTACATTTTGCAGCAGCCGCTCCACTCCGGCAGAGAAAACCCCCGCCTCGCGCCCTTCGGCGTGATAACCCTTGATCACGCGCACTCCGCCCAGCGACTCGGTCAAGCGTCCGGTAACTTCCGCGTTGATCTTGCCCCGCTCGCGGAAGATGGGACGAATCACTTTGAAGCCATACTGCAAGACAAAGACGAACGCGCCAATCACGGAGAACACCGTCAGCGTGACGGTGACGCTGAGATGCATAAGATAAAGAAACGCCAGCACGGCAGTCAGCATGCCGCCCACAAAGTCCACCAGTCCGGTTCCCACCAGGTTGCGCACGCCCTCCACATCGGTCATGATGCGCGCCACCAGCGTACCGGTGCGGTTCTCATCGTAGTAGGAAACGGAAAGCAGGCCGACATGCCGTTGCACCTGGCGGCGCATTTCGGCAATCAGCCGTTGGCCGGCCTTGGAAAGCAATTGCGTGAGCGAGAAAGAAGTGAGGGCCTGCACCACCATGGCCGAGAAGACCAGCGCGATGATGCGGGGCAGAAGGTCGGGGCGCGGATGCGCCGGAGAAAGGACCTTATCGAGCAGCGGCTTCGAGGTATATGGCAACACCAAGCCCGCCACGCGGTTGATGACCATCAAGCCCATCCCCGCCAGCAGCAGCCACTTGCGGGGCACCACCAGGGCCCAAATCTGCGGCCCCAGTTTCTTCAGGTTGGGCTTGCGCTTGGGTAACTCCGCGCGCCCCGCGGGCGCTCTACGCCCATGCGGTGTGCGCTCGGCTTGCGTACTCATGCCCATTCCGCCCCGCATGACCCCCATGCACTACACCTTCCCCGAGGTCATCTCACGCTCCGCCAGCAATTCCAGCAGATGCGTAAGTACCTCGTCGCGGTCGCGGCCGTTCAGCGCCAGAGCTAATTGCGCGGTGAGCAATCCGTAGCGCGCGCCGAGATCGTAACGCCGCCCCGTGTCTTCCAGCGCCAGGTATTGCTCCTGCCGGGCGAGTTCGGCGAGCGCGGCGGAGAGCGTGAGGGTGCGGTTCGGATCACTGGCCAGCATCTGTCCCAGGATTTCCATCAAGGCGGGAGTGAAAACGTGAATGCCAAAGAAACAGAGGTAGTAGCCCGCCCGGATTCCCGGCACCATGAGGCGTTGTTCGGCTTCCGTGGGCGTGGGTTTTTCGATGACCGTCTCCACGCGATAAACGCCCGTCCGGCCGGACATGCGGCGCCCCGCCACGGCTCCAAATCGGGGAAGCAGGCTTTCGCGCGTGGGCTGCACCCCGGAGGCGGAACACGATTCGGCTTCCGCCAACTCGACCAGACGCTCGACTCCGGGCTTCGCGGCGCTCACATACAGGTGATCCCCCACCATGTGCAGAAAGGGCTCCTGGCCCACGAATTCGCGCGCACAGTAAATGGCGTGGCCGTATCCCCGCGGCGGTTGCTGCTGTGGGACAAATCGCACCGCGCCGGCGAGGTTCCCGGCGGCTTGCGCGTAGCGGGTCTCATCGCCGGGGAAGACCACCACGCAAATTTCGCCAATATTTGCGGTGAGGGCCTGTTCGATCAGGATGCTCAAGACGGATTTTTCCGCTCCGTCCTGAATGAGAGTTTGGAGTGGAAGCGCCCGCTGATTCCCGCCCGCCGCGGTGATGACCGCCTTTCTAATCCGCACGTTTGCCGCTCCTCTTTAGGCTTATCTTGTTAAAAATCCGATGACGTGCATTATAACCGACTTGCTTCCACCGCGGGGGCGCAGAGGCGCAGAGAAGCACGAGAATGTGCGAAGCACCTTGGACTGCGGCGGCTCGACGCCGCCTTCGTTATCGTCCTCGGCGTTGTCTCAAGGCGGCGTCGAGCCGCCGCAGTCCAAGGTGCCTTCGGCACAACCATTTTCAGTGCAGAGATCGCGGAGGGCACAGAGGGCTCTGCGGTTCGGCCAACCGCAGAGCTGCGCTCTGCGCAATCCTTCAGGTGGATTACTGCAGCCCGAGGAAGGCGTAACGGAGAATGAACAGCCCGGTGAGAACCCAGAGCAGGGGACTGATTTCGCGACGTTTTCCCGTGGCGAGTTTTAGGAAAGTGAAGGAGATCAAGCCGAGACTGAGGCCGGTGGCAATGCTGAAAGTGAGAGGGGTGGCAACCAACGTAAGGAAAGCAGGGAAGGCGTCAGTGAAGTCGTCCCAGCGGACTCTGGCCACGGCCCCGCACATGAGGGAGCCCACAATGATGAGGGCAGGAGCGGTGGCGAACGAAGGGATGGCCGCGATGACGGGAGCGCAAAACATAGCGGCGAGGAAAAACGCGGCGATCACCAGATTGCCGAGCCCCGTGCGCGCGCCCGCCGCCACGCCCGCAGCGCTTTCAATGTAACTGGTGACGGTGGAGGTGCCCGTCAACGATCCCATGATCGTGCCGAGTGCATCGGCCATCAAGGCGCGGCTGGCGCGGGGAAGTTTGCCGTCGCGCATGAAGCCGCCTTCCTCGCACACGCCGATCAAAGTGCCCACGTTGTCGAAGAGGTCGACGAAGAAGAAAATGAAAATCAGGTCGCCGAGGCCGAACTTGGCCGCCGCGCGGAGATCGAGCTTCAGAAAAGTGCCGCCGGGGTGGGGAAGGGAGAACAGATGCGCGGGCCAATGGGTGAGGCCGGCGGGAATTCCGGCCAAAGCTGTGGCAGCGATGCCGAGAAGGATGGCGCTGCCGACGCGATTGGCCATGAGGATGGCGATCAGCAGCAGGCCCACCGCCGCGAGGATAACTCGCTTGTC
>Ga0326727_10010237_pt1 | contig 22460 bp, 15 predicted proteins | sample MB2enrmetagenome_FD_207643 | JGI IMG/M metagenome (GOLD analysis project Ga0326727, IMG submission 207643) | Lab enriched peat soil microbial communities from McLean, Ithaca, NY, United States - MB29MY | ecosystem: Environmental > Terrestrial > Soil > Wetlands > Peat | place: USA: New York...
CCCCCATAGCGCTCGCAGATGCTGGCAAGATTGGCGGTCTTGGGTGTTGCGTTCCATGGGTTGCTGCCCACACCAATCTTGATTCGCGCTTGAGAGCGGCTTAAGGCCACGCTGTAAACCGTCCCTGGAAACAAATAATAAGGAATGAACTTGTTGAACCCTTCAAAGGTCTGGTCGGCGACGTCGAAATATAACACCCCATTCTTTAACTCAGCGCGGGATCGAATAATATCAATAGTCTCGAGGTGAAGGGCATAAAGCCGGTCAAAAGTTTGCCGCACCTCAGGGATATCCATGATCTCCTGAAGCGACTTGGAAATCAGCATGGGAATTAGTCGCACCGTGAACTGCGGGTCACTCGTCCCTTCAATAACCAGGGTGAGTTGGGTGGCCGGCTCACGCATTTCCACTGCTGTCCTGGGATCAGGGTACAGGGCGCCATCAATCACGTCTGCCCAATAAACCAACTCGTCGAGCTCGGGGGCCACGAAACCGAACTTCGCCTGGCAGGTTTCGACAATAAACTTGGTGCAAGAGCGATAATCCGGTCCGTAGAATTTCTTTCCGCTCTGGTCATGACGAAAGTGCTCCGCGTCGGCTTCCGTGAGGAAAGCGCTTTGGTGGTGGTCGAACCACCAGGTGAGCCGCTCAGAGCTGGAGTATTTGAAATCCACAATGACGTTTTCTTGCTCGTCGAACAACCCCTGATCAAATAGCTGTCCTGCCCGGTGCACCAGCCCGTGGTACCGGAACTCCGCCTGCGGGTCGATGCACTGGCGATAAAAACGCGTGAAGACGGTCGCTGAGCATACGCCGTCAAAGCATCGGTCATGAAAGCAAACCAGAACACCCATAGCTCTACACCGTGATTTGAGCTTCCTCAAGCGGAGGGCAGGCTCAAACCGCAACAGTGAAACTTGCTAAATTGCATTTACAGGCAGGAATTGTCAAGGGAAAACGAGAGCGGGTTACACCTCTTGAGAGGGGAAAAAGGCGCAACCCGCGAGTCCGCAAATTACGGCAGCCGTGGGTCCACACTCCTCGGGTCACTTAACCCGCTTGTTTGGCGGCCAGATCCCCAATGAACGGGATCTTATAAAGCTGGTTGTTGTAGGCCTTATACATCAGGAAAATCCAGTAGGCGAGGATGGCTAGCCAGATTACAAACCCCACCAGACCCATCAGCATGGCCAGAATTCCGAGCGTCACGAAGCTCAGAATACTAACCAAAATCATGTACGCAATCCAGAACACGATAAGCGCCACGTTAAAGAAGATGGACTGGAAGGCGTGGAAGCGCACGAAATTATCATTCTTGTAAGGCTCGATCACCAAAAAGATGATACCGGTGATGAAGCCCAAAATGTAAGTCAGCAATCCAGCAACATTGGAGGACATTGCCGTCCCCGCACCGGCCGGCGCCGCCGGACCACCTGCGCCTGAACCCACCGGGTTACCGCACGATGCACAGAAACTTACTCCTTCGGCCAACTGAGTTCCACATTTTGCACAGAATGCCATTTGCTCGTTCCCCCTTTGGAATAGTTTGGACGCACCTTACCTTCCCGAGGCTTCTTCGCACCGAGCTTTCACGCTTCCAACGGCGTCAATATCGAAATCAGGGATTAAATCCACCACCGACAGTCGCACTATTACTAGCACAAACTCTCTCCTGGCACAACCGATTTCACGGTCAGTCGAGAAAGTCGAGAGTTGAGAGTCGGGAAGTGCAAAGCTCGATCGGGTTCTCGACTTTCTTTACTGGGCGGAAGATGTGGGTGGTTGGAGGAGTCTAGCTTTGCCTCTTCGACTAGCAACCTACTCGACTCAGTGGATGATTTGGGACATTGGAGGAGTGGGGCTTTCGACTTTTCGACTCGCGGCTTTCTCGACTGAGGAATCAGACTTGTTGCGCGCGGCGTCTTAGAGCTGCGTGCAGCCGGCTGCGAACCTCCTCCGGCAAAGGGAAGAGTTTGCCATCGCAATAAAGCTCGATGGTTTTGCGCGTGGTGTCAAACACCGCGTGGCAGTGGTGGCACTTGCCGAGGTGAGTTTCGAGAGTTTGTTTCAGTTCCTCGTCAAGCTCACCATCGAGATAACTGGAAAGTTGATCGACCGCGTTCTTGCAGTTCACCAAAGTCATCCTCGCCTTAGAACTTTACTCAACTCTTCCCGGAGCCGCAGGCGTGCCCGGAAAAGCCGGGCCTTCACCGCGCCGGTACTCACGTTAAGTAACTGCGCTGTTTCGTGGGTGTCGAGACCCTCCACGTCGCGCAGGTAAAAGACGGTGCGGAAACCGGGGGGAAGGGCCTGAATGGCATTGCGCAGTATTTGCTCCATCTCTTCCCTTGCCAGTGTTTGTTCAGGATTGGGCCTCCAGTCCGCATAATCACGAACCAGAACCTCGCCGTCTTGGTCCTCGGTTTCTTCGAAAGGAACTTCTTTACTGGATCGGCGCTTCCGTAGCTTCATCAGCGCTTCATTGACCGCAATGCGCACGATCCAGGTATAGAAACGCGAATCCTCCCGGAATTCGGGGAGATGCTCAAAGGCCTTCAGGAAAGTATCCTGGAGCACATCTTCGGCATCTTCGGGGTTTCCCGTGATGTTCATGCCGAGCCGATAGATTTTTTTCTCGTATCGGTTGACGAGTTCCTCAAAGGCGGCGTAGTTGCCCGCCTTCGCCCCGCTCACAAGGACAGACTCGTCTCCAGCCAGTGTGGCCGCTTGCGGTTCGCTCATAGGTGCGTCCTGCTCCACCTGGCCTGCGCGCATACGTAAGACATCAGCGGGCCGCCTGCGACGATTGCACGCCGTCATACCCTTTCCAAGGCGGCAAAATCCCTGTACCGGCCTGGCTTACTGTCCTACGTTTATGGATGCGCAAGGCCTCAATAAAGATACAACCTTAGACGCCGTTGCGCAAGCAGAGCAACATCGCCGTCTACCAGCTTGCAGCAAAACGATGACTGAGGCAGAATGGCATGCGCCCTGCTCACCGCAACAAAAGAGGATAGCCGGCTGCCATGTCCACTTTGCCTCCGTTCATACCAAGCTATTGGCTGCTGATGCCGCGAGAGCCATTCGACCTTGCCCGCACGCTGCGATTCATTCTCAGCCCGCCCGGGCTTCTCAAGGGGCAGCCCTTCCCTCCTCTGCTTGATTACTTTGAGGAAGGAGAATACCGGCGGGTGGCGGACGTCGGCGGGCAACTGGTGCTTTACGGAGTCCGCGAAGAAATCAAGCGGAACAAACCCGCCCTGCAAGTTCGCATCCTGGCCGGACGGTCGGATGATACTATCCGGCGCGCCGTTGCAACTCAGGTTGAGCGCCAGCTCTCCGCCCACCTCGACTTGACCCCCTTCTACGAAGTGGCCAAAGCCGACCCCGTGCTGGGCTGCCTCTGCGAGCGCTTTCGAGGCGTACGCATTCCGCAAACACCCGCCGTGTTTGAAACGCTGATTTTTGCCGTACTCGAGCAGCAGGTCAACCTGGGCTTTGCGCACCAAGTGAAGAAGGCCTTGATTGAAACCTACGGCGCACGCGTGGAGTTTGAGGGTCGTTGCTATAACGCCCTTCCCGAGCCTGCCGCCCTGGCCATCGCCACGCCCGGCGAATTGCGCCGCCTGCAGATTTCCGGTCCCAAGGCCCGCTGCCTGATCGGCATTTCGCGCGCTACGCTGGACGGCAGTCTGGACCTGGAAGGCCTTCGCGACCTCGACCCCGCACTGGCCCACGCCAAGCTCATGGAACAGAAGGGCGTGGGCCCCTGGACGGCCCAGTACGTGGGCCTGCGGGCGCTGGGGTACCCTGATTGCCTTCCCACCGCCGACGTAGGCTTGCGGAAGGTGATTCGTGATCTTTATCGACTCCGCCAACAGCCTTCTCCAGCTCGCCTGGAGGAAATGGCTGAGCGCTGGTCGGGATGGCGAAGTTACGCCACTTTCTACCTCTGGCTGACCTACTGGGAAGACAGGGCGTGGAAGGCCAGCCTGATGGAGAGTATCCGCCTCCGAAAGAAAAGGAAATCTTCATGAAACCCACAGATTTGACCCGGCCATTTCTAGCTCAGGCCAGCCGCTTGCTCCTTCAAGTTCATGGCCCGCGCATTGAGGCCTGTGTGCGCGCTCTTTCCCCTGAACAAATCTGGTGGCGAGCCAATCCCGCCTCGAATAGCGTGGGTAACTTGGCGCTGCACCTGGAGGGAAACGTCAGGCAATGGATCGTCTCAGGCCTGGGTGGCTTGCCGGACCGGCGCGAGCGCGACAAAGAGTTTTCGCAGCCAGGCCCCATTCCTCCCCGTACTTTAATCGCCCGGCTGCGGAAGGCAGTCAGCGAAGCTGACCGCGTGCTGCGGAAGCTGAACGCAGAGGCTCTCGCGCGGACATATTCCATTCAAGGATTCCGCGTCACCGGCTTGCAGGCTGTTTTCCACGTTGCCGAGCATTTTTCCCACCACGCCGGACAGATCATCCTGCTTACAAAAATGCTCGGGGGGAAAGACCTGAAATTCACCCACTTGCCGGAGGAGAGGAAGAAGAAAGTGAGCGCCGGGAGTACTCCGGCCCTTTAGAAGGGCAGTGGCTAGTGGTTAGTGGTTAGCTAACAAGGAAGAAGAAACAACCCGCCAGCCACTGACCACTGGCCCCTGACTGCTAAAGTTCGTGGACTTGTTTGGCGACCATTACCAACGTTCCAGCCGGGACAGGCACACCGTTGATCGTTTGCGCTTGCGCTTCGAAGAAAGGCAGGCCCTTGACTAGGAGAGTGGGCTGGTTGGGGGGACCGCTGAGGGACGACAAGCCACTCAGATTGACGAAGGCAGTCTGGTTGCTGGTCAGGACCATGATAGACGCCCCCTGAAAAAGGGTGGAGCAAGGGGTGAATACGAAAGCCCCCGTCTTATTGTCACTCGCGACCTGAACGAGGGAAGAGAAAGTGCCCTGAATGGTTTGCAGCTTATCGTAAACCTTGTCAGCAGTCACGGTGGCTGACACGCTCGGCGCACCCGGCACGCCGACTCCTGTCGCTGGCGAAACTTGCCCGTGGACAACCACCTCCTGGCCTACCGTGATATTGCCTGGGCCGAAAGGCAGGTTGGCAAAGTTGGCGCTTCTCGAAGAATACTGATAGGTGGTCGAGGCCGTCACATTGACCGCGCATATGGTATCGGGATTCGCGGTGGCGGGGGCGCTCGGCTCGACATCACGCATCCAGAGGTCAAAGCTGGTCACGTTGCCACTTGCATTTCTGGTCACCGAGGTGACTGGGCCGATCAATGCCAGTGTATTGCTCGAGGGGTTTTCCGTGTACTCATCCTCCACGGAAGTCGCCACGAAATTCCCGTCGACGTCAATGTAGGCATCCACTTCCATAAAGCTATCTGTCACCAGTTGATTGAGCTGCGAAAAGCCATAAAGCTGGGAAGAGCTGTTGAGGTTGACTGTCACCAGGGGCGGTCCAGTAATGGAGGCAGAGAGTAGTTGCAGGGCAAAACTCCCGTCATACAGCGAAGTGTTGCCTGGAGGCAGAATCGTCACCGAGCGCACAAAACCTACCAGGTCGTCCAGTTCGCCAAAGCCCTGGCCCTGGCTGCCTGATGCGGTGAGGGGCGTAAAGGTGATTTCGGGTGTCCCCGTAACTACGAGCTTTCCCGTCGTCGGATCCGTGGTAATGCTCTGAATCATGTCGCGCATGTCAAAATCGATCTGGATGACGCTAGCTTGTTCCTTGATGATGACTAGGGGCGGATTGACCGGAATCTGTGTCACGATCAAGGGGCTCAGCGTAAGTTGTGCGATATTGATGGGAGGATTGGGCGGGAGGATAGTTGGATCGTAGAAAATCAATTGGGGCTCACTGAGTGTGATGTAGGCATAGTCGTAAGTCCCGACATTCGCGGGGCTGATGTTGAGCACCGTCGTAGATTCTCGCAAGCAACCCAGGTTTACTTTGATTTCGGGCGGGCTAGCGAGGAATGGATTGATGGGAGTGGTTGCAGCGCCACCCCCGGCGCCACTCCCGGGGCCGGTCCCGGCGAGAGTGTAACCGATGAAATAAAGATGGGTTATGTCAAACGGGAATGACACAGCATCACAAACGCCGGGGGCATCACCGATCAAGCTTGTGAGCGAACCCGTTACGGCCGGCGTTGTCGTTTTCGACGATCCACAGGAGGTCAGAAACACGCCGGCCAGCACAGCCGCCAGTCCAATTGTAACAATCCGCTTGAGCATCAGGTCTCGACTCTTTCCCCCTTCTTCTGCCCGCGGCAAGGTGACCCGAGCACATTCCGTTGCGCTCAGACCATGAAGCTGAATCCCACCGGACGCCACAGGTCCGCCCACCCGCCACACTCCCCTGAGATGATCAACAACCCCCCTCGGGTTATCCGGCCTAAAGCTGCGCTTTCCGCTACATTCCAAACTTGCGAACATACAGTGAATTCACTCCATATGGCAAGAGATATTCAAATGCGCAAGTTCCAAAACTTTGGACTTCAAGTGCAGCGCGTCTAACGCAGCTTTGCATTTGGCGACTGCGGTCGCCTGTCCCAGAGCGCGGCTCTGCGCCCAGCAGATTCCTAATGCCTGGAGACGTCAAATTCGACCCTCGTGTAGCCCCCCTTGTACTTGGCCACCCGCTGCCACCTTTCGATTCGCAAATCTTGACTTCGACACCCCACAAAAGGCGTTTTTTTGGCCCCTTTTTGGGTTAGATTTGGGTTCGTTTGCACTCAAAAGCCAGTTCGTTTTCACCGTTTTAAAATGCTATGTCCTTTGTTTTCACTAGATCGGTAGGTTCGTTCCCACTATTTAGTATCTTTTTTGCGTTTCCCTGCCTTTTTCCCCCTTGCCGGGTCCCTTTCGCCTTCCCTTGCCGCCGCTTGCCCGCGCTCTCTTGCGACAACTCCAATAGGCTACCACGAGTGGGCGGGCGTGTCAAGAGAAAAGTGCAGGAGACAAAAAGGCGGGTAGCAAGCGTCAGGGGTCGGGTTGCGGGGCCTCGAACGAGTAAGGGTATTTATGACGCACTGCACAAGTTGCCCCGAGTCAGAAGTTCGTTCAATAACTCAGCCCGCGGAGCGGGCGAAAGAATGTAGCCCACGGCGTAAGCCGTGGGTCGGCAAGCCCTCCCTCACCCCCGTCCCCTCTCCCGCTCGGGCGGGAGAGGGGCGCCGAAGGCGGGGTGAGGGCCCTCCCCCAGGGCTTGCGCCCTGGGCCACAATCTTCCGCCCCTGACGGGGCTGCGAAGAGACCGCACGCATAAGGAAGACATTGTAAGCGAACTTCTGACTCAGGACACTGGTTGCCATGCGACGAACCGGAACACGCACTGCCCACGGAGGGACGTGTCGTCTTGACGGTTTGCGGGCTTTATCACTCCGCATCGCGCTCTGGGCCTTGCTTGGTTGTGTCCAGAAGGCCGGTGCGAAAGGGGGGACTCGAACCCCCACCCCGTAAGGGACCAGATCCTAAGTCTGGCGCGTCTGCCAATTCCGCCACTTTCGCACAGTTCCATTATAAGGCAAGTCACCCCCTCGGACCCCGCTAGTAGCGAAGTGTCAGCGGAGCGCAGGTTAGCAAGTTGGCTCGCTTAAGCTCATGCTCCGCGGAGCTGACGGGCCCGCCGGAAGAAGGCGGCGACGATAAGAATGGCAGCGACGCCCAAATACAGGAGAGCATAGTGACCGGCCTGCGGACCGCTGGTGCTACCCGTGAAGTCGAACCCCGGGGCCCGGTTGAGCGGGCCGACGTACCACAGCGCGGTGTACAGTCCTTCAAAGAATTTGCTTGTGCCGCTCCAGACGCCCAGAGCCAATGCCAGCGACGGAATGAACAGAACGCCAGCGGCCCATGCCAATAGACCGACGGTTTGCCCCGCAAGCGCCAGCCGGACGGCGGCCCCTAGCCCTGCGAGCGCAGCGACCAAAATGCCTACAATCCACGCCGCCGGAAACTGCCGCGGCAGAATCCGCGCACAAGAGAAGAGCAGTTGGTCGGTGCCGAAACGCGCTTCGCGCGTGCCGAGCGCGGACCACACGAGGATAGGCCAAATCCAGGCGACGGCCAACAGTGGCCCGCGCGAGATATCCAAGGGCGCGGCGAACTGGGCGATAACTAAACCCCCGGCCACCGCGTACCACCACCAGCGATAACCTTTCAGGGCGAGTCGCAATTCGGCGACCAAAAGAGGCCAAGCGCCGGCATGCAGCGCGCCCGAGGCGAGCGGAGTGAGATGTGCGGACGTGGCGATGTGCGGTCGCGCCGTGGCGGATTCCGGCGCCAGGCCTGCCGGAGTGGCAGCTCCCTCCAACCGAGCCCTTGCGCCCGACCGCCTGCGCGAACTCGCCGGGTCGAACCGATCGAAAAACCACGCACTGCACAAGACGAGAGCCAGCGCTGCGGCTGTCCAAGCCAGACGCAGGGTGACAACCCCAGCAGTCCATTCGACGCCGTTCCAATGAAAACCCGCAGCCACCCGGACGGACTTATCGGCCACGGTGAGTGAAAAACTATCCACGTAACCCGGGATGCCAGCTCGTGCCGCCGGGACCACACTTTCATGCACGACCCAAAGGCCGGAGGGGTCGAGCTGCGGGAGCCCCGTCGCCAGCGGCAGACTTATGCCGAAAGCCCAGAGAAAGAACCACAGGACGTTGCCGAAACCCCCGCGAAGAAACCTGAACGTCTCGAACAAGAGGGCCATCGCGGCCGTCATCGCCATCGCGGGCAATGTGAGGAACAGGAAGGGCGAGAGCAGGGCTCGGGCATGGAAGGTGCGGTCCTCAGCGGCTAGAAGCTGCATGGCCACAGCGGCAACAGCCAGCACAACAACCATGGAGACGAGCACCGCGAAGTTGCTGAGGAATTTTCCCAGGAGGTAAGAAACTTTATTGAGCGGTGTTCCGGCGAGGATCTCCCCCACCCCCGTTTGGCGGTCGCGGTCCACGGCGTTCTTGACGATGTAGAAACCCACGAGCGAAACAAACGTCGTCGTCACCAGCGACATCATCGTTCCGATCCACGCCGATGTGTAGACCCCACGATAGTCGCCAAGACGCAACGAGATTCGTCCCGTGCCCGCGGCATAACCCAGGTAGACAGCGAAGAGCAAAGTAATGAGATAGCTGTAGCGGCGCACCCGCTCGAGAAAGTCTGCGCGGGCAATGGCATAGACAACACGAATGGCTCTCATGGGACGGCCTCGGCAGCGGCGCCGTTGCGGTAAGCTGCAAGGGCGGCGAGATAGGCATCCTCGAGCGTCGGCTCCAGCGCACGCGCGCCCGGCCTTGGTGCCGCATCGGCCACTACCCGCGCATGCACACCGTCGTCACGGTGGGCTGTGCTGCTGACGAGATGGCGCTGCCGAAGCACTGAAAGCTCTCCGCTCGGGACCACAACCTCCCAGACCTTTCCATTTACGCCAGCCAGAAGCGCTTCCGGGACACCATGGACAACGAGCCGTCCCTGGGCGATCAGGGCAATGTCCGTGGCCACGGCCTCGACATCGGAAACAATGTGGGTGGAAAGAATGACGATCCGCTCCCCGGAAAGCTCCGAAAGTAGATTGCGGAAGCGCACGCGCTCTTCCGGGTCGAGGCCGGCCGTCGGCTCGTCCACGATCAGAAGCTGCGGATCGTTCAGCAACGCCTGCGCGATGCCCACGCGCTGGCGCATGCCACCTGAAAACCCTCCCAGGGGCCGACGCGCGGCATCCGCAAGATTCACAAGCTCCAGTAGCTCGCCAATGCGCTTTCGGGCGCTCGCCGCGTCCAGGCCTTTAACAGCGGCGAGGTACTCGAGAAATTCGAGCGCGCTCAAATTCGGGTAGATTCCAAAGTCTTGTGGCAGATAACCGAGCACGGTGCGCAACGTATCAGGATCAAGCTTGATGTCCGTCCCGTTCCATAGCACACACCCCGCACTCGGCTGGGTGATCGTCGCCAGAATGCGCATCAGGGTGGATTTTCCTGCTCCGTTGGGACCGAGCAGCCCAAGCACACCAGGCCCAAGTTCCAAACAGAAACTGCGCAAGGCCTCTACATTTCCACGATAGGTCTTGCTGACGTTTTCAATTTCGAGCTTCATGAGCGTAAATGTCCATCCGCCGCGGGCGTGCACCTGCACGCGTAACCTGCAATTCTAGGCACGTTTATATAGGCTCACACTTTGCGCCACAAAGGGGCGCCACTGCCAATTCCGCCACTATCGCGCGCTGCCATTATTACAAATCAAGAGGGCCTTATCAATTCGCGATACCCCGAGGGGCAACGTGTGTGAGGGCAACGTGTGTGTTGACCTCGACGCTGCGCCGTCCTAACATGTATGCCTCTGGGCCTAGACCATCCTGCTCAGGAGGCCGCTTATGGACGCAGACCGGCGGCGCGAACGCCGGCTATTCGAGCGCGTGCCGACCAGAATCTTCGTCACGCTGGCCCTGAAATACCAGGGCTGGGAGTTTCAGCAGAGCGCGCGTGCAGTTGACATTTCAAGAGGCGGCCTCAGAATCCGAACTGAGCCCTCGTTGAATGCGGGGCAGGGGGTCTATTTGTTTTCCGATGCGGGCCTATGGCATCCCCGATCCTGCCGCGTGGTGTGGGTTCGCGCGGGCCGGCCTGAGCAGCAATGTGAGGCAGGACTTGAGTTCCTACCGCGCCTGCCCGCTTAAACCCCGCCTAGCAGCAAAAGCCGGAGGCCGAATTTGGCCTTGAATTGAGAGGGCGAAACCACCTTTTGCCATGCCATTGTGCTGCGCAAGAACTTCCTCAGCGCTCAGGCTGCATTCGTTTCGCACGGCGACTTATTTCAATCGGACAGGGTGCTCAGTGAAGCCCGCTCGTTGCCCTGCGAGCCAAAGGATGGTCCGAACGTCACCGTGGGCTGTTGGGCGGCGAGTTTCTGGGATTGGGCCTCCAACGCGGCTGCGACATCTTGCGCGTATTTTATGAAGTGGTGCCCTGAGAGCAGTATCGTCATTCCCATGACCAGCTTCGGCGGATTCCGCGACCAGCGCGTAAGGATTTGCCACAGGAACTTCCAGTAGGCCATCCGATAGGAGGAGAGGATGCCTTGACGGAAGATTGACCGAGCCAAAACGCCCAGTGCGAGCAAGAAGGGATAGGGCGTCACTTTCTGCTCCCGCGTTTCCCACGCCAGAAGCGAACGATAAGCCCGATTGTAAAATGCAGAGGGGGAATAAAGGGAGACAAGAGTTTCGCGCAAACCCCGCAACAAAATGGGGAGGGGGAGGAGCGTCCGAAAATTAGGCGAGTTGAAATTGCTGAGCGCGGCGTCTTCGTCCAGCAGTCGGCCCTCTTTCAACATTCGGTCGTAGAGCGGAGTGGTGGGGGGCGCTTGCAGGAACCCGGCCATGGCCCAGGGGATGGCGGCGCGCTCAATGAAGTCTCTTTGCCGTTCGAAGATATCCTCGGTGTCCGAGTCGAAACCGATGATAAAGCCCGCACTCACCCAGAGACCTTGACTCTGGATGAAGCGGATGGACTCCAACTGATCGTGCCGCAGATTCTGATATTTCTTGGTTTCCTTCAGGGCTTGTTCGGAGGGACTCTCGATCCCGATGAAGACATAATAAAAGTTCGCCCTCACCATGGCTTCGATCAACTCCGGCCTCTGAGCGAGATCGATCGATGCCTCGGTGTAAAACAAAAACGGATAGTCATGAGAAACCTGCCACTGTTCCAGGCTCCGCGCCAGTTCCAGAGCGTGCTTGTGGTTGCCGATAAAATTGTCGTCGACGATAAAGACCTGCTCGCGCCAGCCCAGCGCGAACAAGGCGTCGAGTTCCGCAAGCAACTGAGGCGGAGTCTTCGTTCGCGGCTTCCTTCCATAGATAGTGATGATGTCGCAGAACTCGCACTGGAATGGACACCCACGTGAGAACTGTACCGCCATGGAGACATACTTTTCGATCTTGAGCAGATCAAACCGTGGGACCGGCGTCTTGCTGACATCGGGCTTGTCCCGGATGACGTAGAGCCGCTGGGCGGAGCCTCGCTCCAGATCGGCCGCGATCCTGTCGAAAATCTCATCCGGCTCACCCACGACAACATGGTCCGCCAGTGCAAGCAGGGTGTCCGGCTCGCTGCTCGCGTAGGGACCACCGGTCATCGTCCGCTTGCCAAGGGCCCGCGCCCGCAGGAGAGTCTGGCGAATGTCATCTTTCTGCACGCTCATTCCGCTGACCATGACGAGGTCAGCCCAAAGGATGTCACGGTCATGCAGAGCTTCAAAGCTTCGATCGATCAGTCGTATCTTCCAGCTCTTCGGACAGAGCGCGGCCAGGGTAAGTAGACCCAGGGGGGGATGGACGGTTTCTTCCCGCAGAAGATCCATCGTTGCAGCAAGGCTCCAGAAAGAGGGGGGAAAACGCGGCCAAATCATCAGGACTTTGATCGCTTCACCAAGAGGAGGAAACGTGTGGAGATCGCTGCGATCGTCCCTTAGCGCAGACACGGATGGCCTCTGGGAATCGCTCATCTGAATCGGAATCTCCCATTTCAACTCTATCTCTATCTCTGGCGCAAACCATACGCCTGCCCACCGCTCCTGTCAAGCTCACCCAGCTAGCGTGCGGAAAGTGAATCGTGTCGACACGAGAGTTCGATGACGTGAAGCCGACTTTTCAGGCCGAATCCCCAAAAGCGCTGGATCCATCTGAGTAGCCGCAACTTGGAGGGTGACGAGCGAATAGAGCCCTCTTTTCGAACGATGCGTGGTGAACTCAGCCCAGCCCCAGCGCGCTGAGGGCGAGGTAGGCCAGATTATTTTGGGTAATGGGAAGATGGGGAGATGTGGTCACCGGGCCATCGGCTCATCGGTTCATCGGGCCATTGAAAACCTTCCGACACAGGTATTGGATTCATCTTCTTACCTGACACCGCCGATAACCGATATGGGGTAGTGTTTCATGCAGGTGTTTGGTCGGCGGCTCTACCCGTTTTTGCGCCTTCTGACACTGCCCGCCTTGCTGCCATCGTGACCCATCGGGCAATCGGGTGATCGGGTTATCTGGCCAACCGGCCATTGAAAGGAGATTTTCGCTGACCCGCTGGATTTCGAGATGAAACCGGTAATGGTCAGGAGCAGCCGCCACCGATTGAGGCGCCAACCCCCGAAGTTATTCGACAAGGGATTGGAGTAACGCTGTAAGTATTTCAAAGGGCTTCAGCACGATGATCATTCCGTTGAGCGACCGCCCCTCTATGCCGGAGGAATCATGTCCCGCTTCCACACGCTGCGCAGCACGCCGAGCGCGATGGGGACAGCACCGGCAAGGATGAAGGTCATGTCGCCTACCAGGCGCACCCATTCCAGCTTGTGGTAGAGGCCGCCCATCACGAATGTAAGCCGTCGCGCGTGCCAGTACCCATGGGCGATGGAGTCCCAAAGTTGGAGAACGCCTCCGGGAAACAGGTCCAGGAGGATCATCAGGGCGAGGCCCACGTTAGCACCCCAGAAGCCCACCCGGATGAACTTCTCTGACCCCTTCCAGACGGCGCCGGACTGCATGGCCCGCAAGCAAAAGACCAGGACAGCCAGCGCCAGCATCCCGAAGACACCAAACAGGGCGGCGTGCCCGTGGTTGGGGGTCAGTCCCGTGCCCACCTCGAAGTACGACACAATCGGCAGGTTGATCAGGAAGCCGAAAATCCCTGCGCCGATAAAATTCCATACACCGACCGCCATAAGGAAGTAGATGGCCCACTTCTGGCTGGTGGCGAATTCCTGGCCGCACTCGGAGCACTGCGCGTTCTTCAGCTTGATGAAGTCCCAGGCGTCCAGGGTTAGAAGCGTCAAGGGCACAACTTCCATGGCGGAGAAGCACGCCGCCAGGCCCATGTTGAGCGTCCCCTGGCCGGTGAAATACCAGTGATGGCCCGTACCAATGATCCCGGCGCTGAGGTAGAGGATGGCGTCGAGGTAAATCAGGCGCGTGGCGGTCTTGGTGCTGACCACGCCCATCTGGTGGAACATGATGGCCACCAGCACCGTGGCGAAGAGCTCGAAGAATCCTTCCACCCAAAGATGGATGATCCAGAAACGCCAGTTATCGATGACCGCGAAGTTGGTGTGGGGGCCGTAGAAGAGCGCGGGCACGTAAAAGACAGGAATGGCCACGGCGGTGTAAAGAAAGAGTGCGGATAGCTCGCGCTTGCCAGGACTCTTCATCGCGGGTTTCAAGGCCCGAAACATCAGATAAAGCCAGAAGACAAGGCCAGCCGCCAGCAGGAGCTGCCAGAACCGCCCGAGATCCAGGTATTCGGAACCCTGATGTCCGAACCAGAACCAGAGGCGCCCGAGCTTGTCGTTGATGCCCAGATACTCTCCGAAAAGGCTGCCAAAAACCACTACTGTTAGTGCGCCAAGAAGCGCGTAGACGCCAGCCTTTTGGCCATTGGGCTCAATGCCACCCACCCAAGGCGCCAGGAAAAGACCGCCCCCTACCCAGGCCGTTGCGATCCAGAAGATGGCGAGTTGGAGGTGCCAGGTGCGTGCCAGAGTGTAAGGCAGGAACCGAGCGATGTCGAAGCCGTAAAAACCTCCTGGCTCCACGCGGTAGTGGGCAATCGCGCCTCCCAGGAAGGATTGCGCCAAGAAGAGGAGCGCCACCACAGCAAAGAGCCACCCGGTGGCCCATTGGCTGGGCGTCAGCGTCAGCGGCGTGGGAGCGGAGTCCGTGATGTGGGCAGTGTCGCCCTCACCCTTCCAGCCCAGGTAGTCAAACTTGCCGACCATGAAGAGGATCAGGCCCAGACCTCCCAGGAGGGTGATGAGACTCAAGGCGCTCCAGACATATGCCTCGACGGAGGGCCGGTTGCCTACCAGGGGCTCATAAGGCCAGTTGTTCGTGTAGGAATAGTCCTTGCCTGGCCGGTTGGCCGACGCAGCCCAGGCGGCCCACGCGAAAAAGGCGGTCAGCGCTTTGAGCTCCGTGGGGTTCTTAATATAGCCGGCAGGCAGTCCAGGGGCAGCGCCCTTCTCGGTGAAGTAATCGCTCCATTCAGCCGTCTGGCTGCGAAAGGCCGCCACCTCCCCGGGAGTAAAGAAGAGCGTCCGCGAGGCCGGTTCGTAGCGGTTTTCCTTGAGAACCCTCCTCACCTCCGCGGACGCGACGATTTGCTCATCAGGAGAGAGCTGTGCGAAGGGTTTGCCATACTTCTCCACCGCGATCGTATCGCGAGTCACCTCGCTGAGTCTGTGCAGATACTCGGCGCTGTAGTCAGGACCTAGATAAGCCCCGTGACCCCAAAGGGTCCCGTGTTCCATGAGGCCGTATTTAAAGAAGACCTCCTGGCCTTTTTGGATATCGGCTCCTGTGAGCACTACATTTCCCGCCGCATCCGCGGCCTTGTCGGGAATGGGAGGAGCGTTCGTGTAGGTTAAGACGGTTACGAAAGATAGGACCGAGAAACCGCCAATCATCACAAGAATCGCCGAGTGTCGCCACCACGGAGAGAGAGCTGTAGCACTACCGGACGTGTCTACCATTTCATGCCCCCATTTAATTGTTAGCTAAAATTTCCATTTTCGATCCCTAGTACATCGCAGAGTTAGTTCCTTATAGTATTCCGCTTCCGTTGTCGGCGCCGGCGCCTTCGGGGATGGGCAGGGGACTCCTGATGACCTTCAGCCCCACTCCGCCCAAAACTGTAAAGGAAATAACGAGCGCGAAGCCCAAAGCGATCCACATTTTCTTGTAGGCCATGCTTAAACACATTTCAAAGGGAGATTTCGCTCCGGTCGCTGCCCAGGTATTTCGTATCGCGATGCATTATACCCGTGCTGCAGGCGGCCGCCTTGCGAAACTGACGAGTAGATTTATTGCGAACACGGTCACCGCCGTCATCTCCGCGACGGCCGAAATGGGAAGCCATGACCACGCGGAATGAAAGAAGCCCTGATACGCGAGAATCTCAGTACTTACGCGCAGCAAACACCCTGCGGTCAAAAGCAAGAGGGACGCCAACATAAGCTTGGTGCTGAAGAGCAACCTTCCGGCAAAGGCCGGAATAACCCGCTGGCCGATGGCAAATACCATGGTTGCCAAGAAACCGGCGGTCAACGCATGACGCGAAGCTCCCCAGATCCCCTGCGGTCTTATCACCGAGGCAGCCCACATACCCAACCCCGCCGCGACCAAAGCCCATATGTAAGCAATCCGAACAAAGGCCGGGAAGCTGCTATGCGCACCTCTGACTTTGGCAGGACGCTCTGGCAATTCGAACAGTCCGAGGGCATGAACGGCAAATGTCATTCCGGCGAGTAGAAAGATCGCGGCCACTCGCAGCCTGCTCGTGAATGCTGCCAGCACTCCCAGGGAATTCAGAGCAACTGCCAGCAAGAGCACGCGGTCCTTTATGGGCCCCAGTCCAAGAAAAGTGGGAAGCCACTTGGCACTGAACCCCCATACAAAGGGCACCAGAAACCCCCAGGTTTGGAGCACCAGAAAGCTCTGGTCGAAACTCGTCGGAACTTCGGGAGATGTGCCCGATCGGGCGAGAAACAAAGTCCCCCCGAGGTTGACAAGCAATGCGAGCAGCAGACCGATTGACCCGGCAATAACCACGAATATCCATTTCTCCAGTTTCTGTTTGCCCGAGCCCTGGGGGCAGTGGCCGGAAATGGTGCGAAAGAAATTCAGGAAGGCAGCCAGTTCCAGCGTCGCAGAAAGCGGAAGTAGCACGCGCCAGTGCCATTGATAAACATTGGTCAGCCAACGAAGGGTAACGCCTGAGGTCCACAGCCCCCAGCTGACCCATGCCGCCGACATTTCAAAAGGATGGGCGCGGCGCAGCTTGGGCAAGGAGTAAAAACCGATGCCCAGAATAAATGTTCCGATCCAACCGAAGATCTGGGCATGACCGTGCGCCTGAATCCAAGTTGGCAATACCGAGTTCGCCGCCCGGCTGCTGCTGATCGCCAGCAGGTTCCAGACCCCCAGGAATGTTCCCGGTAGCAACATGAAGAAAAGCCCGGTGCTGATGTAGAGCATCAATAGGCGCGCGAGCGTGTTCTCACGAGCCGCAGTGATCTCAGAGACCTCTGTCGGCGTCAGCGGCCGTTGGAACTCCCCTTCGGTTGGCGTCAGCAGTGCGGACATGGGTTTGAGCTCCTGTCAGGGTGCATTCTCGAGCGCAATCGCCCGGGGGAACAGAATGTTGTTCTCAAGGTGGATGTGCTGGTGCAGATCAGCCTCAAATTCCGCCAAAGTCTTGTAGAGGGTCTGATAGCTAACGCAAGCGTCGGGTGGAGCGATATAGCCATTGCTGGATGCCCGCAGGGCACGCAGTGAGTTGCCGGCGGAATCATGCTCATGCTCCATCATCGACACCGGATTTCGTACGGTACCGAAGGGCGCTGGCAGGATGGGCTCCTTCTGGATAACGGATTGCTCCATCCTTTCCATATACGGGAACAGGACCATCTCCTCTTTCTTCATGTGCGTGGTCAGTTCCTGAGCCAAGCCCTCGAAGATGGCGCGAAGTTCGAAAAGCTCACGATGGCGCTCGCCATGAACCGAACAAACCTTATCGAAGAGAGGGCCAAGGCGTGCAATCTCTTCGCGGGTGTACTTGTGGTGGGTGTTCTTGATGTGGGAGATCAAGTCACCTAATAGCTCTGCTTGCCAATTGCTGTCTTTCGGGGAGGCAGGTCCCGAAGACTGTGCCACTTCGAGCGCGTCCAGCACCTCGTCAACCGGGAGGCTGGCCGCGTGGCAAGCTTGTTCGAGTGTCTGCTTGCCGCCGCAGCAATAGTCGATTCCCAACTTTTCAAAGACTCTCGCGGCACCCGGCTTTTCCAGGGCCAATTCCCGTACCGTTTTTTCCGTCGTCACGTTCATCGCTTCCTCCTCGCGGGCCAAGGTCCTTGCCTTATGGCCCTGCTGATGTGTTGATGTTAGGGGAGCAATGACGGCTTGCCGATGACTTTTGTCACGGTTCTCTCAAATGGGTAGGTCACGGGGCGGGAGCTACTCTGTTGAGAGGTTTTCGTCTTCAAGAGCCTTCAAGTTGTAGATGAGGAGATTGCGCCCATCGATCTTCAGCATTCCTTCGGCCTGCAAGCGAGAGAGATTACGGGACACCAATTCGCGGACCGTGCCAATTTGTGCTGCCAACTCCTGGTTGGTGATGGGGAGAGTAATTTCCACACCCTCAGCGGTCCGCCTGGCGGACTTCTGAGCGAGTCGGAAGATATAGGAAGCAAGCCTGTGGCGAACAGTGGTGAATGACAGTTCTTCAATGATTTCCACCAAGCGCCGAAGGCGCGCGCCAACGACGCGCAAGACCTTGAGAGGAACCTGGGGATGAGCAAGGCAGAGCGCCTGAAAATCCTGCTTGCTCACAAAAAGCAGGGTGGCGTCTTCGGTCGCGGCTGCCGACGCTGGGTAGGCACCTCCATCGAAGACGGGAATCTCAGCGATGGAACTGCCCGGGCCATCAATGCTGAGTACTTGTTCGCGCCCGCTGGGAGAGCTCTTGTATATGCGGACGTTTCCGGACTCAACCACATAAAGTCCCGAGCAGGGTTCGCCTTCGCCAAATACCCTCTCGCCCGAGGAGTAATGGCGGGGAACCGTACGCTGGGTCAGGTAACTCAACTCGCTTTCCGTAAGCCCGGAGAAGATGGGAACCTTCGCCAGCGTGTGCCCCAGTTTATTCGTGGAGTCCGGCATGGCGAATATTGTACCAGAGCACCTCGGCCAATGAGAATTTGTGTTCACTTTTCCAGTTGGTCCCCTCTGGCAGCGCACCCGACCAACGAATGCGGCCGGAGGCGACATCACCTGCAAAGGCGGATTCGGAACGATAAACGCCCTTCAACGCCCGAATCCCGTTTGCCCCATGCCTGCCGAAGCCGGATGATGGGAAGGCGACTTCCCAGGCCGAATCTTAAGCGTAGATCACAACTGGCCTGCCAGCAGCAACTTGCGACAGATCGAGCGGGGCGTGGTAGTGCTGCTCAGATTGCGCCAGCTCTCTTGAGCCCACCGAAGAGGGCTACTGAAGGGCTGCGGGCGGGGGAGCGTAGACGCCGGGCTTACGGCTTGCGCTGGAATTCCGGCACGCCAAACTGCCACAGCAGGAAGCTCCACTCGTCGGCCAGCCTTTCCTGGTGCTGTTTCTCCGTGCCACCGATGCCGCCGTGGCCGCCCTGATACTCGACGCGCAGCAGCACCGGCTTGGCGCTCGCCGTCGCTGCCTGAAGCCGTGCGGTCATCTTCGCCATCTGCCACGGATCGACGCGGGGATCATTGTAGCCCGTTTCCAGCAGGACGGCCGGGTAAGCAGTCTGGTCTTTGACGTGGTGGTACGCGCTCATGGCATAGAGCGTCTTGAAGCCGTCCTTGGTCTTGGTGCTGCCAAACTCGGGAATGTTGGGCACGCCATTCGCTGTGGTTTCCATGCGCAGCATGTCGGAGCAGCCGACGACGTCGATAGCCGCGCCGAAGAGATCAGGCCTCTCCGTGATCGCCCGGCCAATGAGAATGCCGCCAGCGCTCCCGGCTTCGCCGGCCAGGTGCGCCGGGGAGGTATACTTGTTGTCGACCAGATACTGGGCGCAAGCGATAAAGTCGCGCCAAGTATTGGGCTTGGTGGCTTCCTTGCCCGCCAAGTGCCACTCCTCGCCATATTCTCCGCCGCCACGCACGTGGCACACCGCGTAAACCCCGCCTTTTTCGTACCACCCAAGCAGCATCGGATCGAAGAAAGGAGAGCTTGGATAGCCGTACGCGCCGTAACCGCCGAGCAGGGTAGGATTCGAACCATCCAGCTTCATCTTCTTCGGGTAAGTGATGGAAAGCGGCACCGATGTGCCATCGTAGCTTCGGACCTTAACCTCGACTGACTTAACATTGGTGGGGTCATCGTAGGGACCGGCGGGCTGGAGTTTCGTATCGGTCACCTGCTTCGTCTCAGGGTCATAGACGTAAATCTTGAAGGCCTTGGTCCAGGAGGTAAGAAAAAGCAACGCGCCCGGCAGACGGGGATCCGTGCCGACATACGCGCTACCCTTAAAAGGCAGGGCGACTTCTTCCACCTGGGGATGGGGACCGTACGGGACGCGCAGCACGCGGCCGATGCCACCGTCCAGCAGTTGCACATAGAGGGCATCCTGGGCGGGGTTTATTCCGGTAACGACTGCCGAGCTCGGCGGCACGACGGTCTCCGCCGAGGCCAGGTCAGGCTGCCGGGCATCGATGCGAATAACCTTGTAGCGCAGAGCATTCTTGTACATCAGCACATAGAGATCGTCACCGTGGACTTCGATGTCGCTGACGTCGTCGGAAAAATCGGCCACCTTGCGCCAGGCAGAATTGGTTTTGCCGAGGCCGGCGAGCGGCTCGATGTAAAACGCGCTATTGGGCGAGACCCCACTGTTGATCAACCCGACCGCGTAGTCCCAATTTGGTTGCGCCGCGACACCCGCAAAATAACGCGGGTCGACGCTGATCGAAGGTACCACCCCGTAACCGAACACCGCCGGGTCTTTCTCACCGTCCGTTCCTAAGACGTGCAGATAGGAGCGAACCTTCTGCTCAATCTCAGTGGCCGGCGCGCCAGGAGGCAGTTTTTGTAGCTTCCCGTAGACGAATGAGCGATTATCCGGTAGCCAGTTCGGGTTGGCACCCCAGGCGCGGGGGATCACATCCCCGGTCTCGCGTCCGGAAACGGCCTCGAAGACGTGCATTTCGGTGTCCCTCTCCGCTCCGCCCGGAGCGATGCCAACGGCCACGTACTTGCTATCTTGCGAGGAGGCGAAGTAGTGGATTGTGTTCTTACCTTTGCCCTGGCTCGGCGCCGCGAGCTTAATCTTTTCGGGATCGACCAAGAGCTTGTCCTGGCCGTTCAGCCCTTCGCGCAGGTAGAGTTTGTAAACGTCCTCTGTGGGAAGGCGCTTGTAGATGAGGTAAAGATCGCCGGGCAGCCGCTGCGCTTGGACTTGCGGGACTGTCTGGTCGAGCTTCCGGATGCGCGCCAGGAGTTGCGGGCGGCCGGGGATGCTCGCCAGTGCGGCCCGCGTGTGATCGTTTTGCGCCTTCATCCACGCTTGCACTTCCGGATTCTTGAGGTTTTCCATGTAGCGATAAGGGTCCACCACCTTGGTGCCGTAGTAGTCGTCGGTGACCGGTTTGACCGGCGCCACAGGCGGGGAAGATGGATTGGCCGACTGGCAACGCAGGTCTAATGAGTGCGCGCTCAACAGGAGCGCCAGGGAGGCGAATGCATAGAGCAATAGTCGCTTTGCGGTCATAATTAGCCCCTTGTTTATGGGATCTCCTACGTCCAAGACTTTACCAATGAGATTGGTGCGTGTCAAGGCGCCATGGAATCCCGCCCGCCGTAATGCACTGCGCCATTGGACGGCTAGGCGACTTCCCAGGCCGAATCCCGAGCGCGGATCGCAAATGTACTGGCAGCAGCGGCTTGTTGCGATTGAGCTGTCGGAACGAGGTTCCCTCGGCTGGTCGGTTGATTCCGTGTGGCCGACTACCCAGGATTTGGGGGCTCGCCGGGCGGGTAGGCCTGAACTCCCGTTAAGCGAAATGGCCTCTTTGCGCCGACTGGCCACGAGAGCCTTCAGTCCGACGCTTCACCTACAAAGGAAAGTGAAACTTCCGGGCCCCGGTCCCCGTATATGTCCATGACGAAGCGCTCCTTATTCACGGCTGGGACACCCCCCTCACGGTCTGTTGTGCGTGAGCCAGAAGCTGGTCATATTCTTCCTGGCGAAACCGAACAAAGCGGACCTGACCATCATGGGCCAGCTCATGGAAGCCGGAAAGGTAGCACCGGTCATCGACAAGCGTTACAGTTTGAGTGAGGTCCCTGAGGCGATCCGGTATCTGGAAGAAGGGCACGCTCGGGGAAAAGTAGTGATAACTTTGTAAAATATTATAATGGGATATTACTGATTCACTATTCCCTATGCCTGAACTCCCCGAAGTCGAAACCGTTTCCCAGGGCCTCCAGAGGCATGCTCTGGGCCGCCGCATCCTTGCCGTGGAGGTCCGCCATCCGGGCGTCATTGTTGGGTCGCCGGAGCAATTCGCAGCCGAGATTGAAGGGCGCGCCATCGTTTCAGTACAGCGCAAGGGCAAGGCGCTCGCCCTCGAGCTCAGCGCCGAAAACCAGCCGCCGCGTTATCTGCTGGTGCGCCTCGGCATGACCGGGCAATTCACCGTCTCCCCGCGCCAGACGCCACTCGAGCCGCACACACACGTCCTACTGGTGCTCGGCGAGCGCGAGGAGTTGCGCTTTCGCGATGTGCGGCGGTTCGGCAGGATACGCTCCTGCACGCGTGAAGAGCTGGAAGCCGCGTTCAGCCGACTGGGTCCGGACGCGCAGCAGGTGACCGAGGAGCAGTTCCTGAGCGCCATGCGCGCCCGCCGCGGCGCCATCAAGAGTTGGCTGATGAACCAGCAGTTGCTGG
>Ga0326727_10010239_pt1 | contig 22452 bp, 18 predicted proteins | sample MB2enrmetagenome_FD_207643 | JGI IMG/M metagenome (GOLD analysis project Ga0326727, IMG submission 207643) | Lab enriched peat soil microbial communities from McLean, Ithaca, NY, United States - MB29MY | ecosystem: Environmental > Terrestrial > Soil > Wetlands > Peat | place: USA: New York...
TTGAAGCCATCACCAGCATCTCGGAGGCAAATTCCATGCCCCCGGTTTCCAATGGGAGCCGGTCGAGTGCATCCCGCGTGATTGCGCGAAAGCCGCTGTGGGCATCGGAAAAATCCGTGTGGAAGATCGCGTTGATCATCCAGGTGAGGACGGGGTTGCCGATGTACCGGTGGAGGGCGGTCATCGATCCCGGGTGGATCGTCCCCTTAAACCGGGAACCGATGACGAAATCCGCACCGGCCGCGAGCGGGGCTATGAGTCGGGGTATATCGCGGAAGTCATAGGTGTTATCCGCATCGCCTATGACAATGAACCGTCCCTGCGCTTCTCTAAACGCGGCGAGGTAGGCATTGCCGTACCCGCCTTTTTCCGGCCGTATCACCCGGGCTCCGAGGGATCGCGCGATCTCTGGTGTTTTATCGTGAGAGGAATCCGCGACAATAATCTCGCCGCTGATCGAATTGTCACGGAACACGGACTGGATCTTACGGATGCATTCGCCAATGGTCCGCTCTTCATCAAGCGCGGGGAGGATGACCGAGACTTCGACCGGGTAGCCAGTTCCATGGGGTGGATTCATTGGTTGTCTCTAATGGATCTTTTTGTGAGACAATAAATATTGGTAAATCGGATTGGGATGCATGGTGATCCGGGTCAAAATTGTTATTATGAGTGCATTTTATGATAATGTTGCTTTGTTGAAATTCTTCCGGGTTCCCGTTACTTATTGTTTTTGAGAGAAACAGCAACTTGGGGGATTTGAGTTGAGAGGACCAATAAAACCAAGAATTACCCAATTTTCTTAAGAGCATTACCATCTTTCGGACAGATTTTTTTCGGTAGATACGCCCGCATCTTTTGTGCGGCTGACAAGATGTTTGCCCCGGATATCGATCGTATTATTATAAATTCACAGAATGTCCAGATGAGCATTAAACAGGAGTGCCCAACGTGGATGCCGGGCACCAGAACAAAATCATTAACCGGCTTCAATTTATGGGTAAAGACGCTGGATTTTTCCAGTTAACAACTCTAAGGATATACAGATGAGAGTTAGTATACTGATGGCGGTGTACAATGGCGAAAAATATATGGAAGAGGCTTTAACCTCGGTACTTAATCAGTCCTACCCGAATGTAGAGCTTATCGTCTGCAATGATGGTTCTACTGACTCCACGCGTATACTGCTGGACCAGTACAAAAACAGACCGAATATCACGGTACTTCATGAGAGTCATGTTGGAATGGTCCATGCTTTCAACAAGGCATTTGAGGCATGTACCGGCGATGCCATCTGTTTTCTGGCCCATGATGATGTATTACCACCTGATTCCATAGGAGAACGCGTCTCTTATCTGAAAAAAAAAGAGGTGGGGGCGATTTATTGCAATGGCTATACATGTACTTCAGAAATGAAAATTATTTCTCCATTGATCAATTGCCCTAAAATGGTCACATGGGAGCAGGACAAAACGCATATCTGCAGGAATAATCTTTTACCGGGAGCGGTTCTTATGATCCGAAGAGAGATTGCGGATAGATTATTCCCTATCCCGGAACACCTCCTACTGGAAGACTGGTGGGTGGTATTCAATACGCTCTATTATGCTGACAGGATTGAATATCTCGACAGGCATCTTTTCCTTTACCGGTTGCACGGGAGCAACGATACCGGTATGCCAACCGTCCGTAACTTCGATGCCTCACTGCGTAAAGACTGGGAAAAGCACATCGATTACTACAATCAGCTCCTGATACAACTCAACAGGTTTGATATATCAGATGAAGAAAAACAGAGTTTGAGTGAGATTATTCTGATAAATAAGAAGGTAGTTGAAAATACCCTTAACGGAAAGTATACATTCCCATCACTTAAGGTGATCAAAACACTTGGAGTGCCCAAATATATCTACTCTCAGGCAACGATTTCGCAGAAAGCCTATCTCTTTTTTGCCCTTTTCGATTTTTTAAAGAATGTAACGGGAAAATAGCTCCTGAATGCGATTTCACCGAAAACCCGGAATTTTCAAATTTCAGGTCGATATCTCACGATAAAATGATTTTAACTGGTGTATATGGTTGTCCAGGGTGTAAAGCCGGGATCTCTGATATGCGTTCCATGAGAGACGTCGCAGGTGATCGGGGTTTTGTATGAGGGTTTCAAGAATACTTCTTAGCTCTTCCTGTTCACCCGGCTGGAATAAATACCCGGTATTGCCGTGTTCAATCAGTTCAGGAATCCCTCCGACCCTGCTCCCGATAACAGGCAGTCCGTAACTCATCGCTTCATAAATAACAGTGGGTGAATTATCAAAACAAAGGGATGGAACGATTAAAACATGCGACGACCGGTATATTGAATCAAGTACTTCTGTACCACTGACAAAACCATGGAACGTGATGCGCCTATCCGAGCCGGCCAGTTCCTGACACAGCCCCAGAGCTGGACCATTTCCCACGATGTGCAGTCGGATATTTTGATTGTCGATCTCCCTGAACACCTGTAACAAAACATGTACACCCTTATCTCGTGAAATTCGTCCGACATACAGGAAATGGATAATGTCATAGGTTTTGTTTGGATCCGGCTTCTCATGAACCTCTATTCCAAGGGGGAGCTTTCGTAAGAGAGAATGGGGAAAAAATCCTCTCTCCTTGTGTATCCTGAGTATAAAATCAGATGGGGCCGTGACAATGTCTGGAGATCCCGCAAGAATTTGTTTGGTGTTTTCATACATTTTGCATAGCAGGGATGGAGATGAACAAGGGGTTTCATCGGAACGAAGAAGTGTTGCACGGGGACAGATAAGGGAGAAGTCGTGCACTGTGTGTATATGGGGGATGCCACGCGCTCTTATGGCAGAGAATGCGGACAGTGATATTCCCCCGAGGTTATGAGTGTGCACAACATCCGGCTTTTCTTTCCTGAGAATCCGATTGAGTACTTCAAAGGAGTGCGGGTTCCAGAGATCAATAAGGTGCCACAGGGGTTTTATGTAATCGTTCTTCTGGCCTGAATAATAGGTATTATACAGATTTAAGGGGTTATACCGGAATACTGTTATTGCGTTTGTATGCTGTTGAACACCCCGGGCATGCGGTTGAGTGGAGATGACCATCACTTCATCTGAGCGGGAGAGCGCCTGAGCGATTCTTTCGACATATTTCTCTGCTCCGCCAATCATATACGGTTCGTAGAGATTGATGATGTGACATATTTTCATGCAAACTACCCTTCTAAATCAATCTAAAGTGGATATAATTGTCGAGGAGAAACCCCTTGCACTTTATTCTGCACAGAGATGCCAGTGTCTGTCATCTCCCGGCAGGTCCAGTGAATCTTCGCCTTGCAGGGTATTGAGAGCATCCCCGTTGATACGGAACTCCATTTTTGATATGCGCATAATGATTTTCCCCACATAAATATGAGCATGAAATCGGTTTACTGCCAGTTCCTGCACACTTTTTTATAGAGCTGCAGAGTTTTCTGTGCAACTGTACTCCAGGAATAATTCTTTCGAACGGTCATCAACCCATTTCTCCCCAGACGGTTGCGGAGTTCTTCGGATTTGCTGAGTTGAAGCATAGCGTTATAGAGATCTGTTTCATTCCCTGGTTCGATAATCAATGCATTCTCCCTGTTCACGCATACTTCCGGAATATTACCTACACTTGTCACAATAACCGGAAGGCCGGACGCCCAGGCTTCCAGAAGTGTCAATGGCATACCTTCCCATACAGAAGGGAGAACAAAGATATCAGAATCAAGATAGACTTCTCTGAGCCTTTTCAGATCCAGCCTGCCGGTAAATTTTACGTAACTCCCAAGACCATAGGCATCCGCCAGTTTTTCAAGGTGTGACCGCTGAGAACCATCCCCCACAAGCTGGACGGTAAATCCCTCCATGTCAGATTTCAATCTTCGGACGGCCTCTATAAGGTATATGAGCCCCTTTTGCTCCTCCAGCCTGCCCACAAAGAGAAATGTTGTTTTCGTTTTATTTCCCGGGGATAAATTCTGCTTTTTTCCCCAGAAATCCGGATCTACTCCGTTGGGGATGTATTCAGCATTCGAAATCCCATGCTGTTCCAAGGCAGCCACAGCTATGCTATCGACAGTAATTATCCGGGCAAAACCGCTGTATTTCAGGAAAAAAATTTCCGCATATCTCTTGAGAAGCGGGAGATTTTTATCCGTGAGGGAAACTCCATGGCAGGTGTTCACAACCGGGATGCCGAGCACTCGTGCCGGGATGGCGATAGCAAATCCAAGATCCGGAGAATGGGAATGGATAATATCCGGATGTATCTTCTTCAGATACCAATATCCATAGAATGGAAGAGAAAGGAGAGATATCAGTCTCTTTACCGTAATCTTATCCAGGTCAGACGAGGGAAGATCCAACCCAAATTGTGCAATATTTTGTTTATTTATAACTTCGGGGCAATGATGCGTTAAAATAGAAACATCCAGACCCATCTTCGTCTGCTGCTTTTCCAGATTTGCAACAACGACTGCATCCCCACCCAGAGCATTGGGATACTTCTTTGTCACATGGAGGATTTTCATTAGCTTCCTGTTCGGTTTGCAATATATTTCACGGTATCCGGAGAATGGCACCTCCGGGCAGACCGGGTTAATCAGCAGTTACACCGCTTTTCAAAGCGCTATGGTGTCAATCAGGAAATCTTCGTCAAGGGCTATCGAACCAGATTTCAAAGCGGAGAACACCACGGAGATTTCGGATGGGTTTCTGTTTGGAGGGTATAAGCCCTTCTAACGTTCCCATATCGAACAAGCTACCCTCCCGGACCGTATCGCTCATGATACCATCCGAAATGAGTGGGTAACATCCCCTCTTCTACCAAAGCGATCTTAAATATTCGGTTATATTAAATGACATAAATGTTTTTTTATGCACGAATCAATAAATTCCCTGTTGTTTTCAGTCCATTTAATTGTCTGGCGTAAACCCTCACGCACTTGTAGTTGAGCCTCAAATCCGATTTCTCTTTTTGATTTTACCGTACTTCCAAAGCGCTTGCCTGAGTGATCCCAATTCCTAGCTGGGAGAAAGGACACTGGCGCTTGATTGCCTGTTAACTCGTTAATTAAATTTGCAAGTTCAATTATCGATGTTTCTTTACCACTGGCTAAATTGTATACGTCACCGGATTTTCCCTTTAATGCACATAAGATTAGACCCCGTACGATGTCTTCTACGTATATAAAATCCCGCGTAGATTCTCCGGTTCCCTCGACAGGAAGTGACAGGCCATTTAATGCTTTGTAAATAAATGTGGGAACAACATTACGCCAGATTGTCGCGGGCGTTCCTCGCCATTGACCAGCTCCAAGGATTTCTCCGGGGCCATACACGTTCTGGAATCGTGCGCGTACCGTGGGTAAACTGAACTGTTTATGATAATAGACAGAATAAAATTCTCCTACAATTTTAGAGATGGAGTATGGACTGTCCATTATAAGTGATATTGGTGCATCCTCTGTTGTTGCATGCGCATCAGAATTCGTTTTTTCTGCAACGGCACACCCAGCTGCCGAATAAACAATTTTTTTCAGTTTTTTAAAGTTTTTTATGTGCTCGAATAATTTGAGCGTAGTCACCTGATTGTGTTCATGATCGGCTAATGGATTACATATAGAACTTTGATTTCCATGATACGTGCTTAAATGGAAAACATAATCGTAGTCATCTTGTATAGTAGATACAACCTGATCATCCGCTATAGATCCTTCCAAGAAGTGTATCCGCGAATCAGAAGGAATATTCATTTTTTCTGAAGAGAGGAGATTATCTATAATCTGGATTGATTCAATATCGAAGGTCGACAGATATTTTGCGAGATTAGATCCCACAAAACCTGCACCACCGGTTATTAAAAAAGTTTTACCGGAAAGTTGTTTCTTTAGTTCCAGGGATTTATTTACGGTATGGATCATTTTTCACTCTAATCCGAGGTATTTTTTAAGTGAGTATAGGTTTCAGTTATTCCAAATTTATTGTAATAATCAATTGCCTTTTTCACACCATTTTTTAGAGGGGTTGTAGTTTTCCAGTTAAAATCCTTGTTTGTTTTCGTCGGATCAAGCAAAATGGACAGAACATCATCTGGATTTCGCTCCCTTTCTTCAACGGGTTGTGATGGGGTGAATTTCAGCGCAGATATCGTTTCATCGTAGAGTTCCTTAATTGAGACATCTTTCCCGGATGAGATATGATAAAAGCCTTTTTTCCCCTGACCATCTATGGCTTTAATTACAACATCAACGAGATCGTCAACGAAAACAAAATCCCGCCTTGTGTTCATTACAAAACAATTTTTACCATTGGTGATCCTGTAAAAAAACGTGGGTAAGGGTCCACTGAGATTTCTAGGCCCGTAAGCATTTGCCAATCTGAACGATAAAAATTCAAGTCCGCTCAGGGCGATATATTGTTCTGCCGCAGTTTTGCTGATTGCGTAACTGCTCCCTTCGGGATGCAAGGGATGAGTTAACGTAATGGGCTGTTCAATGGGGTGCAGGCCATAACATAGTGCAGTCTGGAAATAAAGCAGGCGTTTAATCTTTGAACGTTCGGCAGCTTGCGTAACAATGGTTGTTCCAACTACATTTGTCCGGGCATCTTCTACCCAGTTGTTGGGATCTTTATAGGAGGCAGCTGCATGAACTACTATTTCGGGTTTGAATTCATCAAAAATCTGGTTGACCAAATCCCGATTTGCAATATCCCCTTCAACAACGGTTAAATTGGGATGTGATGAAAGGTTGTCTCTTCGGCCTGTAGCATAGTTATCAATCACCAGTACGTTATCTCCACGGGGTAACAAACGGTCCACAATATGTGATCCGATGAAACCTGCACCACCTGTAATCAAAACTTTCATGAATGTTTCTCCTTTTCATGTATTGGATTGTAAAAAAGAAAAAGGTATGCGACCATGTCATTCAATCGCAATTTCACCAGTACCTAATTTTTTAAAATATTCCTGCTTATCATGGAATTCCTGCTGCCAGAGTTCGAGGCATAGGAAACCCCATAATTTTCTTCCGTACTTTGGTTCTTTATCCATATTTTCCAGCACTTTCTGATTATTTACCAGAGTTCTGCTTTGTGCAGCAGGTGATGACAGGATTTCCCGAATGAAGTCTCTGGCTTCCCCGGTCATCCATTCATTGATCGGCGTTGGGAAACCCATCTTGTCTTCCCGGTTTATAATTTCAGCAGGGACATATTGGCGTGCCACCTGCCTGAAAATGTGCTTCATCATCCCATCCTCGAATTTTATATTGGACGGGATAGTTGCCGAAAGTTCAACTAAGCGATAATCAAGCAATGGTACCCGGGATTCAAGTCCGTGCGCCATACTCATCCGATCTTCAACCTGCAGGAGAGCAGGCAATAACGTTTTAAAATCAAAATGAGTCATCCGATCGAAGTAGGAGGTTTTATTGACATTTTCACAATTGAAGAGTTTTTTAAATGTTTTTTTTGCATGATAGTCTTCCAAGCATTTCCAGTTCACTTCATCATTAAGATTCGGGGCCCGGTTTATCAGCCGGAAGTAGCGGAGATCCATATCTTCAAAAAGGCCTTCGCGCCAGAATTCCTGAAGTAAGGGCTTATAGCTCTGAAGGGATTTCAGGTTAGGGATAATCGATTGATACGTGACAATAAAATTTCCGCTTTCCATGGTACCATCAATGGCCCCCTTGATGCATTGCTCAAAATATGCAATGAGATAACGAGTGTATCCCCCGAATATTTCATCTCCGCCTTGTCCTCCAAGAACGACTTTTCGGTACTGTGCTGCCAACCTGGATACCATATACTGGGAAAAAGCCCCCGGGCCTGCAACAGGATAATCAAGATGATAGATCACTTTCCGAATATTTTCAACAAAATCTTCTACGGTAATATCAATTTCATGAAGTTCGATATCACACGCGCTCGCTATTTTCTCTGCATAGTGACTTTCATCATAGGCTGCTCCGTATTTTGAAAATTTGCCCGTGAACCCTATCATTTTTGGGGATTGTTTCGGAGATGCGATCGCGGCGATTGTACTCGAATCCAACCCCCCGCTGACGTATGAGCCCACAGGCACATCACTTCTTAGATGCAGATCGATTGATTCTTCAAGAAATTCTTTAAGTCGTTCTTCGAAATAGTTAGAGGTATGGTTGAAATCGGGTTCGTAATAGACTTCCCAATATTTTTCAATACGAATCGAGCCCCCATCAATTTCCAGGGTATGTGCGGGAAGTAATTCCTTAATTCCCTTAAAAAGTGTTTTTCCTTCAAGACAAAACTGGAAGGCCAGATATTCTTTAAACGCCTCCAAATCAGTTTCAATCGCTGGAACAAATGGCAATAATGCCTTAATTTCCGATGCAAAATAAAAACAGTCCTCAATCTGGGTATAATAAAACGGCTTTATCCCAAACCTGTCCCGTGCACAGAATAATTTTTTTTGCTTCTCATCCCACAGTGCAAATGCAAACATACCACGGAACCGGTTGACGCAGGCCGATCCCCACCTGGCATACGCGTGTAAGATTACCTCTGTATCTGACGTAGTTGAAAAATTTTCCTTCCCCAGTTCTTCCCGCAATTCAATATAATTGTAAATTTCACCATTAAAAACGATCCAGTTTCCTTTGGTATCTTTCATCGGTTGAGCTGCGGCAGGGGTTAAGTCGATAATACTCAGCCTGCGATGCCCGAAACCTATATTTTCATCCGGGTGGATCCAGATCCCTTCACCATCAGGTCCCCGGTGACGGAGTAAAAAATTCATTACTTTAATCGAATGGTGTATATTTGTTATCCGACCTGATGAGAGGTTCAGGATACCGGCAATGCCACACATTTTTATTACACTCCTTTCGGAATTTTTACGTTTGCGTAATGTAATCAAAATATTCTTTTGTCCTTTTAAGAACTTTTACAAATGATCTGGGAAATCGAGGTATTATTTTATTGAAAATGCAGGATTCAAAAGGTAAGATCGTCCATGTGATAGATTCAATAAACGTGCCGTATTGATACATAATTTTTATCTTAACATCATCATCATCTGATGTTCCGGGACATTTAGCTTTCCCGATTGCGGATTCGATTACAAATTTAACGAAATTTCGATAATTGTATTTGCCTGATTCAACGATATCCCGATAAGCACGATCGATTATTTCCTGCCGGTCTTTATCCTCTTTGATACGTTCTATGACAATATCGAGGTTGCTAAAATCCTTTTTTAGTTCGATAAAATGGATTCCGGGGATTAATATTTCATTGTACTGACCTTCGACCAATATCTGACACGTTTTGGTCGCACACGCTTCCAGATGTCTTGGGGAAATTGCAAATAGTTCAATAGACCCGTCTGCCCCGGGAAAACATGCCGATTCTAATTCAATAAATGAGGCATGAGGATGTTTTCTGGAGAATTCTTCGGTTTTTTGCCGAATGGTCCCATCGGCATCCAGAATACTTGATCCGCCTTCAACACCCAACGTGTATTTGCACTGTAATAAAAATTTATACCATTCGTCCCCAAGGAACGTATCCTCCCGCCGAAGAGAGATGTTTGTTTTTAAAGTTTCTTCCTTTACTGCATTTTGGAATACGTCTGCAACAAGGACTTTTAGTGCACCATGGCGGCCCCATGATGCTGGTGCGTGTGAGGCTCTGTACCCTATATCGATATTACGTTCCGGTACAATCTTAGATAATTTTTTTATTTTTTCAATAGTATGATCGTCGAGATATCCGGTGAGCACAGTCAGAAATCGTACTTTCTTAAAATCGACTGTTGGATAGATTTTTCTCCATTCAGATTCCTTGGCATTGGAAAACACAAAACCAATATCAAATTCATTTATGAAATCGCACAAAACATCGGTATAAAGAAATTCATCCTGATTGAACAATATTTTGATTGCATTAATTTTTTTTAATGGCTGAGCCTTTTTAACAATTTTCGGAAAATTCGTGGGGTCCCATCGTTCGCTTGTGAAAAGATGTGAGAAAATTATCAAATCCCACTTAATTTTATTTAAATACCAGGGGGTGCCAGAAAAAGCAAGATTCAGATAAAAGCACCGGTGCCCGCTGTATCGTCTGAAGGAGAAAAGGTAATCCTCGGAGGTCTTTCTTATAGGGTATTCGCCATGGTAACAATGAACAATAAGGATGTTATACATTATTCTCCAATCAGATCACTAAACATTTAATTTTGAAGAGATAAATATTGAATGCCATTATTTTTGGTTGTGAGGACTATGTCATTGTAAATTTTGTTATGCTCTTAATCAATTATTCCAAAATTGTCGTAACCAAATCTTCAAATTTACAATTCGCCAGACTAATTCTTCATTTTTTTGTCCGTCTATGCTATTTTTTATATAATGTTCGAGATTTTTCTTATCAAACCATTCCTTTTCATAAGGGGATCTGTTTTCCACGATTTCATTCAAATTATTTTCAACATAGGAAAAAAGAAGATTTGATTCGGGCTTGAATCCGAGTTTATCCGTGCGTTTTTGAATGATCTCCGGTAGTAAAGATTTCATTGATTCACGTAGTATAAATTTCGTAATTGCCCCCTTTATTTTATACTGGTATGGTAACGAAAATAAGAATTCTACTAACCTGTAATCTAAAAATGGAACTCTTGCTTCAATTCCGTTCGCCATTGAATTTCTGTCTTCATAGCGTAATAAGGAGGGGAGCGAATACGTCTGGAGAGCATATTTTAATGCCTCATTCAGATTATTATTCAAATTCACATTGCTGGGTGGATTCTGGACATTTTCTACAATTGATTGTTTTAAACACTTATAATAATCATTTCCATCACTCAATTGAACATTTTTAATCAGTCTCCACCGGATGCCGTTTATTAGATTGTTAAGGGACTGCGGGAGAAAAAATTGTACCACACTGATCACTGGTAAGGGAAACGTTCCAAATAATTTTTTGTATTGAAAATAAAAAAATAAAAACCCAGAAAAATCATGGTCAGATAACAACTGACGGGCCAAAATCGGATAGTAACTGTGGTATCCCCCCAAGATTTCATCAGCTCCCTGACCATCCATCATTACCTTAATGCCCTGTTCATTGGCTTTATTGAAAACAAACCATTGGGCGATGATACTTATGGAGCCGAACGGTTCATCCTGGATTTTCACGACCTCCGGCAATATTGAATCAAATTCTTGTTGTTTTATCTGAATGATAAATAACTGCACTCCCGTTTTATCCGCGACTTCTTTCATATAACGATATTCAGATAACTCTTCATCATTCGCACAATAGCCGAATGCATCGTGTGATAAATTCGGTAAAAAATTTTGTTTATGCAAATGATGGGCAGTGCAAACAATACTGGATGAATCAAGCCCTCCACTTAAACAGGTTCCAATTCTTACGTCGCTTCTTCCATGTATTTTTATTGAATCTATGAATAATGATTTAAAAACTTCAATGTTCTCATTATTGATACACTTTTCTGATTTTTTATCGTGAAAAGGTGATATTGACCAATATCTTTGGAAATCTATTTTGATACTACCTTCAGGAAATGCAATGGATGCGTTATTTGCTGCAGTGATATTATATATATTGTCGAAAAATGTGTCTTGCGAGTGATCATGAATTCCAAAAAATAAATAATCCGCCACTATTTTTTTGTTGGGCTTCCAGATATGGGATTCGATAGATACAATCGATTTAATTTCTGATGATAAGTATAATGTCTCTCCCTGTTGCGAATAAAAAAGGGGTTTAATACCAAATCGGTCTCGTGAGGCGAAAATCTTTTTTTTAGCGAGGTCTACGATAATAAATGCCCACATGCCATTAAATTTATTTACGCAGTCAATACCCCATCGCTTATATGCATTTATCAGGACTTCGGTATCACTATCAGTTTGAAAAATTTCTCCCAAGTTCTCTAACTCCTTTCGAAGCTCAAGGTAATTATAAATTTCACCGTTATATGTGACAAATACTGATCCTGTACTATCTGCCATCGGCTGGACTGCTTTTTCAGATAAATCAATAATTGATAATCTCCTATGAATCAGACAAAGTGAATATTCATTATCCTCGAAAAACGGAAGTTCGGTGTTATGGAATATCCGTATGCCGGTTTTAGGAGAGAAAAGTAAATATCCAAAGCCATCCGGTCCGCGATGGGCCAAGCGGGATGACATTTTTAAAATTTCGTTACGGTTTATTCCTTTGTGGGATAATATTCCCGCAATTCCACACATTTTCACCCTCACTTTATTTTTTTGTTTAAGGCGGCATCAATAATTTCTTTCAATTTCACTTCTTCATTTTGCCAATTTAATTCAAGAGATGCATAATCAAGATTATCGTAAAATTTTTTCCGAAGGCTGCTATTCGATATAATTGATGCTATGGCATTATATATTGATTGAGATGAAGTGGCATCAATCGGTAGGCCTAACTGATACCTCTCTGCAATTTTTTGAATTTCAGGTAATTCTGGATAGAGTATAATCAATTTAGCAGATATTGATTGAAAGAACTTATTGGGCAAACAATTTAATAAATTTTTATTTTCGTTAGTTAATAAAATTATGGATACATCTGCAGAATTAATGAAAGGAACAATATTATCAGGATTAACCGATTCAAGAGTATGAACCCGCGTTTCGAGCTCGAATGATTTTATCAAATCATTATATTTTTTAGTATTTTCGCCTAAAAATGCTAAATGGACATTGTTCGGAAGTTGCTTCATGGCGATAAGAACGGGTTCCATTGGCTGCCCCTCCGTTCTGAATTGTCCAACATTTACAAGGAGAAAATCAGATTTTTTTAAACCCATGTATTCTTTGATTGAGGGTACAAGCTGTTTATCAAGTCGAAGATCGTGATTATTTTTAATTACTTGCGGTTTCCGCCCATACTTTTTTTGGATAAGTGACGCCACCCCATCTGACACAGTAATCAGATCTCTGGCAGTCCATATACACCATCGTTCGATTAAATTATTAATAAAGGGAGACCATAGACAATAAAAATCATGTGCGTCGTAGATGATCGGTATTTTGTATTGTTCCGCAGCTCGATAAACGGGAATAAACTGAAGCGGGGAATGCAAATAATAAAGATCTGCTTTAAAAAGGGTTTTTTTAGTAATAGTATATGTTGAATAAATGTTTTGACAAACATATATGTTAAATACGCATGATTGAAAGAATTTTGCAGGTGTAACTCGTTTAATAACACCAACAATAAAATATACAATCTTCTTAATAGCTTTTTTAGATGGACTTTTTTTGTTTAAAATTATAACATTTTTATCCATTTTTGTATCTGTTTCACCGAGGGAAATTAATTCAAATGGTAATGAAGTTTTGTCTAAATTGCTTGGAATTCCTTCAACCACTATGGATCTATAACCAAATCTTGTAAAAGATGCGGCAATTTTATACGTCCTGCTATCCCGTTCAATCGCAAGCGGCGTAATTGATATAATTGATTTCATAAGTGGTTCCTTAAGTAGTGATATACCCTTGTTAGTTGATTCTTTAGGGGAATATGTACTATTAAGATAGAATAAAGGTTATGACGTGTAAATGGTGTCAAAATTTTAATATTCACTGCAATTCTGACCCAATTTATTCTATCAGCAATGGCAATGACTTTCCAAACAAACCATTCCTTGCAAGATAATCGCTCTTGATTATTGTTTATTGAAGAGGGCAAACGAATTGTTGATAGAACAAAGTTGACAAAATGTTGATATGAATATTTTCCTGAGAGAATTATGTCACAATATGCCCTCTCAGTGAGTGTTTCTCTTTCTGAATCATTCTTGATAATTTGGATTATATCGAAAATATTCCGAAAATCTCGTTTTAATTCCAAATAATGTATGCCGGGGTTTAAAATGCCATTATACTCTCCCTCAATAAGAACCTGACAGGTTTTGGTGGCACATGCCTCCAGATGACGTGGAGAAATTGCGAATAAGTTAATAGATCCATCCGCCCCTGGAAAACATGCCGATTCTATTTCATCAAATGATGCATCAGGGTGATTTCTCGAGTAATCTTCAGTTTTTTGCCTGATGGTTCCATAGGTATCAAGAATACTTGAGCCACCTTCAACACCCAACGTATATTTGCACTTTAATAAGAAATCGAACCAATCATCTCCTAAAATTTTATCAAATTGATTCGTAGAGAGATCAACTTTTAAACCGTACTTGGGAGATTCTGATAAAAATTTATCTGCGATATAGGTTTTGAGAATTCCATGTCTTCCCAGCCATGCTTCGGCACGATATGCCCGATACCCAATATCTATGTCCCGCTTCGATCCATATTTTAATGCCTTTTTGTTAATAGTACAGATTGTTTTTTCATCAAGATATCCCGTCAATACCTCATGAAATTGTACTTTAGTTCTGTCAACCACAGGGTAAATTTTGGCCCATTCGGAAGGGGGGGCAACTGAAAATACATGATTGATATTGAAATTATTTATGAATTCGCATAACAAATCCGTGTTAATAAATTCATCTTGAGGCAAGGCGATTTTTATTGCTGAATAATTTTTCAGATACGCAATGCTTTCCATTTTTGAAATAAAAAGTTCCCGGGAAAAATGCAATGAAATAAATGTCGTATGAAAGATAATCAAATCAAACTTTACTGATAAAATAAATTTGGGGGGGTTCATAACACCAATGTTTATGTAATAATATCGATAATTTGAATATCGTTTGAATGAGTATAAGTGATCAATAATAGATTGGCGGAGGGGGTACTCATGGTTATACTCAAAAATGACGAGGATATTTATCATATATTTACCATATTTCTCTCCAAAGGAATTTAGAATTATCGTGACTGTTATTGCGGCCTCAAACAGCTCCGAAAAAATTTTGTTGATTATGATTTAAAATTAACACTTATTTCATTATTTCATCCTTTGAACAACAACATTGATTTCAATTGGCCAATAAAATTTTTTTAATAACGATTGGTAATCATTGTAACGATATTTTTTCATAATATCTAAATACCAATAAAAAAATTTTTCCTCTCCGGGTAATAAAAAAAAACACTTTAATCTATTCAGATATTGTTCATTTCCCACAAATTGATATTCAATAATCTCGCAATTTTTGATTATACGAGTAAATAGTAATTGTAACGAAAATTCATCAAACGTTCGTAGGTGAGCAAATTTATATGGATATTCTTTCATCAAATAACCATTTAATGGTTCTCTATAAGGTGTCCGAATTATTAAAAAGCCGCCTGGTTTAAGGATAGCAAGCATTTTTTCGCAACATAAGTTTACATCAATTACATGTTCAAGAACATCTGTACATATAATTATATCGAACATTTCAGGAGAATATGGCATATCTTCTATAAGTGAAAAACAAACTTCAATTCCTTTTGATTGTGATATCTTTAAAAAATCGAGGCAAATATCCATTCCATATCTTTGAAGATTTGGAAATTGAGATAATATCCTCCCTAGCCCCACACCAACGTCGAGAATTCTCATACTAGGTTTAGTATATTTTTTAATTAAGTTGGCCGTTGAATTCTCATATTCTATCCATAAATATTCCGGAATAAAGGGATTTGACCCCGTTTTTTGTATTTCATTTAATTGATCTTTCGCAATTTGCTCATAGTTATTTATATATTCATTAAAATCAGAAAAAAATGGAATATTATTCCTAATAAACAATGGATTTCTATTATAAATATTATTAATCATAGAAATGCACTCCGTTATCTTTAATCATGATATACTGTTTCCCAAATTAGTTTTGGTCGAATAACGCCACCAAACGTTCCCGGATAATCCATTTTTAATATACCATCATCAATCGCATCAAATGATAAAACATAATCGGCTCTGAAATCATCACGCCAAAATTCGGATGTACATATAAGCGATACATAATAGCGCCCTTCATTCAATAAATTTCCATAAAGGTAACATTTACTACAATAACGTCCGCTTCGGAGATTTTTTCCATGATATTCATTTTCGAGTGAATTACTGAGTGATCCAAATACGCAAAAACCATTCGAATCAAATAAAACTAAAGAGAATTGTGCCCTTGCATTCTCACAAACTTCATATTCAATCTCAAACACGGCCTTTTCTGAAATGTTAATTTGGGATGTAATGTTTCCTTTCGAATCTTTTAAAGTAACAGAACATAATTTTATAAAATTATTCCTTGGGCAATCAAAATTGGCCCATTCCTTTTTACCAATTAGTGTATCGGAACTTGATTGAAGATATTGATTAATTACGTGCGAAACTTCGCCATCTTCAAATATTGAACCATCATTAATCCATATTCCTCGCTTGCATAGAGACTGAACCGCCCCCATATTATGACTCACGAATAGAATAGTTCTCCCCTCTTTTGCAATGTTTCCCATTTTTCCGAGACATTTTTTCTGGAATGCCGCATCTCCAACGGCTAAGACCTCATCCACAAGTAATATTTCTGGCTCAAGATTAGCTGCTACTGCAAATGCAAGCCGTACATACATCCCGCTTGAGTACCGTTTCACTGGAGTATCGATAAATTTATCAATTTCCGAAAACTTTACAATCTCATCAAATTTTTGCTCAATTTCTCCTTTTTGCATTCCCAGAATTGCGCCGTTCAGAAAAATGTTCTCCCTGCCCGTAAGTTCAGAATGAAAACCGGTCCCGACTTCAAGCAGACTTGCAATCCTGCCCTTGATTTTGATAGTACCTTTTGTAGGTGCAGTTACTCGCGAAATAATTTTAAGTAAGGTAGATTTTCCAGCGCCGTTGCGACCGATGATGCCAATAATATCTCCCTGACAAACATCAAATGAAATATCCTTTAGCGCGCAAAACCTGTCGTTCCTGCTGTTCAGCTGACGCCGATCAATTGAGCCTATCTTGGCATTCGGGTCTTCCTTCCCTAGGAATTTTGCCCACCCGCTTTGCAAATCCTGATATAATGTACCATGGCTGATGACCCCTAAGTGGTATTCCTTGCTCAGGTTTCGTATGCGAATTACAACATCGCTCATAGTACTAACTTCCCGCTAAATGGTATCCATAAACGTTCTTTCAACACGGCTGAACAGTATAATCCCAAGAGATAATATTAAAATTGTCATAATGAAACTAACCTCTAAAAACAAGGGTTGTATCGCACCATTACCGAGAAAAGCATAACGAAAAGTCTCGATAACAGCAGTCATTGGATTAAGAGCAAACACCCACTGCCATTTTAGGGGGATCTGGGATAGCGGATAGACAACAGGCGTTGCATACATCCAGAGCTGGACCCCGAATCCTAATGCAAAAGTTAGGTCTCGGTATTTGGTAGTCACACTGGAAATCAGTAATCCCATACCAAGACCGAGTGCTGCCATTTGAATCAGCAACAAAGGGATGAGGAATATCCAGATATTTGGTTGAATAAATGCCCCTTCCAGATAATAATAAACCAGGAAAATCAAAAACAAACCAAACTGAATTACGAATGTAAGAAAATTTGTTATTGAGACGGAAACAGGGATTACGAGTCGTGGAAAATATACCTTGCCGAATATTGCGGTATTATTGATAAATGTATTAGATGTTTGAGTCATGCAATTGGCAAAATATGTCCAGGCAATTATACCTGACATATAAAACAAAAGAGGGGGTAAACCTTCGGTTGAAATGTTTGCAATATAAGTGAAAACAATCGTAAATACTATTGTTGTTAACAATGGCTGCAATAAGAACCATAATGGTCCCAAAAAGGATTGTTTATAATTAGCAACAAAATCCCGCCGCACAAAAAGAACAATCAAGTCCCGGTATCGCCAGAGTTCTGATAAATCAATGTCAAACCATCCACTACGAGAACTAATTTCCATCGTCCAATCGGAATCGGTTTCAATTGAGTTCATTAGTTTTCCCAAACCTTCGTACTAGATGTCTAGTCACTATCTCTCTTTTTATGGTTTATATGACACGATCCTTATTCATTTTTATAGATCTCTTCATTACTGTACCTAAATTAAATCGGGCAAACAAGCATTTGAATGTGAATATGTTTTGCGATAATTTCCTTTAATGGTCTTTATTCACATTATCAATAAGAAGTTCTCAAATTAATCCGCAAATATACATAATAAGTTACTTATTTGCCGTGCTGCGTCTCCATCACCAAACAGAGCATTTTGATATGAGGATTTAGAGGGATTTCGGTTAATATTTGATAAAATATCCTGAACATCCGCCCCCACCAGCACATTCCACCCTCCTTCCACGGTCTCCACCCATTCAGTAACATCCCGCAAAGTAATACACGGCACTTTGAGGATATATGCCTCCTTCTGGATCCCACCGGAATCCGTGAGAATCTTTGTCGCGTGCCGCATCAGCTTCAGCATATCAAGATACCCCAGGGGCTCCGTGACAATAATATTCGCAGGCAGACGGGGCCATAGTGAATATTCTTTCAGGAATTTTTTAGTTCTCGGGTGCACCGGGAAGACAACCGACATTCCTGCATCCCCAACGGCTCCCATAATGTTCTCCATATGCTCCCGGCTGTCCGTATTCGCAGGGCGATGAACAGTGAGGACAAGATAGTGTTTTGATACAAGACCCAACCGCTCCAGAATCTGGGAGCGATCTTCAGCGATCCCCTTGTTAAATTCAAGCGCATCGACCATCACATCACCAACAAGATAGACACCGCGGGTAATTCCTTCATTACGGAGATTATCAACTGCAGTCTTTGTGGGGCAGAAAAGGAGGTCTGAAATATGATCGGTGAGAACACGGTTGATCTCTTCAGGCATCGTACGGTCGAATGAACGCAATCCCGCTTCCACGTGCGCAACCGGGAGATGTAATTTTGCAGCTGCGAGCGCCCCGGCAAGAGTTGAGTTTGTATCCCCGTACACCAGTACCAGGTCTGGTTTTTCTTTTAAGAGCACCTTTTCCAGTTCAATGAGCATCTTTCCGGTCTGTTCTCCATGAGAACCGGAACCAATACCAAGATTATAATCTGGTTTTGGGATTTCCAGTTCCTGAAAAAAAACATCCGACATTTCCGGGTCATAATGCTGGCCGGTATGCACGAGGATTTCCGTATGATATTTACGTATCTCCCGGGAAACGGGGGCACATTTGATAAATTGCGGGCGGGCACCGACAACTGAAAGAATCTTCATGGCCACGCCTCACGTAACGGGGGCTGCCCTTGACTCACTCTATCCCTCTTGAGGTCAAAAAACGACAGCAGCGAATGCACCAGAACAACCTTCTTCTTCATGACGTTAAATTTTGTGTGATTTTCTCTGCTACCTGGAGATTAAAGAATGCCTGTTCCGCTGTAACCGGGAATGGTTTTTTTGCTTCTGCACATGAAAGGAAGGTAGTCAGTTCCCGCTTTAATGGTTCCTGCTTATTCACCAGCACTTTTTCAATAATGTTTTCCTGCACGTACCGTTGATTATCCAGGGTATATCGCCCGGGTTTCCGGTACACGGCAATTTCCTGGTTCATGTAATCCCCTTCGATTGTGCAGTCCTCTTCTTCAATATAGATAGATCGTATCTTCTTTGACGACTTCCGGCTCGCCGACATGTAGACAGTGGTACCATTAATTTTGAATAAGGCACCACACACATCGACAGTGCCGCTGCTCTGCACCTGATATTTTTCATTGTTGAAAAGATTGAACACGACATCGATATCATGGATCATCAGATCCTCGACAACGGAGGTCCCGGTAACTCGTGCCGAGGCGGGATTGTGCCGTTTTGTCTCGATATAGAGCGGTTTTTTGATCATTCGGCGGATCTCATCGATGATTGGATTAAAACGCTCGATATGACCGACACCAACAGTCAGGTCTTTGGGGATCCGGGGGAGGAGATCCTTTGCCAGAACGGCAGAACTGCAGAGTGGTTTTTCTATTAATGCATGGATCCCCGCTTCAAGGACCGTTTTTGCAACGTCATGGTGATACTGAGTCGGTACACAGATACTTACTGCATCCACATTCTCCAGCAATGCATCGATTGTTGGACAGACCTCGCCTCCATTTGCAATTGCCACTTCAGCAGCTGCTTTGGTATTCAGATCTGTTACAAAGAGAGAATCAACCTGTTTGAGCTCCGAGTAAATCCGGGCATGGTTCCTGCCCATGACTCCAACACCAATAACCCCGACATCCATTCAAATCACTTCGTTAATCGTTTCACTGACAGCATTTTCTTCTTTTTGAAGAATTGTGAGTTGTGCAATGAGATTATCAATCATAGACAAATTACCTTCAGGTATATTATTTGTGGAGAAATATCTTTGAAAACGTATCCGTAAAATCCTGACGAACAAGATCTACAAATTGATGATGTTTTTCTCACTGAAAAGATATTAATTAGATGGAGAAAGTCACAATAAATGTTCCTTTTGAACGACTTTTTGCGGGTTGGACCATGTAGTCAAACTGCGTTTATCTCCGTATTTACGATACCCTGATACACCTTCGCAATTCCGGCCCCGTTTCAGCCCCCGGTTCCCCCTACACTGCCGCGGTAGACCGTGTCCGACAGACCGTATGTCCACCCCTAGGGAAAATCCCTTAATATCGTCGCAATAGGAAAAATACGCCCGATAAACCGAGAAATAATTTCCCTTTAACAGTATTCTGAAAGGGGCATTTTTTGGACAGGTAACACATCGGCCGGCCCGAGATCCGGGTCCTTTGCTTTTGTCACCGGTGTCGGGACGCAGATCATCACAAAATCTGCGTCTTTTATGGCAGCAGGATCGGTTGTTGCCCTGATTTTCGACCTGGCTGAAACAAGGGCATCAACTTTACGGTGATCGATATCGAACCCGATTGTCGGCACATGTTCGGCAAACGCTTCTGCGAGAGGAGTGCCGACATACCCGAGCCCTACAACACAGACTGTTTTTTTCTTTACTGGTTTTTGTACCATTGTATCGTCTCCTCCAGGCCGGTTTTTACGGTATATTCCGGTGCAAACCCGAATGCTTTTTGTGCAGCAGAGATCGCCGCAAGGGAATCATGAATGTCACCCGATCGCGAATGTTCAAATTTCAGGGGGAGATCTTCGCCAAGAGATTCCATGATGGTATGAGCAAGTTCAACAAGAGAGATACGGTTCCCGTATGCCACATTGAATACTCCGGTGCAGCTGCTATCCATGGCACGGAGATTTGCCTGCACAACATCTTTGACAAAGGTGAAATCCCGGGTCTGGGAACCATCGCCATAGATTATCGGAGACTCATGACGCAGTACTTTGGTGATAAACCTGGGAATCACCGCAGAATATTCCGATTTCGGGTCCTGCCGGGGACCGAACACATTGAAATACCGTAACGAGACCGTCTCGATACCATAGAGTTCCTGGAAAACCTTCAAGTAATATTCCCCGGTAAGTTTCGTAACGGCGTAGGGAGATTTCGGGTTGGGAATCATATCTTCATGTTTGGGCAGAGTGGGTGTATCACCATACACTGATGATGACGACGCGTAGAGGATCTTTTTTACTCCGCATTGTCGCGCGGCGACAAGGACATTTAAGGTTCCGCTCACATTCGCCTCATTGGTGACAACAGGATCTTTGACGGATCGCGGCACTGAAGTGATGGCTGCCTCGTGAAAGATGCCATCCGAACCCTTACAGGCCTGATCCAGGTATTCCCTGTCAGTAATACTCCCCTCGATGAAGGTTACTGACGGTTTATCCACCAGATGCCGGATATTTTCCCGTTTGCCGGAAAAAAGATTATCCAGAATTACAACCTCATCCCCACGATGAACAAGAGCATCGGCAATATGTGAACCGATGAATCCTGCCCCCCCGGTTACAACAAATCGCATGGTATCAGGCTTCAAATGTGTATTTTATTGTATGAATCGTAATAGAGAGTTATGTTCTGGATCTTTAAAAGCACTCAGTCGAATATCAAATCCGTTTTGTGAAAGAGGTGTTGTGCCTCAAATCGATTTCTGAATGAAAAGTGCCAGTATTTCTGTCCTGAACGTTGACATAAAGTACGTTCGCATGTATAAGCACCGATCATATGCGCTCTCCCGAAGGTATTTCGTGTATGCAATAGTAAGCTGAAGATTAGTTCAAAGATGAAGTTGGCAAGGATGGATACCCCGATGAGATCTCTATACCCCATGACCCCCTCCTTCAGACCACCTCACCCCATTCCAGCCCCCGTTTCCCCCCACCCTGCCATGGTGGACACGATCCGGGAGCCCGTTTGTCCACCGCAGGAAAAAAGTCGGGAATTTGTGCGTTAAATGAAAAACAAACCAATTTAAAAAGACAAATATTTCCCCTTTAGCGGTGTTCTGAAAGGGGCA
>Ga0326727_10010240_pt1 | contig 22450 bp, 25 predicted proteins | sample MB2enrmetagenome_FD_207643 | JGI IMG/M metagenome (GOLD analysis project Ga0326727, IMG submission 207643) | Lab enriched peat soil microbial communities from McLean, Ithaca, NY, United States - MB29MY | ecosystem: Environmental > Terrestrial > Soil > Wetlands > Peat | place: USA: New York...
TTTTGTTGAGGTGCTCCATTTTCTCGCGCAGGATGGCGTCGTCCTTGATGCGCGGGTCCCCGGGCGGGAAATCGAGGCGGAGGGAATGATAGAGCATTTTCATGACGGTCAGCGGATTGCGGATCTCATGGGCGACCTCGGCGGCGAGAAGGCCGAGGGCGGAGAATTTTTCGTTTTGACGCAATTGCTCCTCGACATCGACGACGCGCTCGTAGAGGCGGGCTTTCTCGATGGCAATGGCCGACAACCCGGCCAAGGCGGTGAGGATGTGGATTTCCTCGTTGGAAAAACTGCGGGGCTGGCCGGTATAGACATTGAGGGTGCCGATGGTTTGCCCGCCGAAGACCAGCGGCGCGCTCAACAAGGAAACCAAACCTTCGCGCCGGGCCACGGCGATGTTCTGGTAAAGGGCCGAAGTTTGAACGTTCTCCAGTTGCATCGGTTTTTTGCGGCGGACGACGACGCCCAGGAAACTTTCGTCCACGCTGAGCCTGGGCTTGTTGAGATAGGCCTCCCCCGCGCCGGAGCTGGCGCGCAAATCCAGCCACTGGCCGGTTTCATCGAGCATCAGCAACGAACACATGCGCGCCTCCATCAACGCGCAGGCCTCGCGGGTGAGGACTTGCAGGGCCTCGTTGACGTTGAGGGCGGAGTTGATGGTTTGGCTGACGCTGACGAGGGTTTCCAGGAGCCTGGCTTTCAAGCGGGATTGTTCGTAAAGCCAGGTGTTGTGAATGACCTTGGCCGCCTGCACCGCCAGTTCCTCCAACAATTCCTGGTCCGCCTCGCTGAAGGCGTTTTCGCCGGGGGAATCGACGTTGAGCACGCCGCGGACGGTGCCCAGGACTTCCAAAGGGACGGCCAATTCCGAGCGGACATCGTGGCGCAACATGATGTAGCGCGCATCCCGCCTTACGTCGCCCACCCGGGCCGGTTTGCCCGTCCGCGCCACCCAACCGGTGATGCCCTGGCCCATGCGCAACCGGAGTTCCGAGGCGTCGGGCGGCAGGCCGGTCGAAGCATGGATTTCCAGGAGGCCGTTGTTGGGATTAATCAAAACCACCGAGCCGCTGGAAGCGCGCATGAGGCGGACCGCCTCCTGCAAGATGAGCTGCAAAGCCTGCTGGGGATCCAGGGTGGAATGGATGACATTGCTGACCTGGTAAAGCAGCTTGAGCCGCTCGTGGGCGGCTTGCAATTGGCTGAGACCATCGCTCATGCGCGCAGTTTAATACCTAAACCTCAAAGTTTAAAGGCTGGCTTTTACGCTTGACCACGCAGTGTCTTGAGGGCGGCGACAGCGGCTTCGCTTTCGGCCGCCTTTTTGCTTTTGCCCCGGCCCCGGCCCAATTCGATGCCGCCATGCGTGACCACACATTCGAAGTCGCGGTCGTGGTCCGGGCCGGTCGCGCCCGCCACGACATATTGGGGCGCCTCGGGCGATCTGGCTTGGAGGATTTCCTGGAGTTCGCCTTTGGGGTTTTCCAAAGTGGGGATGGAGGTCAATTCGCCAAAGGCCTCGCGGAAGGAGCGCAAGACGAAGGCGCGGGCGGCGTCAAAACCGCCGTCCAGAAAAACGGCGCCGATCAAGGCTTCGAAGCCGTCGGCCAAAGCCGAGGCGCGGCTGCGGCCAAGATTGGCTTCCTCGCCGCGGCTGAGAATCAAGTCGTTCTGCAACTCAATGCGGCGGGCTTGTTCGGCCAGGGTGTGGCGATTGATCATTTGGGCGCGCGCCTTGGTCAAAGGGCCTTCGCTGACCAGGGGGAATTTCTCGTAAAGTTCCCGGGTCAGAACCAGGCCGAGCACGGCGTCGCCCAAAAATTCCAGGCGCTGATTGTGCTGGACCAACCGCCCTTGTTCGTGCGCCACGGAAGGATGAGTCAAGGCCAGGCGCAACAGGCTGATGTCCCGAAACCGATACTCGATCCGGGTTTGCAATGCATCGAAGTCAGACACAGAAGTCATCCGTTCTACACGTTCGCGCCGGCGCTTTCCGCCGGCGGGGCGGCCGGCGGAGGCGGGTTGACGCCATGGGCCAGGAGTTCGGCGGTGGCTCGCTGGACCTCTTCGAGTTGATTGAGCTGCAGGTTCGGGTCGGTAATGGTGAAAATATCGCCCGTCCCCGGTTGTTCATAAATGAAAACGCGCCGGCCATCCCGCCGGATTTGGTCTTTGACCTTCAAGACGCGTTTGCGCTCGAGCATGGCCGCCAGAATGTAACAAACCGGGCCGTGTTTGGGATCGTCGGTTTCGAGTAATTTGCGCAGAAGGCCCTCGGCGGATTCCTTCCGGATCGCATCGGGCGGCGCGGCGGGCGGGACTTGGTAAACCCCCTGCCAATGCGAGATGAAACCTTTGCGGTCACTGGCGCCTTCGCGATATTGGGCGTCCCAACAACCGTGGCAAACATCCAGACGGCGGTACTCTTGTTTTTCCTCGAGCAGGAGAGTGTGGTAGGGCGCCTTGTCGGCAAAGGGCTTGTGGCAGGCCTGACAAGCATGGGCCCGGGATTGCAGATTCCATTCGTTCATCGCCAACATGATGCTTTCCATTATTGCCAATGCCCGAATGACTGCAATGAATTACTTGCGACGTCAACGATTTGCCTTTTTGCGATTGCGCGCCGGGACGAAATGCGGCAACTTTTCTTTTTGGAGATGCTTATGAGTACTGTTGCCCAGGCCCAGACGGCCACTAAAACTTCCGCCGCGCTCAATCAACTTGAGCAACTGAGAAAATTCACCCGCATCGTCGCGGATACGGGCGACTTCGCCCTCATCAAGGAATACGCGCCGGAAGACGCCACGACCAATCCCACGCTGATTCTTAAAGCCGCCCAAAAACCGGAATATCAAGCGCTGGTCGCGCGGGTCATCGCCGACGGCAAAAAGGCGTCGCTCTCCGGGGACGACATTTATCGCGCGCTGCTCGTGGCTTTCGGCATCGAGATTCTGAAGATTGTGCCGGGGCGGGTTTCGACGGAAACCAGCCCGAAAATCTCGTTCGATGCGGAGGCGCTGGTCGCCGAGGCGCGCGGGTTCATCGGGCGTTACGCCAAGGCCGGCATCGGGCGCGAGCGTGTGCTGATCAAACTGGCCTCCACTTGGGAGGGAATCCAAGCCGCCAAAGTCCTGGAAAAGGAGGGGATCCATTGCAACATGACCCTCCTCTTTTCCCTGGCCCAGGCGGCGGCGGCGGCGGACGCGGGCGCGACATTGATTTCGCCCTTCGTCGGCCGGATTCTTGACTGGTATAAAAAAACGGCCAAAAAGGATTTCACGCCCACCCAGGATCCCGGCGTCCTGTCCGTCCGGGAGATTTACGCCTATTACAAGAAGTACGGCTATCCGACAGAGGTCATGGGGGCCAGCTTCCGCAGCAAAGGGGAAGTGCTGGAACTGGCCGGATGCGATCTGTTGACCATCAGTCCGGAACTGTTGGGCGAATTGAAAGGCAGCACCGATGCGGTGCAGCGCAAGCTGTCCGTCGAGATGAGCAAGGATTTAAAGCTGCCCAAGCTCAGTCTGGACGAAAAGGCGTTCCGCTGGAGGCTCAACGAAAACGCCATGGCCACGGAAAAGCTCTCCGAAGGGATCAGAACGTTCGCGTCCGACGCGGCCAAGCTGGAGGACTACATCGCCAAGGCTGCATAAATCATTTTGTTCATCACAACTTGATTCTCGCCGCCACCTGCGCCACGTCCTTGTCGCCCCGCCCGGAGAGATTGATGATGACCAGGTGGTCCTTGGGCATTTTCGAGGAGCGCTCGATCACGGCGGCCACGGCGTGGGCGGATTCCAACGCGGGAATGATCCCTTCCAGCCGGGCCAGTTTCATAAACGCCTCCAGCGCCTGGGCATCGGTCGCGTAGCCGTATTCGACGCGCTGTTGGTCGCGCAACCAGGCGTGCTCCGGCCCGACCGCCGCGTAATCCAGCCCGGCGGAAACGCTGTGAGTCAATTGTATTTGCCCGTTTTCATCCTGCAAAATGAAGGAACGGGTTCCCTGCAAAACGCCGAGCGAGCCGCCTTGAAAACGCGCCGCGTGCTTTTCCGGGAAAATCCCCTCCCCGCCCGCCTCGATGCCCAGCATCTTCACGGAAGGGTCCTCCAAAAACGGATAAAACAGGCCGATGGCGTTTGAACCCCCGCCCACGCAAGCCACCAGCAGGTCGGGCAACCGTTCCTCCTGTTCGAGGATTTGCCGGCGCGCCTCATCCCCGATGATTCGCTGAAAATTTCGCACCATGACCGGATACGGATGCGGGCCGTAAGTCGTGCCCAGAATATAATGGGTATGGCCCACGTTGGTCACCCAATCCCGCATCGCCTCGTTGACGGCTTCCTTCAAGGTTTTCTGGCCGGCCGTGACCGGCACGACCTCGGCCCCGAGCATCTTCATGCGGTACACATTCAGCGCCTGGCGTTCGCAATCCACTTCCCCCATGTAAATGACGCATTGGAGACCAAACATGGCGGCGACGGTCGCGGTGGCGACGCCGTGCTGGCCGGCGCCCGTTTCCGCGATGATCCGCGTCTTGCCCATGCGGCGGGCCACGAGGATTTGGCCCATGGCGTTGTTGATTTTGTGGGCGCCGGTGTGCAGCAGATCCTCCCGTTTGAGATAAATTTTCGGCCCGCCCAACTCCCGCGTCAATCGCTCCGCAAAATAAAGCGGACTTGGCCGGCCGCAGAACTGGCGCAGGTAATAAGTCAGTTCCCTTTGAAAGCCCGGATCCTGCTGCGCCCGGAAATACTCCACCTCCAACTGCTGCAAGGGGTACATCAGCGTCTCCGGCACATAGCGGCCTCCGTAAAGGCCGAAATGGCCATGCGCATCGGGCAAGTCGGGACTGGCAACATTACTCATCGCCATGATGTTTGCCCAAACGCTGGCCGGGCGCAATCTTGGACTGGCTGGCTATAGCCACCCCTTCTGGCTCTGACGGCCCTGGACCGTGATCGACGGCTTCAACAGCGCCCATTGCAGATGCAGTTGCGGCGTGACCCGGCTGAGATTTTGCAGGTCCACCGGCTTGATGAGGTAGGCCTCGGCCCCAAACTCTTTGCTGGTTTGCAGGTCGCGGTCCCGGATGGAGGCCGTCAGGACGATCACGGGAATGGCCGATGTCCGCGGGTCGGCTTTGACGCGGCGCAAGACTTCCAGACCGCCCACTTTGGGCAACCCCAGATCCAGCAGGATGAGTTGCGGGCGGGGCAGGGTCTTGCGGTTGGCATATTCCCCCGTGCCAAACAGAAAATGGAGCGCCGCCAGACCATCATGCACGACATGAATGCGATTGGTGATGTGCTTCAGGCCTTCCGTGGCCAGCCCGATGTCCGCCGGATTGTCTTCCACGTACAAGATGTCCACCAACCCCGCGGTCGGGAACTCTTCCGCGTGGGTTCCTTCAGGGAGCGGTTCGCGGGCATAGGCCAGGAGGGTTGAGACCGAAATCTCCAGCGCCCGCGCCAGCTTTTCGATGCTCAGCAAGGTCACATTGCGCGCGCCCCGTTCGACATCGCAAATATACGTGCGATGCAAACCCGCCCGCCCGCCCAGTTCTTCCTGCGATATTCCCAGCCGGCTTCTCCAAGTCCGGACTGAAGTCCCAAAGGGCTTCTTGACATCAAAACTCTGCATAAGCATTCCTTGCACCCGCCATTGTAACAAGCATCACAACAGACTATGAGTGACGCTGCTTAACCCGTCCCAAGCTCTGCTTTTTGATGGAAGTTCCGATTTCCCGGGGCTCCCCGAAACAAGGCTCCCAACCATTTCCGCCTTATCCGCCCCCACTCTATGCCAAAGCCGGTTTGCCGGCAAGAGAAAATTTTGCAAAAAAAGCGCCGATTCCCGTGCTTGCACTTTGGCGGGGATTCTGGCAGAGTGGCTCATGGTTCGGTGGGGCGCTTATGGTGGAATTGGCAGACACGCTACTTTGAGGTGGTAGTGGCGAAAGCCGTGCAGGTTCAAGTCCTGCTAAGCGCACCAGTTTTCCCCCGGAACCATCCAACGAGGCCAGGCCGCGAAAAACGGAACACCCCTGCCCGCCGCTTCGCGCCAGGAAGCCCATTGACAGGCAACGCCGGGTGAAGTATAACATACTTGTTAGACATGAAAACAGCGAACGTCAGACAACTCCGGCACGCCTTTGGCGATGTGATGGACTGGATAGCCGAAGGCCAGCAGGTGGAAATCGTCAAAAAGGGCAAGGTCATCGCGCTCTTGTCCCCCCCGCCGCGCCATAAATCGAAAAAGATCAAACTGCCGGACTTCGCGGCGCGGCAGAAACGAATCTTTGGCGACCGGGTTTTGCCCGGCAACATCATCGCGGAAGAACGGGAGAGCTACGAATGGTAGCCTTTGCAGATACCGGCTTCGTCGCTTCTCTCTATTTGAAAGAAAGCACGTCTGCCCAAGCGCGGGCTGCCATTCAAGCCGCGCCAATCGTTTTGCCGCTCACGCCGCTGGCGATGCTGGAACTGCGCAACGCCTTCAACCGCTCCGTCCAGCGCCAGCGCATCACCACGGCGCAACGCGACGCCCTCTGGCAGGACGTGGAAGCTGACATCGCGAGCGGGTTTCTTGTGCCGACGCCGGTTGCTTCCGACGAATTGCACAAAAAGGCCCGGCAATTGAGCGACCGCCACACGCCGACGCTCGGCACGCGCAGCCTGGATTTGTTGCACCTCGCGGCGGCTTTGCTTTTGGGGGCGAAAGAGTTTTTCAGTTTCGACGACCGGCAGCGAAAGGCAGCCGCGAGCGAAGGCTTGAAAGTGAAGCCGTGAAAATGGCGCTGACACATCCTTGACGGCGGCCCGGGCGACGATATTTTTCAGTATCAGGAACGCCAGGTGCGGCGGAGAATTGAGGAATCGAAACAATGAGAACGAGCGAATTGAAGGCCAAAGCCGCCCGCTACATGAAGATCGTGGAGTGGAGCGAGGAGGACGGCTGCTTTGTGGGCAGCGCGCCGCCACTCATCGGCCCCTGCTGCCACGGCAAGGACGAGGCGAAGGTGTATGCCCAACTCTGCCGGATCGTCGAGGAATGGGTTGAAATTCTGGAAACGGACGGCCATGAACTGCCCGAACCGCTGGCCGCAAAAAAATTCAGCGGCAAATTTGTTCTGCGCGTTGAACCCGCGTTGCACCGCCGTCTCGCGGCCAAAGCCCTTGCCGCCGGTGAAAGTCTGAACAGCTATTGCGTTAAAACGCTTGTAAAGGCGTGAAAATGGCACTGAAAGTGAAAAATATTCTCCTTCTGCTGCTCGGGGCCGTGTTCCTGGCCGGTTGCATACACAACTATGACATTACCGAGGTCAACGGGATCAGAATAACCCATGTCAGCAAACCCAAGCTCAACAAGCGGACCGGCGTCTATACTTATACGGATATTAAAGGGCAAAAGAAGTCCATCAGCGCCGCCAGGGTCGTCGAGATCGCGCCGCATTCCGACTCGGTCAAAGCCGGGATCCAACAGTAACAAACCGTTCGACGTATTTGCCGATCAGGTCCGTTTCCAGGTTGACGGCATCGCCCACTTTGCGTTCCTGCAACGCTGTCACCCGGCGCGTGTGCGGGATGATCCAAATCTCAAAGCTTTTACGCCGCACCGCCGCCACCGTCAGGCTGATGCCGTCCACCGCGACCGATCCCTTGAAAACGATGTAGCGCATGATGTCCCGGGGCGCGCTGATTTCCAGAAGGTAATCCTTGCCGACCTGTTCCCACCGGATGATTTTTCCCAAGCCATCGATGTGCCCGGCGACAAAGTGGCCCCCCAGGCGGTCGCCCACGCGCAACGCCCGCTCCAAATTGACGCCGGCACCCGGGACGGCGAATTGGAAGTTGGTGCGCTTCCAACTCTCGGCCAGCAGCGCGAACTGCAGCAGCTTGTCCGGGCCGCTCACGCTGGTTTTTTCCACGGTCAGACAGCAGCCGTTGACCGCCACGCTTTCCCCGGCTTTCAATGGACGGCCGCAAAGGCGCGACCGGACGATGAGTTCAATCGCCGCGGGTTTTGGCCTGATGGCTTCGATGCGCCCCTTTTCTTCGACAATTCCGCTAAACATAATGCGATGCGGCGCTCATGCTGCCGGGGCGGCGCGCGCTGTCAAGAGCAAATCCCCCCCGAGCCGGCGCCATTGGACATCGCGCAAAATAATTCGGTCCGTCCAGCCGGGGAGGCCCCCGCCGGCGACGGCTTTGGGGGCGTCGCGTCCGCCCAGGACCATCGGCGCGTAAAAGAAGGCCACGCGGTGGGCCAAACGCTGCGACAAAAACGAGGCGTTGGTTTCCCCGCCGCCTTCGACCAGCAGGCTGGTGACTTGATCCCGGCCCAGCTTCCGGAGCAGCCACGGCAAATCGATGCCGCCGTTTCGCACCGGGGCCTGGAGCACCCGGACCCGCCGCCGCACGGCGCTCAGGCGGCGGGGCGAAGCCGCTTGTGTCACCACCACGGTCGTCCAGGGGGCCAGCTTGCCGGCAAGGACTTTTGACCGCAAAGGAATGCGGCCCGCCGGATCGAGCACAATCCGGCGCAGAGGTTTGTCCCCGAAGCCGGGTTGGCGGGGGGAGAGGGCGGGATCATCCGCAATAATAGTATTGACTCCAACGAGCACGGCATCCGCGCCCGTCCGCAGTGTCATCCCGCAAGCGCGCGCCTCCGGGCCGGTGATCCATTTGGATTGCCCCGCGCGGGTGGCGATCTTTCCATCCAGCGACATCGCGGCTTTGACGGTGACGAACGGAGTGCGATGCACAATCCAATGGCGGAAGGCCTCGTTGAGGCGCAACTCTTGTCCCGCCAGGAGGCCGTGGCTGACGGAGATTCCAGCCTGCCGCAACATTTTCAATCCCCTGCCGCAGTGCGCGGGATTGGGGTCCAGCGCCGCCACGACAACACGCTTCAGGCCGGCGGCGATGATGGCTTCGGTGCAGGGCGGCGTGCGTCCGTGGGTGCAACAAGGTTCGAGCGTGACAAACAGGGTTGCGCCCCTGGGGTTTTCCTTCGCCGAGCGGAGGGCTTCAATTTCCGCGTGAGGCGCCCCCGCGCGATGATGCCAGCCTTGTCCGATAATCTTCCCGTTCTTGACCAGCACGGCGCCCACCATGGGATTGGGCGAGGTCCGCCCAAACCCGCGCCGCGCCAGGCGAAAAGCAAGCTCAAGGCGCTTGCGGTCCAGAGGGGAAGGTTTGTGGCCGTCGTCCATGGTCAATCGCTCACGAATCTTCAAAGAGCGCCTGGGCAAACTGCGGAGCATCAAAGGGCTGCAAGTCTTCGAGTTTTTCGCCCAGACCGATGAATTTGATGGGCAAAGCCAGTTCCCTCTGGATGGCCACGACCATGCCGCCTTTGCTGGTGCCGTCGAGTTTGGTGATGACCAGGCCGGTCAGCGGAACGGATTTGTTGAACTCGCGCGCCTGGGTCAGGGCGTTCATGCCGGTGCCGGCGTCCAGGATGAGCAACGTCTCGTGGGGCGCGCCCGGCAGCTTCTTGTGCAGGATGCGATGCACCTTCTGCAATTCCTGCATCAGGTTGTGTTTGGTGTGCAGGCGGCCGGCGGTGTCAATAAAAAGGTAATCCGCCCGGCGCGCCAGGGCCGCGGCGGCGGCGTCGTGCGCCACGGCGGCGGGGTCGGCCCCCTGCGAGCCGCAGATGACGGGAATTTTCAACCGCTCGCCCCACAGTTTGAGTTGCTCGACGGCGGCGGCGCGGAAAGTGTCGCAAGCGGCCAGGATGGCGGTGTTTCCCCGGCCCTGCACCCAATGGGCCAGCTTGGCGGCGGTGGTGGTCTTGCCGGTGCCGTTGACGCCGACCAACGAAACGATGGTCAGGCCCCCGGGCTGTTTCTTCAACGGCGCCCCGGCCGCGGCGAGACTTTTTTCGACTTCCGCGCGGGCGACGGCAAAAACCTCCAACCCGGCGCGGCCCTGAGTTTCGTAGGATTTTTTGACGGCGGCGAGAATCTGGGCGGCCATGGCCGGCCCGAGGTCCGCGGCAATCAAAGTGGCTTCCAACTCCTCCAGGGTGTGCGGGGTCAGTTTGGGGGAGGCGGTGACGATGCGTTTGATCTCATGGGCCAGTTTGGCATGAGTTTTGTGGAGGCCCTCCCTGAATTTGTGGAACAAACCCATGCGTCAGGATGAAACTCCCAAGATGAGGGCGCAACGGCCTGCCCGGTTCTGATGCGCGGCCTTGAGTTTTTGCCAGTAAATGCCGGGCAGTTTTACGCCGCCGATCAGCGGTTTGCCCTTGCTGTAGCCATGGCAATCGGACCCGCCGGTGACGAGCAGGTTGAGGCGCGAGGCGATGCTCAAATAGTGATTGGACATTTTGGCGCTGTGTTTGGTGTGAAAACACTCGATCCCATCCAAGCCCTGCCCGGCCAGGATGGGAATGATGTCATCGCAATGATTCAAACCCGGATGGGCCATCACGGCCAGTCCGCCGGCCTGATGGATCAAAGCGATGGCGTCGAGGGCGGAGATTTTGCATTTGGGGACCCAGGCCCGGCGGCCCTTCTTCAAAAAGCGGTCGAAGGCCTCCTCCATGCTGGGGCAAAGACCTTCCTGCACCAAAGCCCGCGCCACATGGGGGCGGCCCGGAGAGCGGCAATTGGCCACCGCGAAAACCGTTTCCGCGCGCAGAGGGATGTTGATTTTATTGAGCCGGGCCACCATCTCATGGATGCGGCTCTTGCGCACGACCTGGAATTTCCTGATTTCGGCCAGCAACGGCCCGTTGTGCGGATCGAAAAAATAGCCGAGAAGATGCACTTCCTTGTCCTCAAATTCAGCGGTCAACTCGGTGCCAACAACAAACTCGATCCCCAGCGCCTCGCAGGCTTGGGCCATGCGCCCGCACCCCTCCACCGTGTCGTGGTCCGTCAACGACAGGGCCGCCAATCCGGCCTGGCCGCCCCGCCCGGCGAGTTCCTCCGGGGTGAAAGTGCCGTCGGAAAAAAGCGAGTGCAGATGCAGATCGGCAAAGGAAGCGCCCGGGGCGGGGTCCGCGGCATCGCCTTTGGCTTTCGCGGCTGCAACAAGAGAATTCATTGTTTGACACTTCTGGCGGGCCGCATCAGTTCGCCCTTGATCTTGTCCAGGATGCCATTGACAAATTTGCCGCTGTCCTGGGTGGAGAATTTTTTGGCGATATCGACCGCTTCATTAATGCTGACCACCGGTGGAATATCGTCCCGGTGCAGCATTTCGTAAATGGCCAGCCGCAAGATATTGCGGTCCACCACCGCCATGCGATGCAGGTCCCAATTCTCCGCATGTTGCCGGATCCGGGCATCCAGCTCAGGCCGGTGCTCCAGGACGCCGCGGATGAGCTTGTCGGCGAAGAGGCGGGTGGCCAGTTCCTGCGCGGTGGGCGGGGGCAGTTCGACCTTTTGGCCCCAGTTGGCCCTGCTTTTCTCCCCGGCGATGGCCGTGGCCTGCTGCGTCAGCCAAAAATGGCCGAGCGCCTCCTCCAGGTTTTCCGGGGGATTCAAGTCGTGCTGAAACAAGAACTGCACGGCGCGTTCGCGAGCTTCACGGCGTTGGCCCATAAATGGAGGATGCCTTCAAAAAGGCGGATGCCAAAGGAAATTTTAAGCGCCCTTCCGCACCCAACTTCGGTGTCTTTTAATTTGAGTCAACTCGAAGGCGCAAAAATCCACTGATGAAGCTTGGCGGCCGGCGGGAAAACTGATAGGTTTTGGCCATGTCGCCATCCAGCATCAGCACCCCGGCGGGGGGCCGTTTTCGCGCGGCGCTTGCGGAGGAGAAACCGCTGCAAATCGCCGGCGTGATCAACGCTTATGCGGCCTTGCTCGCCGAAAAATCCGGCTTTCGCGCCCTTTATCTCTCGGGCGCGGGCGTGGCCAATGCTTCTTACGGCCTGCCCGATCCGGGTGTCACTTCGTTGCACGATGTCCTGGAAGATGTCCGCCGCATTACGGGAGCGTGCCGGCTGCCGTTGCTGGTGGATGCGGACACCGGATGGGGCGGCGCCGCGGGCATACAACGCACGGTGCGGGAAATGACGCGGGCCGGCGCGGCGGGTCTTCACTTGGCGGATCAGGCGGCGAACCAGCGTTGCGGCCATCGCCCGGGCAAGGAGTTGGCCAGCTCCCTGGAAATGTGCGACCGCATTGAGACCGCCGTCGATGCCAAAGCCGACCCGCTCTTCGTCATCATGGCGCGGACGGATGCCGCCGCCAGCGAAGGATTGGAGGCGGCGATCGAGCGCGCCGGCGCTTATGCCAGGGCCGGGGCCGACATGATTTTCGCGGAAGCGTTGGGCACTTTGCAGGAATACTCCGCTTTTTGCCGCGCAGTGCGGGTCCCGGTTCTGGCCAATATCACCGAATTTGGCAAAACGCCGTTGTTCACAGTTGATGAACTGGCTTCGGCTGGGGTGAGCATGGCGCTCTACCCGCTTTCGGCCTTCCGGGCCATGAGCGCCGCGGCCCTGGAAGTCTTCAGCGCCATCCGCCGCGACGGCACGCAGAAAAGCGTGGTCGGGAAAATGCAGAGCCGGGCGGACTTGTGCGAACTCCTTGATTACTAACATGAACCTTACTTATTACGGACACGCCTGTTTTGCGGTTGAGATCGCAGACCGCACATTGCTCTTCGACCCGTTTATCAGCGGCAATCCGCTGGCCGCCGCCATCAACCCGCAAAGCCTGAAGGCGGACTATATTCTCATCTCGCACGGCCATGCGGACCACCTGGCCGACGCCGTGGCCATCGCCAAACGGACCGGCGCAACGATTGTGGCCTCTTACGAAGTCAGCCAATGGCTGGGCCGGCAGGGCGCGCCAAAAACCCTTCCCGTCAATCACGGCGGCGGCTGTCAATTGGATTTTGGCCGGGTCAAATTCGTCAATGCCATCCACTCCAGCAGCCTGCCCGACGGGTCTTACGGCGGCAACCCCGGCGGGTTTGTCGTGCAGAGCGGCGCGGGAAACTTTTACTACTCCGGCGACACCGCGCTGACGCGCGACATGGAATTGGTGGGCGAATCCGCGCGCCTGACCTTTGCCGTTTTATGCATCGGCGGGAATTTCACCATGGACGTGGACGACGCGGTCCGGGCCGCGAAATTTGTGGCTTGCGACGACATTGTCGGCGTCCACTACGACACATTCCCGCCGATTGTGATTGACCACGAAAAGGCCGTGGAAAAATTCCGCGCGGCGGGCCGGCGCCTGCACCTGCTCAAAATCGGCGCCAGCCATGAATTCCAGGGCCTGGACTAAAAATTTGGGGTTCTTTCGCGGCGGACGGGCTGATATGTTCCGCGGATGGAAATCGCGCCGCCGCTCATTTCTCACGCCGCCGCCCCGGCTCTCATCGAGGTGGACGGCTTGACCAAATTGTACGGCGATTTTCCGGCGGTGACGGATTTGTCCTTTGCCGTGCGCCCGGGCGAGGTCATTGGCCTGGTCGGGCCGAATGGCGCGGGCAAGACAACCACCTTGCGCTGTCTGGCGGGCATCATTCCGGCGACGCGCGGTTCGGTGCGGATCTGCGGCCGGGACCTGGCCGTCCAGCCCATCGAAGCCAAGCGGCGCCTGGCCTTTTTTTCCGATGAGCCCCGCTTGTTCGATTACTTGACTGTGGACCAGCACCTGAATTTCACGGCCCGCATCTACGGGGTGGCCCATTACCGGGAGACCGGGCGCGCCCTGCTGGAGGAACTGGAGATGGCCGACAAGACGGACAAGCTGCCGGGCGAATTGTCGCGCGGCATGAAGCAAAAACTGGCCATTGCCTGCGGCCTTCTGCATTCGCCCGAAGTCATCTTCTTCGACGAACCGTTGACCGGCCTGGACCCGATTGGCATACGGCGGATGAAGGATTCCATCCTCAAGCGCGGCCGGGCGGGCGCGGCGATTTTGATCAGTTCCCATCTCCTGCATTTGCTGGAGGAAGTGTGCTCGCATGTTCTGATTTTGAAAAATGGCCGCAAAATCATTGACGGCAGCCTTGGCGAAGTGCGCCAGAAATTCTCCGAACAATCCGGCGACACCTCCCTGGAGGAGGTTTTCTTTCGCGCCACGGGTGAAAGCAAGGGCGCACCATGATTGCCGGCGCGCTGTTTTATTACCAGCGGCACTGGTGGTGGAACCGGCTGCTGACGCGAATCCGGCGTTTGCGCCAGCCCAAGTATCTCTTTGGGGCGATTGTGGGCGGCCTTTATTTTTACTGGTACATCTTCCGCGCCCTGGGCCGCGGCGGGCGGGGTGGCCGCATCCCTCCGGAACACCAGGACATGGCGCAGGCCATCGCCGCGCTGGTTTTGCTTGTCATGGTCTTGCTGGCCTGGGTTTTGCCCCATTCCCGCGCCGCGCTCTCCTTTACCGAAGCCGAAGTGGCCTTTCTTTTCCCGGCGCCGATCGGGCGGCGGACATTGATCCATTTCAAACTGCTCAAATCCCAGGCCGTCATTTTCTTCAGCGCGGTTTTTATGACGTTCATCGGGCGGTCATGGGGCGGGGGGCATTTTGTCATCCGCGCGCTGGGCTGGTGGGTCGTGTTCGCGACCCTGAACCTGCATTCGCTCGGCTGTTCCTTCGCCCGGACCATGCTGATGGACCGGGGCCTCTCCAACTGGCTGCGGCGCGTTCTTGTTTTGGGGGTGGTGGGCGTCATGGCGGCGGGAATCATTTTTTGGCTGCATTACACCGTGCCGCCGCCGCCGATGGCTTGGGCAACAATGGATTATGGCTGGCTTGGCCGTTACGCAAACCAGATTCTGCATTCCGGTCCCCTCCCTTATTTGCTCTTCCCATTTCGCCTAGTGGTCGCGCCCTGTTTTGCGGTCAACGCCGGCCAATTCCTCATCGCCCTTGGCCCGGCCCTGGCGGTGATGGGGCTGCTGTATTGGTGGGTCATCCGTTCCAACGTCGCTTTCGAGGAGGCATCAGTTGAGCTGTCGCGAAAAACGGCCGAGCGCATGGCGGCGATCCGTTCCGGCAATTGGCAGGCCGCGCGAAAATCGAACAAGGCGGGGCGGAGTCCATTCCAATTGCGTCCCACCGGCCTGCCGGCAGTCGCCTTGTTTTGGAAAAACCTGACAAGCGCAGGGAGCCTGGTCAGGGCAAGGGTCTTGGTGTTTTTGGTTTGGATCGTTATTTTTGCCGGGTTCCTGCTGCAATCGCAAATCAGGCAGGCCGGGGGCCTGGGCGCGGCGCTGGCTCTCCTGGCCCTCGGATTGGCGGGCCTGTCGCTTTTTTGGGGGCCGCAAATGTTGCGCAATGATCTGCGCCAGGACCTGCCCGCCGCCGATGTCCTGAAGATGTTCCCCCTGCCCGGCTGGCAGGTGGTGCTGGGCGAAGTGCTGGCTCCGGCGGCCATTCTGGCCGCGGTGCAGTGGCTCCTGCTCCTGGCGGCTTTGATTTTGTTTCCAGACCGCCTCGACAACTATTCGACCACGCCGGGCCAGCGGGCCGGTTTTGCGCTGGCCGCGGCGATCGTGCTGCCGTGTGTGGATTTGATTGCCATGCTCATTCCGAACGGGGCGGTGTTGTTTTTTCCGGCCTGGTTTCAATTGGGCAAAGACGGGCCGCGCGGTTTCGAAACAACCGGACAGCAATTGATCCTGATGTTCGGGCAATTGTTGGTCCTGGCCTTGTCGCTGGCGCCCGCCGCCGCGGCTTTCACCGTTGTTTTCCTCCTGACCTCGGCCCTGCTCCCTGCCGCGCTGAGTGTGCTGCTGGGCGGCGCAGTCGCCGCCGTGTTCCTGTTGATCGAAGCGGGCATTGGCATCCGGCTGTTGGGCGGGGTGTTCGAGCGTTTCGATTTGTCCGGCGAAGTGTTGCATCAGGGATAGGCTGTTCATGTATTGATTTTCCGCAGTTTGCCCCCGGCCAAAATTCGATAATGTTCGCCGCGCCATTCAATGCGGTTGCCCCGGAAGGCCGCCGCCCAAATCAACACGTCCAACAAATCCTTGACCGGCGTCAGCCACCACCAGGCCCAATGCGCGCCGGATTGCGTCAGGCGTTTTTGCTGTTGCGCCGCGCTGACGATCCGAAAGAGCAGCGCCGCCAGACAGAAGGCGACCGCCGCGGGATCCCTTTCCAACAGCAGCCAGAGCAACGGCCAGGCCGTCGCATTGCCCAGCACGCTCATGAAATACGGCAAGGGCCGGCAAACGCGAATGGTCCGCGCCCATCGCAGTTGATGCTTCCAAACCTCCTTCCAGCCGGCGGGCGCTTCCCGGCAGTCCACCACCGCGCTTGCAAACTCGATCCGCCCGCCCGCCCGGGCGATGTTCCGCCCCAGTTCATAATCATCGGCCAGATAATCCGCCAACGGCGCGAACCCGCCGATCCGCCGCAGCATGGACGCGGGCATGGACATGACGGCGCCCAGCGCAAAATCGGCCCGGCCAAGGCTGCGGGCCTGGAGCACCTGGCTCCAAAAATCGGCGTTGATGGCGACGGCCTCCCAGCGCATGGCGGTCGTGGCCGGGTTGGCCAGCCGATAAAAACAATTGACAAGACCGGCGCCCGGCGCGGCCAGAAGCGGCGCGACGCCGGCCGCAAAATCCCCGCCCGCCTCGACATCGGCGTCGCTGACCATGACCAGCGGGTGGCGGATGTGCGGTTCCAATTGCCGTAACGTGGAGACCTTGCCGTTGGCCCCCAGGTTCCCCCCGCAAATAATCAGCCGGGCGTCCGCTCCCGGGAATTCGGCCAGCAATTCCCGCACCACCCCGCACGCCGGATCATCCGGCGCGGCCGCGCCGCACAGGATTTGCACCGGGCCGGGGTACTGTTGGGCGAACCAGCTTCGCAAACACCGCCTGGTTTCCGCGTTGCAGCCCTTGAGCGGTTTGAGCAGCGTCAGGCCGGGCAGCGCGCCCGGCCCGCTTACGGGGCGATGCAAGGGAAAGCGTTCGGAGAGCCTCCAGCGCCAGAAGGTGAGGACAAAGCTCAAAACCGCGAGTATGGCAAAAACCCGGTCCAGCACGATTAGAGTTCGTCCACGGAAATGACGCGCAAGATTTCCTCCAGAGTGGTCTGTCCTTTGCAAACCCGGCGCAATCCCCGCTGCCACATGGTTTGCATGCCTTGCGTCACGGCCACTTCCTGCAACGCTTTGGTCGGCAACTTTTGCATGACCGCATCGCGAAAGGTCTGGTCCACCGTGAGCAATTCGACAACCAATGTGCGGCCGGCAAAGCCCGTGTCCAGGCATTGGTCGCAGCCCGCGCCGCGGCGGAAGGTGGCTGTTTCCCGCTCTTCCAACGGGATCAGGCGCATGAGAGCCGCCTCCGGCTCATAGGGTTGCGAGCAGAAAGGGCAATTTTTGCGGATGAGCCGCACTCCCAGCACGCCGGTGATGCTGGAGGAAAGCAGGAATGGCTCGATCTCCATGTTGATCAACCGGGCGAACACTCCGGCGGTGCTGCCGCTGTGAATGGTGCTGATGACCAAATGTCCCGTCAAACCCGCCTGCACCGCGATGTTCGCTGTCTCGGCATCGCGGATTTCCCCCACCATGATGACCTGCGGGTCCTGCCGCATCAGCGAGCGCAGCGCCTTGGGGTAGGTGAATTCCTGCGCGAGATTGACCTGCGCCTGGGCGATCATCGGCAGATTAAATTCCACCGGGTCCTCCACCGTCGCAATGCTGATGGCCGAGCCGTGACGCTGCACCAAAGTATAAAGGGCCGAGTAGATCGTGGTGGTCTTCCCCGAACCGGTCGGCCCGGTCAGCAGTATCATCCCGCTCGGTTTGGTGATCAACTTGACAAACTGTTGCAAGATGTCGTCATCAAAGCCCAGGGAGCCCAGATCAAAACTGCGATTGCTCGGATCAAAAATTCGCACCACGATTTTTTCCCCGCGCGTCGTCGGAAAAGTCGAAATGCGCTGTTCGACCCCGCCCAGCTCGGGATCCGCCGGCGCGTGGCCTTCCTGCGGCAGGCTGGTTTGGTAGGTCACCAGATTGGCCAGCACTTTGAAGCGGCCGGATATTTTTTCCATCAATTCCAACGGCAGATGGACCAATTCCGTCAGGACCCCATTGAGGCGGATGCGCACCGCCACTGTGCTTTCCCACGGCTCGATATGAATATCGCTGGCCCCCGCCTTGATGGCGTCGAGCAGCAGGTACTTGACCAGCGTGCCGATTTCAATTCCGGCCTCGGCGGATTTGGACTGCAAATATCGAAGTGTTTCGCTCATTTTTGCCTGGCCGTTCCTAATCTTAATCTTAATCCTAATCTTTCCTGAGGATTAAGATTAAGATTAGGATTAAGATTCAGAAGAGCAAGATCAAGATTGTGCAACCGCTGACCAGCCATACATGCCAGTTGACCGACCGCCAGGCCGACGCCCTGGAAAAATACCTGCGCAGCCACGACTTCGAGTTTCGTGCCGTCCCTTATGCGCGCTTCGCCGCGGGAAAGGAAAAAACCCAGGTGGTCTTTTACCAAAGCGGCAAACTGGTCGTGCAAGGCAAGGGCACGCAGGATTTTGTCCAGTTCGTGCTGGAGCCGGATATTTTGCAGGAGGCCAGGCTGGGTTACGAGGCGGTCCTCAATCCGGAGCTGCTCGCCCCGCGCATCGGGGTGGATGAAAGCGGCAAGGGGGATTTTTTCGGGCCGCTGTGCATCGCGGGCGTCTATATCAACCCGGCAGTCATCGCGGCCTGGAAAGGAGCGGGCATAAGGGATTCAAAGAATATTTCCGGGGACATGAAGATTGCGGAATTGGCCAAACTGATTCGCGGCACGCCGGGCTGCGTGCAGAGCGTGGTGGCGATTGGCAACCAGGCCTACAACCGGCTCTACTCGAAGATGAAGAACGTCAACACCTTGCTCGCCTGGGGCCACGCCCGCGTCATCGAGAATCTGATGGCCCTCTCTCATCAAATGAATCCGCCGCCGGTCCGCGCCATCAGCGATCAATTCGCCCATGACAAGGGCGTGATCGGCCGGGCCTTGATGAAGCTCGGGCGCGGCATCGAACTGGCGCAGCGCCACCAAGCCGAGGAAGACCTGGCCGTCGCCGCCGCGTCCATCCTGGCCCGCAATGAATATGTCAGCCGCCTGCGGGACATCGCAAAGCAATATGAAATGACCTTTCCCAAGGGAGCTTCCGCCGCGGTCGATGCCGCCGCCAAAGAGTTCGTCGCCAAACGCGGAGTTGGGGAATTGACCAAGGTGGCCAAGATGCACTTTCGCACGGCGCTGCGCGCCCAGGGTCTGCCCGAACCGCCGAAGGCGCAATGGAAGCGCCGTTAACCGGTTGTCACGGCCACACCGCGATATAAATCTCTTTGACAACGGGTCCGCCGAGCGCGCGGTTGAAATCGGCCAGGAGTTGGGCGCGCGTGGCGTCCATCGCGCCGGGCTTGTCCAGATCGGAGATCGTTTTGCCTTTGAGGTCGCTGGCCGCCAGGGCCATGAGTCTGGCCTTGTTCTGATCGACTTTCTCCTTGAAGCCGCTGTCCGCGCCGACCAGCGCCAGGCTCCTGAAGCCGGAATGAGCGCCCTTGGCGCCGGAAAGGATCAACGGAATTCTCGCCAGGAACACGGGCGCCGCGGCCTGGCTCCCGGCGGTCTCTTGCGCGAAGACCTGTTTCATCGTCGGGACCAGGACATACTTGGCGGCGGCCAGAGCCAGCAACGGCAAGCCGACCAGAATGACAAGCGCAGGCAGCCACGCTATGAAACCTCCCAGGATCGGCGCGCAGGAATCCGCGGCGGCCGGCGCCGGGGCGGTTTCGGCCCCTCCATGCGGAGGCGTTCTCGTTGTTTGTGTCAGTGCATGTGCCATAAAAAAAGAGTCCCGGATCAGTTTGGCCAACTTGTTTGCTCGGCGTTGGCCAGTTCCAAAGCTCCCGATTGAATGACGCCGAGGCCGTTGCTGCCGGGAGCCGCCAGGGCCGGCAAGGGGCCGGCGGCGGACAGATTGGAGTAGAGATCGTTGCCTTCGCTGATCAAGGCCCGCGGGTCCTGGAAATTCTGCAGCATGACCTGCCCGCACAAAAAATAAGCGCCATCAGGAAGTTGCACGGTGATCTTGCCCCACTCGTCAATGGCATAGCACACCATGGTGGAGCCGGGAATGGAGCCGGAAGGCAGGCCCGCGGCGTTGATTTGCAGGTCGCCCACGGTGGAAAGGGCGCCCCCGATGCGTCCCTGCAGGCGCGCGCCGGTGCCGGTCAACAGATAGCCATTTGTATCAACACTAAAATGGCCCGCCTGCGTCGCATAACACCCGCCGGTTGCCAGATCGCGCACGATAAAATAGCCGTTGCCCACAATGGCCAGATCCAGGGCCGCGTCGGCGACGAGCCGGCTGGCATTTTCACAGCCCTTGCCATCCCACTCATTTTGGCGGGCTGCGCTCCCGCCGGCGCTTGAAAGGGATGAATCGGTCATAAGCACCAGTATTCTTGCAGTCGGGACTGGCCGGCGTTTGCAACAGGTTCGGCGGAGGCCAGCGGGGCCAGTCCGAGGCCGCCTGCTTTGCCGGTTAAATCGAGGATGGCCACGTTTTGCGCGGGGGCGACATGCCAGGAAATCTTCAGGCGCACCGGCGCCTGGCCGTCCTGCGCCCAAGAATTGGACATGTCCGGGGCGCCTGAGACAGTGCTGGACGGCACTATTGGCGCTGATTCCCCGGAACACTCGTTCTCATAAGCGAAAGCATTCATGCAATTCCACAATAGCATCGGTCATGCCAGTCGGAGGCTTAACAGCGTTCAGACAAGGCACTTCTGAGTTTTCGGCGGGCAGGGCGGCAGGCCGGGTGGCCATTGTGTCGCGCCCTTGAGGACGGGGTGAAGCCGCGTGTTTTCCGGGAGGGCAGCCTGGAGCCGGCGGCCAGCATGGCGTGCAAGGCGGCGTTGGCGCGGCGTTCGGCTTGATGGAGCGCGGCAAAGCACTCTTCGCGCCGCTGTTCGAGCAAGTGATAAGAGCTTTGGGCTTGGGCGGCCAGGGCGGCGCGGGCGATGCGAACAGCCTGGGCGGCCCGCCCGGCGGCCCCTGCGCCGTCCAATAATTTGCGCATGACGGTCCATACTTGTTTGATTTGCTGATGGATGGTTTCGAGCAAATCCAGGGCTTGTTGGCGGGCCAGCAGGGCGCGGACATACTCCTGCAGGGCCTCCTGTTCCGGGTCTGCGACCTCGTAACCGGCTTGGTTGTAGTGCGTATCAATCATAAATGGCAATATGTTCTGCCACTACCAAGCAACCGATGTGCCACAATCCAAGAATGGCGAATAGCCGGGCCAATGACCTTTGGGAAGGGCTGGAGTCGGAATTTATTGCCAGCCGGATTCAGAGGGAAGGGAAAGAATGTTCACAATGTCCACGTCGGGAATTGCATGCCCCGGGGTCCGCGCTCGGAGCTTGAGGAGCGGGCCGTGGAACGTTTTACTTATCCGGATGGATGATTCGCATGGCAAACGTCAAACCTGGCTCATCTGCCTGGGGCTGGCGGTGGCCGTTCTGGCCGCCTACAGCCCCCTGTGGCATTGCCAATTTGTTTTGTTCGACGATAACGATTACGTCACCTCCAACGACATGGTGAAGCAAGGGGTCAGTTGGCCGGGCATCGTTTGGGCATTCTCGACTGTCCATGCCAGCAACTGGCATCCGTTGACCTGGATTTCGCACATGGTGGATGTTCAGCTTTACGGAATGAATCCCGCCGGCCACCACCTCACCAGCCTGCTGTTGCATCTGGCGAATTCCATCCTCCTTTTTCTTCTGTTGCAACGCGTGACCCGGGCGCGGTGGCCCGGCGCGCTGGTTGCCGCCCTCTTCGCGCTGCATCCGTTGCACGTCGAGTCGGTGGCCTGGATTTCCGAGCGGAAGGACGTGTTGAGCACATTGTTTTGGATGCTGGCGGTCGGGGCGTACGTCCGATATGTGGAGAATCTCAAATTTCAAATTTCAAATTTCAAATTCTTTTACATCGGGTCGGTCGTCTTGTTCGGCCTGGGGCTGATGGCCAAGCCGATGCTGGTGACGCTGCCCTTCGTTTTAATTCTACTTGACTATTGGCCCCTGCAACGCCTCCGGCCGCCCGTTGTCCGGCTGCTGGCGGAAAAAATCCCGTGGTTCATTCTGGCTGTTGCGTCATGCATCGTCACTTATATGGCGCAGCAGCGCGGCGGCACGATGGCGTCGATGGCCACTGTGCCGCTGGGGGCGCGTTTGGAGAACGTGCCTGTCGCTTACGCGCGCTACCTGGGGAAAACCATCTGGCCGGCCGACCTGGCGGTGTTGTATCCGCTTCCCCGCCAATGGCCGGTTTGGCAAGTGGCCGGCGCCACCGCGCTCCTGGCGCTGATAACGGTCTGGGTGATTTGGCGCGTCCGCGCGCAACGGTATTTGGCGGTGGGCTGGTTGTGGTTCTTGGGGATGTTGGCGCCCGTCATCGGTTTGGTTCACATCGGCTCGCAGTCGATGGCCGA